>Ga0065711_1003057_pt1 | contig 30047 bp, 15 predicted proteins | sample Hoacrofraction12_FD_59098 | JGI IMG/M metagenome (GOLD analysis project Ga0065711, IMG submission 59098) | Hoatzin crop microbial communities from Cojedes, Venezuela - Epithelial fraction 12 v2 (version 2) | ecosystem: Host-associated > Birds > Digestive system > Esophagus > Crop | place...
CCGCCCGCTCCTCCCGCCGCGGCGCTGGGCGGGCCCAGCCGAGTCCCCGCGCGGCGGGGAGAGCCGGGTTCGAACGCGGGTGCGCCCGCCCGGTGCCCGCGGGGACGCGGGGGGAATCCGGGTGGCGGCGGAGGGAACCGCCGGGAGGCTGCTGACCGTACAGTGTCCCCGCGTTTGTCACGAAGATAGGGCCGTGGCAGACACCGTGTTACTGAGATAGCTTCCAGTTTGTGCGCTCACAGTCACCCCTTCCTGGGCCGGTTTATAAAACTAGAGTTCTGTCCATGTCGGTGTGGCCTTTCCTGTCAGCGCGTGGCACTGGTGGTGAGGATGCCTGTCATGTGGCCGCTCGAGTATTTCACATTTCTTGCACATCGTCGCCCCATTAGTCCCCTGTGGTCCGCCTGGACACCCGGCAAACGGTCTGTACTGGCTTTTTTAATGTGTCTGAGAATAAACAGGGAGCGGTCGGCAGGGAGGGCCCAGCGCAGACTCCAGCCGAACCGCGTTACATCGCAGATGGTCACACAAGAAGGAGAAGTTTCCAGAACTGCGTTTAGCCTGTGCTAAAGAGCCTGTCAGCGCCGCGACTGCAAAACGGCGCCCAGTAACCAAATCCAGTTGTGGCTGGGGCCAGCCGTATCATGCCTGCGGTTACTTATCCCCATTTATTCCCCCTGGATTCCAGCAGAAGCGCAGCACAGGGCTGCCCACTGTTAAAATACTTAATGGGAGGAAATGAGGTGGATTAATGGAACATTAAGCAAGGGAAAGTTTAGGTAACTGGAGAAAACGGCAGAGTGGGTGGTATGGAAAGGTACACTAAAGGTAGTCAGCTAGGTTACGACTGGTTTATGCCAGGTTTTGCACACATTGGAAAATTTTTTTGCAACTCAAAGAAACATTTATACACAGTTGGCCAAGTTCAAACTTGATGTGAAGAGCTGTGACGCTACAGAAAACAGGCTTGACAACACTGGGCTTTAAGTTCAACTTATAATACAATTTAAAATGAAATTAGACTTTACATTCAACTTATAATACATTCCTATTTACAAGATAGGCTTGGCATGAGAAGTATAATCATCTTTTTACAAATAATACGATAAATATTTACAAGCATTTATGGTATCTCCACTTCTGAGTGGCCAAAGTCAGCTGGGAGTCCCTCCTCTGCCAACGATAAACCTGGTTTACTAAAATGGTGCCATCTTCAATATTCCCCACGAGGAGATACACCATGGGACGATGGGTCGGAGTCATCCTCCGCATACAGTTTTCATTGATGAGCAGCCACTGTTGTATCATGCTCTGAGTTTCGTAGGGCAACAGTGAGCCCTGGGTAATAAATTCCACTTGGCATTCGATGTTATACTCTTGGTCACCAAACCCTGTTCTCTTTTTGGACAGCTTTACTTTCACTGCTGAGGAAAAAAAAGGAAACGTGTAAGTCACTCTGTTTACTCAAATGCAGAAGAAAACACTACCAATGAAAGCAGGACGATTCCTTAAAAATACTACCATAATTTATGCTGACAGAGTACGGCAAGGCCTTCTCCAGCAGCAGTATACATTAAGATATTTTTTAAAAATAAAGGTTATGTGTAGAGCATTTTTTCATGGAACAGTAAAGTTTTGGGTTTTTTTTTCACAAAGGTGAGTAATCTATTTTTACAATCACCATGCGTGTTAGACTTTGTGGATAATTAGATATTGTAAGCTGTTGGTGTTCTTGTATCAAGAGGCTGCCAACCTTGCCCAAACAATTCTCCTGAAATTCACTTTGTCCATGTCAGGAACCCTTCAGGAAAAATAGCTAGTCATGCTTGCTGATATCATCCTGTTAGGTATTCCCTTTCCATTATAGGCATCTTCCTGCCCCACTTGACTCCACCAACACTTTTTAGCATGAAATCTCGCTATACCACCTGATCTAAAGCCAGCCACAGTCGCTGAGCGTCTCTGCGCTGACTTCAGAGGGCTCTGCAGGAAGTTTCTAGGACAAACTCCAAAGTATTCCCTGTCGCTCCAGTAAGACAACACGAGGCAAAAATTCTTTTACTGATTTTATTTTCTGAGTTGCCTTTTCAGAAAGCTACGTATCACAGAAAACCCATGCACACAAGTAACAAGGACACGCTGTTCACTGGTAAAGCAAGCAAAGCTTTACTTTGGGCTTAACCACTAGTAAAAGGCAAACCTGCTTATTTGGCTGCTTTTACCAGAAGTATTTTCCATGAAGCATGTTGTACTACAATGTAGCCAATTAGACAAGAACAGAAGAGCTATTTGGTTGTAAACTAGATCATTAATAAATCTTTAATGCAAAGTAAATCCTCCTTATATTTTGATTAGAAAGAACATATTCTGATAAACAACCTGAAGTTAAGTCAGCAGCCAGACTCTTAGGATTAAGACTTTGAAATCTCAGCAGAAATTGTCAGTTATTTTAATCCTAATTTTAAAGCATTTTAGAAGGAGAGCTGTTAGTGTCTTTAATAGCAGCCATATTAGCAAGGACTTACCAAAGTTATTGTCACAGAAAACTTCAAGAACTCTTTTGTGCGTAAAGAATTCCTCCACTGCTGGGCAGGCCTGGCAGGCAGGCTTTGGTAAGACTGGCAAGAAATGACAAAGTTTCATCATTATCATATCTTTCAGAATCTTTTGTATTAATTTTCTGCTGTCAAAGCTGAGAGCCCACTGTTTAACCAGAGGGATGACAGAGACAATACACAGCTGGTCAGTGATAACGTAAAAGTCTACACACTCCTCTGAAAACACGCCTAGGGATGAAAAGGGGTTTCATTTTCTGTGCCCGTTCAGTACGGCATTGTTTTTGCTGTGGCTAAGGTGGGTGGGGAAGGGTTTAAGCGGATGGTTCTATCAGTGATCATGCATTCAGCTGCGCTAGGGATGTGACTATGTGAATTTGGGTGTGCCATTTATCCGTGATAAGGGCCATTAATAAGTCTATAAAAAAACCTCCAAATAAATCACACACAGTGTGCTGTTGTGGGTGTGATACTGCCCATTGCTGTGTGCAGGGTGATAATTGCCATCCTCCTCTGTCTAAGCATAGACTGTCTACACTTTATTTTATCGCGGCGATGCTGATTTACACCGTCTGAGGTCTGCTGCGGCTTACACTGCAAGTACTAGCACTTCCTCCTGCCCTCTGGACAAACAGGGTGGAGCAGTACAGATCCTCACAACTCTGTTTACAAAACCACAGGCTGTCTGGGAACGGTCTCCCATTTATCCCCTTGATTCCCAAGAACACGGAGTACAGCCACCCTCCCCGCTGCCATCTTCCAGCTACCTTTGTGCAGGTATTTATATTCCTTCGTAAGAGATGCCAGGCACATGTCCTCGTCCGCAGGGAATCGGTCGCAGTCCAGACTGTCAGGCCAGGGGTGCCCGTGGCAGGTGAGCACGGGGCCGCAGCTGTCACGGACGGCGACACACATGCTCCGACAAGGATGGATGAACCTGTCACCGGAGGGATCACCAGGCTGAATCAGTGCAACTCACTCCGTGATAACAGAAACTATTGCAACAGCGCTTTCTGTGCAAAGCACATCGTCTTCACTGATACTTCAGACCCACCGATAATGATATAATTCTATAAGCGGCAGCTCTGCGAACTGTGCAAGTGGTCTGTATGTGGGCTGGACTGTGCTTACAGCATTAAGTCACAGTTTTTTAAATGCTTTTATTAAAATCTGAGAAAAGCTAGAGCACGGGCCTGATTCTATTCACAACAGATGCTTCAACCCTAAATTAACAAGAATAAAATTTCAGCTGTAACAAAATGAAAACATGATACCCTTTGACAACAGCGTTCCTTTTCTCAAGGCAAACTAAAGTTGAAGTGGAACAGGTTTTCAGTACTTTTCTTTCCAATGAGTATAAAAAAGTCAACAGAATAATTTCAGAAGAAGTGGACACGGTTGCCTTTAGATTACAATAAATGTGCATTTCAGGCAAATAAAGGCTGGAGTTTTGTGCTGTGCTGTGGTACTTACGTATCTAAACAGATGGGTGCAAACAGGGAGCACAGGAATGTCCTCAGGTGAGGGTGACAGCCCGTGTGGGCAAGGTGCTGCCAGGCGGCGGATTTCAGGATGACCTCTGCCATGCTCGTGTGTCCCATCAGGTTGGGAAGCCTCATTTCGCTGTACCCGATCTTGTGGCACATGTCCATCTCCTTGGGGATCACTACACATTTCGTAGATAATCCAATGTCAAAGCCTGTTGCCACTCTTAGGACACAGTTCAGCGCAAAAACAAGTATTTTTGCAGTCAGGATCATCTTCCAGTGCCTCATGGGCTGCTGAGCAGGGAGCTGTCAAACCCCTCGAGCACAGGGGCACACTGAAAGCCTTGTGGCTTATATACCCCAAGAGCTTAATGAACCATTGGTTATCAACTGCTTATCAAATCACTTGAGACAAGACCGAGTCTTATTGCCTGTTCAAGGGATTGCTGTGATAACCAGGGAGGTGGAGACGAAGTATAGAAGTATGTTCCCTAAAGACGCCAATCTGGAATAGCCTTTCACGTGTCCCACAGTGTCGGTTGCTGCAGCGTGCTATGTGGCATATTAAATTTTGACACCTGGAAAGTTTGCTATGTGCTTTCTAAAACAAATTAAGCGATCCCCCCAGAAAAATTGTTGGGCAGACAAGCTGTCTCCTGGGGCTGCTGTGTCTCCTTTGTTTTCAGACACTGCTGACGGGGCAGAAGAAACAGCCCAGATTGACTTATCAAGTGAAAATGTTTTGCTTGTGTTAATTGCCTGTGTCTCTTCCACTGTTTTACAGTGTAGAAGAGGTACTTTCTTTGGTCAAGTGCTATAAAAGAGACAGCCTCGTGCTATTAACCAAGTATTTTGTCTGGAAATTTGGATCCCTGTCCTGTGGCATGCTAGAGGTCCCAACTTCGATTAATTTTAATAGACACTCCAAAATACAGAATTGTTTTACTGATCGGAGTATGTGCCTGTCAGACAGCTACAGAACTCGCATCTTTCATTTATTCAAGTTCAGTGGTGGATTTCATATTGTAGGATTATCAGTGTTTATTCAGAGTGAAAAGGCGGTTACACAAACGGAGAAACATAAATGAACCTGGCTACACTTAAAATTGCTCAAAATAATACAGCATTTCACTTATTTATTAATAAATTATAACTACATGAAGCTGTATGGAAGAAATAATACCAGATATGTACTATTTTTCTGTTTGTAGCACAGTATTAAATTTCTTAAGTTAAAAGTTAATAGAATTACTGAGTACTTCATTACTCTTCTTAGTATAGTACTGATAAACAGCTCTTTGCTACAGAGAAGTTGGAGAATCAGTTAAGGTGACAGAGGATCTGAGAAACATGTAACTTACCTATTATGAACAGAAAAGTCAGATTATTAGTTAAAAGAGTTGAAGATCTAAACAAAACATTTGGTGGAAATTTTTACTTTGATGAAAACATTTTTCCAGTTAGCTTTGGGTGTTCACTTTTATTTCAATTTCTTATTACATTATTTATTAGCAGAAATGTTTAGACATTAATAATACATAGGTGGATCTACTATAAAATATCTGGCTTGATTATTAGACTAAAATAAGTATGTCCATAATAGTGTAGCAGCTAGTGTTACTGGTGCTTGATCGAAACGCATTTCTCAGAAACAGCAGCTTTTTGTGCGTATAACTAGAGGCAGCACATTTAGACAATGTGCTACATATCATTTACACATCTTTACATAAATGTTGGATTATTAATCCTAGCATCTTTGAAATCAGTGACAAACCTCCACTGATTCCTCCTTAGCTGTCTTCTTTCTGAAGTAAGTCAGAAAAAGCTGACAGCAAGCAACGTTCCAGGAACTAAAGACATATTTAAAAGAATTGTCAGTTTTTCTTTTCATGTTTTCTTGCCAGCTCTGTGTTTTTTTCCAATAAATGCAGTTTCTCTGTATCTGTTACTTCAAAGCAGATGAACTGAATACCTAACCAAGCGGTTTTAGGCCTGACGGTAGCATCCCTTTGCCAGTGCTCCATGTATTCCTTACGAAGATGAAGGGCCTTACTAAAATTCAGTAAAAGTCTTGTTCTTGCTAAATCTTTGCAGGCATCCCTGCGGGCCACAGTTCCGCCTAGCTGCCCCTGGTACTGTTTTGCAACAAAGCAACGCAGCTGCCCCGTGCGCGGAGCTGAGCTCACACAGGCTCCAGGGATCTCGCAGACACCCTGGTGTCTCCCACCCCGAGCGTCACGTCGGCATTCAGCAACTGGAGTGAGACTGGACCCCATGTATGAGTGTTCCCCCTACCCAGCAGGCTTCTGCACCCATTCACGTTGCTGATGTCTTTACCAAGTCACCCCATAACTTTACGAAATTAATCAAATTTCTCTCTGGCCCCAGCAGTATTCTTCCATGGTACTTTTCTTACTTTTCTCATCTGGTTGTTATCTGAAAGCAGGTGGCAAGATCTCTGGTGAAGGAAGCCTTTCTCTTGCATGTGGGGTATGGTATTACATGCACATTTCTGACTGATGTAAAATATATATGAAGAAAGAGTATTTGGTCTCTCAGTTATTTAGATGTTTTTCTCTGTGACTGTCTCACAAAAAAACTTGATTCATCCTAAAAGCTGAGCCAATTCCGTTTCTCCAGATAAAGAGGGGTTACCGAGTCGCTAGCCGTGCTGGTGCCGCTCTGCAAGAATGGCCCCGCCGTGCTGCCGAGGGGCTTGCTCTGCCTCACAGACCACTCTGTGCCAGCCCTGCGCGGGGCCGAGCTCTGGCTGGACCCAAGGCCAGGCGTGCTGGCTTGTGGCACAGCAGGTCCAGCTTTGAGGGCTCCTTCTGGGCCACCGCTGATGGACAGGACAGAGACAGGCATAACGAGCGCCTGTGAGATGAAGAGGACCTCGTAAGAGCTAACACGTCTCCTGACAAACTTAGACTCCATAGGAACTGACTCAGAAATAAATAATTGTGTATCTCTGAGTCACTGTTTCCTACCAGGGCGTCGCAGGGTGTAGGTCATTTACGAGCCACCGCAGAGCTGTACCGCTTTTAGCCTCAGGTACCTCTCAAAGGAGGCCAGCTATCTTTTGATGCTTTGCTTTTGGCGAGCTGGCTTTCAGTGGGTCATCGTTTTGTGCTAAAGAAAATAGTTTTTCTCCCTGTGAGTGCAGCAGCATCTTTGGAGGCTGAGGGTCAGGGGTTCAGCAGGTCAGGACGGAGCTGCGCTCCGCTGCTCGGCCACATCGGGCACGGCGCTTCAGGAGGGAGCCTGGGGGATTCGAGGGCATTGCAGGAATGGCAAGCCACCTGCTTTTCTTCTGTTCCTTCTTGTTTTCTGGCTGTTTTCACTGAAGGAGGCATTCAGCCAGGCTTTACGTGTTTGTCAGGAATGACGAAGCTCACTTGAGGGCTGAAGGATCGTCACTGGCTCTGAGAACAAAACGTGCACAAAGGCCTTTGCTTGGCACCTATGGCTGCATTGGGTTTAAGTCTGGATCTGAAGCCAGAGCATTATCCATAATTCAGTCATTTTTGCTAGCTGTCTTCTGTCAGGAAAGAGCGTAATTTGTGGGAGCTTCTGATTCCTCTTTCCTGGACAATCACCGGGTTCAAGACTTTAGCTAGGTCAAATTCCTTACCCGGTGCCTTTTTCAGTCTCATCATTTACTAAGGAATTTGCCAGTTTGACACTTCTTTTCGCTACGCTCTCAAGCCGCTTTCAAGCAAGGGAAGGACTTTGGCTGTGCTTCTGTTCTGGCTTAATTACTTTGATGTTCTTCACGAGCAGATGCTACCTTGAAACTTGGTTTGACAGCAAGTCATTATCATTTATAATTTTTAGCAGGAGCCTTGCAGCACAGTTATTAAAAATGAACATGCAAAGTAGATTGCTGTTGCTTGGAGAGTGCTTCAGGTCAGTCAGATGTTGGCTCCTTGGCAGAAGCATGAGCTGCAGCACCTGCGTTGCTCTGCCATAGATTCTCCTTTTTTGCAAACGCTCAGCTGCTCATTGACATGGCGTGGAAATAAAGTGTCAGGCAAATATACACACAGTTTGCTCTTGGGCACACAGTAAACTGATTTACTGCTGCCACACCAGCTATACATTCAAATTGCACAAAAGCTGACGGGGGTAGTGGTGATCTATGTGTGTAGAGGTTGCTTGAGTAAAGACTGTCTAAAATGAAAAAAATCATTAGTTTTGCAAGCTGTCATGAGAATTGCAGTGTCTGCATACATTTTGAGAGGGCAGCATAAAATATAAGACGTAAAGGTTTAGGAAAACTTCCGTCTCGAAACCCGGAGCCCAGCTAATGCTCTTTGAGACTTCTGAAGAAAGCTGCGTGGTTGTTCCCTTAGCCACGGGCTGTATTTATTGTTCCTGGATATGAGCGAAGGTCACCTGCTGATGGACCCTGATAACGGAACCGCGGCTGGAGGCTCCCTCCCTGCCCACCTCTGTGTCGTCTCCTTTGGCTGTTACCAGGGAGACAGACAGAGATTAACCAGGAGCCACCCATCAGACCCCAGTAAGAAATGGGACTGAATTTGTCTTCAAAGAAAGTAGGGGTTTGAGAGCAAACTAGCAGATGTAGGGATTTTTGGTTTTAATCTAAACATTTGTTGCAATATTGGGCTGGAGTCATTTTTATCTGGAGTCTAACTGCAGAGATGCAAGGCTCTCAGACAAGGATCAAAGCTTGTAACTGTGCGCCCTGAGTCGCAAAGGGAGGCTGGGGAGAGGCGGTCCTCACTCTGATGACAGCTTTGCTGGACTAACATCCTTACTCTACAAGGCAGGATTTATTTTGTAACGTTTCCTTTGTTTTGTGAAAAAAACAATTAGGCCACATACGGTATCGGCAAAACAGCGGAGAATGGGTCACAGATGGTTTTGAAAGGGCCTCGTTAATTTATTTGTCACAATGGCTTTGGTATTGCTTTGATTTTTAAAGGACAGAAATATTGTATTTCCTTATAAATCTGTAATGCAAATTGTTAAAGGCTCCCTGCTCTGGCATGCTGAGCTTGGTCCTTCTTACTGTCAATCAATTAGCTGAAAGTTTAATAGTGAAAGAGAAAGTCAATGCTTTGGGTGACCCAGACTTGGTTTCTGACTCTGCCACAAGGTTCCTGTTGGAGCTTTAACCCCGGTGTCTTGTACTCCTCCACGCATGGACTGTCCTGGCTAACTGTGCTGGGAGGATGCTGCAAGTTAAACGCACTCGAAGACGAAGCGTTCAGATGCTACAGGAGCGGGGAGGAGGCATGTAAATACCCACACAGATTCCCACAGTATCACTTAAAGGCACAAGGGTGCAGAATACTCTACAAAAACTGGCTGAGTAGCACTTCTGACGTAGGCCAGGTAGGTCAGGGATGGGAAAAGGGCGTAGGAAGACTGGAGGACTTGCTAACCAGCTAGCAGCTAACGCAGGAATACAGCTCTGAGCTCTGCCATCGCTGTGCTCATTGACCCGCTCAGCTTTCGCGTCTCCTGCCCAGCAATACTTTCGTCACTGCAGAGCAGGAAAAGGTGTAAAATGATTTTAGGGGAAGAACTGAAATCCTGTACCGGCGTACTAGCGGCATGCTCACCAGGCTGCATTCAGGCCACATCCCGGGGGCCGCACGGCAGGGCCCAAGGGTGAACACCGTGTTGGTGAAATGCTGCGGAGGGCAGTTTGCTTTCCAGGTGGCTGAAAGGAGGAGAAAAGCGCTGGCACGATTATCGGTAAGAAAGTTGAATTTTGGTCTCAATCATAATCAGTGCAGCGGGCTCAACAGCGGTGCTGGTTTCACTCCAAGGGTAAGGAAATTCCGAATGACGGCTTTTGGGTGGGGGCAAAATACAGTCTGTCTGAATTGAGGGTTTTAGGCTGTTGATCATGTACCAGCTGAGCACCTTCCGCAGAGAGCCAGTAGTAATAACCACTCTCCTCTGTTTTCCCCCAGGTAAAACATTAAACTGCTTAGGTTGTTGTTAGTTTTTTGGTTGGTATCAGTTTTCTGGTTTGGCTAATACTGCCTATTTTTCATTTCAGTTTTTAGTCAGTTTTGCTGGGTTTCAGTTTAGTTTTAATCTGATTTAATTTTGTGGAAGAAGGACCATTGGACAAATGGAGTTTCGTGTATTTCAGGCACAATTCTTGCTCTGCAGAAAAGCTCCTGTTTCTTTTAGACCTAAGCAGTCTTTGGAGTCTTTTGGCAAAGGAGCTGATGCTGGTTTTCCCTCTATCAAATTTCTACCTTTGCAGCGTCCCCTCTTCTGCATTGTCACGAGCAACTGCAAATGAAATAAAAAGCGAGGTTAAACGGAGCGCTCCCCAAATCGTTTCCACAGCTCTGTGAACAAAAGGGAGCACAAGCAGACTCCAGGCTGTTTCATAAGGAGGCAGGGGAACAGCTGTTTGGACTACAAGTAAACAGCAAGTACATACCAACTATCTGTAGTCCACTGAGAAAGTAAACAGGGTCATCTCGTCTATCCCCTCCTGATTCTTTCTTTGTCTGTGGCTTGTAGCCAGCTACTGATCACGAAGATAAGAGGGAAACACATTAAGTCTTGAAAATTATGTCTGGCTTCTGGCTGTCGCTGGAGATAGCTCTATCAGTTAAGCAAGGAGAACCGCGGGTGAGCGCTCCGCTGACCCCAGCACGCCTGGAGCCCAGCCCTTTTAAGTCGCTTGGCGGCATTTTGCATCTAACTTCTCTGTGTCCCAGCTTCCCGGAGGAAGGGCTCTCCGCATCCGACGTTAGAACAGCGCGCGGCAGGCCAGGCTCGCTTCAACGCCGTGGGAATAAGAGGACCTGAAGCCTCTGTTTGAAAGTCAAACTTCAGCCCAAATGCTTTGCTGAATAAGCAAAACTAAATAATGTCTGTAAGGTTTATAAAATAATTGTGCTTCAAACATCTGAATTAGATAGTATGGCCAAATCTGTAAGCAAAATTCCCTCTGGCATTAGCATGATTTTTTTTCTTGAATAATGATTGTAAAACGTAATCCTTTTCCAGGTATTGAAAACGTATTTAAATCTGAATAATCAAAACAAGTGTTCCCGCTGCAAATGTTTTTGCTGAACTGAGATTAAAACAAAGATTTGCCAAGAAACAGAGTTAACACCCTGGACATGAATTTCAGATTCTGGTCATTAGAATCCTGGCAGCTTTTTTTGGTTATAAATTTCTCCCCAAGCCATGACTCACTGTTTGTAAGGGTGTAGATTTACATTTTAAAATTTCAAAAAGAAAAAATGTTTCCTGGGTAACTCCTAGCCTTTATTTTTAAGTTTCTATGCCAGTGTAGTTTTGGAAAGAGTTTCCTAAAATCACTTGCAAGCTTTTCCATTCAAGTACACATGTGCACACTAAACTTTGGGTGGCTTAACTAAAACAAATAGCTGTGTCCTGCACTCCAGTGTGTGCAGAGTCAATGTTCAAAAACTGTTTTGGGATTCATAGAAAAGTAAAATAAATTTTAATTGTGGCAATCACAAATTACTTACGAGAGTAACTGCTTTACAGATGAGTGTGTCCATTCATAGGTGCATGGTATATAATTTTTACCTGGCTGCTATGCAAATATTTGACAGGAATAGTTCTTTTCTGTTCTGTCACTTGCGGTCTGTGCTCGAAGGGTACTCACTGAAGGTGTGAACATTCTCTATTTATTTTCACTCTCCCTATTTTAGATATTCCCTTACACCCACCTTCCGGAAAAGGGTGACCACAAAAGACAGCCTTTTGGAGCCTTTGATGCACCTTCTTACTCCACCAAAAGACACACTTGCTCTTACAGCTGTCACTAACCTACCTTCAGTACTATACCTTCAGTATTTCTCATACATCAAGGAACTCAAGACATTTTTTCAAGGTTCAGTGAACAAAGCCACCAGCCTTTCGTGTAACCCATTTCGATGACAAATGCGTAGCCAAATCACAGCCCTGTGTGAGGCGTGAAGAAGGCGAGAGAGCGCAGGAGCATGGCACCGTGGCAGGTGACCAGCAGGACCACACCAGGTGTGAGCTGGATCATCATGGGCAGCTCCAGCCATCAGATGCGATAAGGGCTTCACAGATACCGCTGCTTTTTGAATTTGAACCTTTATGATTTTCTCTATGTTGTCACAGAAGGGTGCTATCCCTGTAAATAGTCTGTAAGTCTTCTTGTCCATCTGAGAAGACATCTAATCACAGAATCACAGAATCACAGAATGGTAGGGGTTGGAAGGGACCTCTGTGGGTCATCTAGTCCAACCCTCCTGTCGAAGCAGGGTCACCTACAGCAGGCTGCAGAAGACCTTGTCCAGGTGGGTCTTGAGTATCTCCAGAGAAGGAGACTCCACAACCCCTGGGCAGCCTGTTCCAGGGCTCCGTCACCCTCACACAGAATAGAAGAGTTATGTGAAAGTAAGTAGATTTTGCCTCTTGTACACTTACTAAATCTTTTTATGCACACTCTAATGGGGTTACATAGTGCCTTCTCTTAAGGCTGTGAGGCTGGGCCCTCAAAATCTGCAAAGCTTCAGCCCTTGGTCTATCGAGAGCGTTCGTATTGCCATAATGTTCCCACAGCAGGGCTGAGAGTCAAGTCAACCGCTTCGCCCCCATGCCTCCGCTGTGTGGGACAGCCCCGCTGGGATTCATGGCAGACTTCACGTCCTCTGCAAAGGGGGAGAATTCAGCTTAAAAAAGCCAAACCAAAACAAATCAGTCTTCAAACAGAAAGCATGGCCGTAATACGTTTTAAAAAAGATGGGGGAGAAAATATGCAAGTTTCCTCTTTCCTTGGGCCTTCAGTCCAGCAGGGCTCAGAGGGCAGACGGCAGGTTCCTTAGGAGATCAAAGACAATTGGTTTCTATTACCCTATCTTGAAGAGAAGTTTGCTGATAAAGAAGTCTCCATCCGAATGATTAAACCCTCTTTGGATTTAAATACCTGGGCCTGCAGGCCAGGATTAGTGGGTCCATGACTCCAGCGCCCATTTGCTCATCTGGCTGGAGACCAGGGACGCGGACCATGGATGCAGAGCTGGTGAAATGCTGCGATGTCATTCGGCTTTCACAGCCCTTTATCTCCATCCCAAGGCAATCCTCTTCTTCCAGCAGCAGCACTACCGGGAAACGAAACGGAGACAAATCCATCCTAAATAGCTACACAACAGCAAGAGCTGAATAAATAAAGGAAAAACTATAGAGCAATCATTTAGAAATGGCTCAAAATCAAACAGTACCTAAACGATCTTTAAAACTGTGGTTTACTTCTAATTAGTTTATGAAGCTTGGGAAGGGAGATCCAGAGGAATAATTAAATTTAAGGTTAATCAGGAGAGGCTGATTTTTTTTTTTTTTTTTGTCATGGGAACCATTTTCTTTCTTTAAATAGCATGAGGGTTTCACGCTGGTTGCAGTGACCAAAGATTGCTAACCGTATCCACAGGAGGCTCTTTCCATTATGGAAACCACAGAGGAGCAAATAGTTTCGAAGGGAAAGGTATTTTGAAATTAGACTCAGGAGCATCCAGAGACAAAAGCTTTGTGCTTGCAGCTCTAGTTTCAGACCTTAAAAGGAGCGTGTTTGCCTGACAGTTTCTTTAGCTTTTGTCCCCTGGTTATGTCTGTCTGATAAAAGCTATCACTACTTCCCATAAGCCTTACCTTGTTGTACCTACATCTTTACTACAGCATTACTATTGTTAAATGTACTAGGGCAGGAGAGCTTTTTTCCTTTCACGAGAGAGAAAAATATTTTTAGACTCCAAAGAGCACTCAGTTGTGTGGGTAAACGCTCTGTATTTCTTTTCTTTTCTTTTCTTTTCCTTTTTTTTTTTTTTAACTATTGGATCAGATTTTGCCACCCTTGCTTATGACGAGTAGTATTTTTCTTCCTGATATTCTATGAAAATGAAACAGAAGTATCAGAGTTATTGACAGGCTGATCCTGTACCCAGGAAAGGCAGCGACTGTTTCTATAACCCATGATTATATCCTGAAAGCCAAGATTCTGCCTGTTTTGCTTATGCTGAGTGTTACAATACATGCTACTGATGTCAGTGCAGTCCTCACGGCATATCTTGATGTGAGTAAGACTGACAAAGGTGGTCAAAAAAACCAGGCCACTCATTCCACTCTTGCTGGTGAATTATCTTTCAGGAGGTTATATAATTTTTTTTCTACTTGGGAACATGATATTAAAAACGGACTCTGTATGGAAGGTACTTTGCCCTACCGTATGGCTGACTGAGTAAAACATCCTCATCCCAGGATCTTGGCTCCAGCAGGGGATGCTGCAGGTGCATCTGCCAAGCTTTGAAGGGAACAACCAACTTCTCTCCCTGTGCTTACAGGGGCACTTACACAGCCCTTCCCTCCCTGCACTCCGGTGGGAGAAGCCAGCTTGGGCCCGTGCCCACACGCGTGAGAACATTCGTTTGGCTATTTTCTTTTTTGGAGGATTAATGGCATTTCATTTACTTGGTAAGAACACTGCTTGAGTAGATAAAGCTAATGCAGAAAAATGAGGGGAGCTACTGCTTCAAATTCTGCCTGCTTCCAAGTTTTCATTTTTCTCCTTTCCAAGAGGAAAGGACCACTTCAGGTACAGGCTCTTCATAACCAGCCTTACCGACATGCCCTCGTTTTTTAAGGTCTAACATTCCTGGTCAAGAAGAAAGAGATTTTGTCTTCTCTAAACCTACAAATGATCACAAAGGATGTATGAACCAGTTGATGATATCGCATCACCGTATGAGAGCAGAATTTATGAACCCTAAGGGAGCCCTCAGGCATCCTCTGGTATGAATATAGCACATTAAGGCAAGTCGGTCTTCAGGGCACAGTGATGCTCTGCTTGCTCAGCTTGGCTCTTCAGCCTTTCCTGAGCATTTTCTCCTGGGAGGTCATGCTTACCCCACTGCTAACATCTGAGGTTACAGCACAAAGTAAATTTTCCCTTAACATAAATATTTTATATCTCTAAGTACTTTAATGATGCCAAACACTAGCTATGGAAAGCAATTCAAAAGCTTGAAGACATGCAGCAAGTTCATAACATTAATCATACCAAATCCAGGTGATCAAACCCACTAATCCAGCCATAAAGCATAAAAGGCTATAAAATCCATTGAGAAACCTAAGGAAAAGTAGTTAATGTTCTGGTTTAGAGACTTAAGGGGCAGTACTGAGTAGCTATGGTAATTATAGTGAGCTGTTTGTGAAGAGAATCCCACTCGTTTCACAGAGTCACCAAATATTCACTTGTTTATGTATGGCCATAGTTTCACACCTGGTCTGATAATTCAGCAACCTTAATGTGAAGTGTTACCAGAGTGTTTGGAAGCCATAAGGGGAGTCACATTTAAAGCCTGTAATGTGACATGGGACCCGCAGTTCATTTGTATCCCTGGTGACCTAGCCTTCCCGCTCTGCCAGCAGGTAGGACACGATCTCAGCATTCAGAGTAGTCTCACTGCTGTGGTTTTACCTCCCTGACGAATTCAGTTGTTCATTCAAGATATTAGTAATGCCTTTGAAAAATCCTCCTGTGTTGTCTTTTCTTTGTTTAAAGGAAATCTGTGCTGTCTTGCATTTATTTTCCTTCCTATCTCATCATTGCCTTTTGCACACATACATCATGTATGAAAAACATGTTTTATTACTGCTTTTATAATAATAATAGCAATAACTGAATTTCAATTTAATATCAGACTGAACTGGAGTAAGTGTCAGTCTGTGGCTGTGTTGGTATCACACGTGTCACTCAGATGAGAGCGTCGCTGCCGCAGGCACCGTGCAAACACAGCCAGAGAGATCTCCTGCTCCCGACGACACTGCACGGCAAAACTGAGAGCGTTCGCAAACAGGGCCTGAGCAATTTCTTTCACTACACTTCATTTGGCTGCCTCATTCTGCCTCCCAAAGATAACAGTGTACTCAAAATACTTCAATAAAAAGCTCAGGAGCTGCATGCCCGGATCGCTTAAACTTAGCTGGCAACTGCACCTCAGTGTGCACTGATGAGCGGAACTTGGAGTGAACTAGAAAACTCCAGCATAGTTAAGCGTAAGGGAGCTCTGCTTGCAGAGCAGGATAGCAACAGACAAAAATAATAAATCCCTAAATTACTTTCCTTGTCCCCACTTCACCTCCTTGCAGAGGGATGCTGTTCCTGGTAGCTAAAAAGCATGCATCATTCCCCTGCCCAAGAGCTGCACCTGGCTGCGGCGTGGCAATGCAGATTTTATATCATTATGTTACTATCCCAGAGGGCTGCAAATAATCTGGGTGCAAAAGCTGCTCATTAACTGCTAGTCCATGAAGTTTCAAAGAGAGTCTGTATAATGGAAGTCCTTCTCCCTTGATCTTTCTCAAACTCATGCTTCTGAATTCTTAAAAACACTTAGGAAGAGATTTTTGGTGCTGCAGTCCGTGAAACTGCTTCTGGTATTATTTGACTATGCAACCAGTTGCCCTAGAGTGTGTTCAGGAGATGGAGAAGTAACGAGCAGAGATAGCAGGTGTTATGAGCCCCTCTTCTTTCCCTGATACCTGCAGGGACCATCTAAAGCCCTACAGGAGTATTTCATACCAAGATCCAGTGAACAACAGCATCTAACAGATGCTTCATTCTCTGACAATCTCTGCTGAAGCAGACCAGAAGCATCCAATACTTATATTTCAATAGCAGATCAGAAAGTAGGAAGCTCAAAGAATCCCACCCAGCTCATATGCCTGGTAGTTCCAAATCAAGAGCAAAGTGGATCTTAACACACTTTGCAGGACACATACTAGCACTCACCTCAGTGTCATCCTGTAAAAAACCCAGAAAATAGTCAAGAAGTGTCAGCCACATCTGGCCCACAACAACACACTAGCAAAATTCTACATGAACGATGAGTTTTCAGTGCAACAAAGACTAATACTTCAGGGGACAATCCTGCTCTAATAGCATCAGGGGACACATGGGTTGTCAGGGCAAAGGTCCCACGTATCCTACCAGAACTCTGTTAACTCAAACTTCCCTGTCCAACTCAAAGATGTGTATGGTTGATGACTGTCAAATCTGACTTTGGCTTTACAATCAGGCTGAGGAATGCAACTGCATTTAAGGACTGAAATCGTGTCCTTTAGAACAAGAGAGAGATGTCTGGTAAAATCCAAGATGCTGTAAGAAATAATTAGGTGGCAGCAGTACAATCAGCTCAGCTTTGTGCCTGACCTGAAGTTCAGAAAATGGGAGAAAGGCTAGCATCTATGGTCTGACTGACTTCCAAAACAAACAACATCAGCAGCTCATATTACATGAATGTACCTACAATATTAGGTTTCATACAGTTCCCTTATCCCAACAACATACCATTTTCAGGAGTGATTATACATTTGGGAATACACATGGCGAAAATCAGACCATGACTGTGTAAAAAAACAAACCCTCGACCTTTATTTTTCACAATACATTTCAAGTACATGCAGAATGTATTTACATTTCTCTTTAAGGCAAACAGAAACTGGGTTCTTATTCCTGAGTTGCTTAGCACAGTAGAAATAGCAAATAAAAACCTAGGAAATGTGGTCTGTCCCTTTGAAGCAGCAGCTGCCTCCCATGCAAAGTATTTCTGCTTTCACCTTGCATTTGTTTGAGAGAGCTATTTATACTAATAACCTCTATTGCCGTTTGAAGCCATCTCTGCAGATTTCAGTCTCTTAGCAGAAACAACTTGCCAAGATGTTGCAAACTTTCCATGTCTGTTATTTTACCTTACAGACTGTTTGCTGACTAGACAGCACAGCACTACTTCTGTCTCTGCTGGCACATGCACCAAGGTCTTAGGTTATTTTGCGAGTTCTGTATTCCCCCAGTATCTAGAAAAATCTAACATTATCTTCTCGTGTCTTTCTCATGCAGGCTAGCTGCTTCTCCAATACTATGTCAAGTTTAAGAGAGGGAAAAGTTCACCTCAGCCAATGGAGATTTTTAGGGCTTGACTTTGCTAAAGCGCGGGGAAGTGAAAATGCCCGTTGAAGTGCTGGCATTTACGAAGAAAATGCAAAGCAGTTTTTCAATGAGAAAACATGCTCCCTTGAAGTTTAACATTTGAGCCATTTGCATTATCTCCAGACTTTCGACATTTGCTAGAATTTAGGAAGTTGAATTTCCATTTAAAATACAGAGGGAGCATTTTCAAAGACGTTTGTGACATTCTTCCATTGCCCTTCACTGGCTCTATCCAACCCACCGACTCCAGTAGGCACTTTTCTCCCATGACTTTTAAGAGGATCACAGGACATGATCCTAAAAGAGAAAACATCTGTTCAGTAAAAAATAAAGTTCCAGCTCCTGTTTTAACATAGAAGTGTAGTCCAAGCAGAAAGTCAATAGTGCAGAAAGGAGGGTGACTCTTAAGTGTGCCTTCCTCAGTGGTCTGTAGTGTGGAAAAATGTTTTGTTTCAAATTACATTATCTGCTTTTTTTTGCATACATCCCTTAACCTATAGTTTTTAACGACTTGTCAAATACATCAATAATTCAATGCTTCTTTTACCATCTAGTCTCTCTAGGTGCCCATCTCAGCTGATCAATTCTTATCACAATTTTTAAACAAACACTAATATTTGCAGGTGTTTAACATAAACATTCATTGAAAGAAACAGAACGACTGTACCTTGATTCAACTTCTGGTTTAAATTTATCATTACAGCAAAAAATCCCAAGTAATTCCTTACTACTTTTTCAGTTACTACCTGCTAAGATGAAATGTCTTTCTTCACAACTGTTTCACTTATTGGCAACACACTGCATTGGGAATAATCCACATTCAAATAGTCAACAGTAGAGAGACTGCCTTTAACAAGGACAAACAATCTCACAAAGAAATTCTTCACCAAAGGTTTGCCAACTTCTTTCTCCTACCTCAGAGATTATTACAAACTAAGCACCTAGGAAAATGCACTGAATGAACCCAGAGAGGGAGAGGAGCTCATGAAGTGTCCACCCAACATCCCGTCAGGCAGCTGACTCCCCCTGGGAAGACACCTCCCCACAGAAAGTCTGAGGGTTTCCCCTCAAGTAATACAAGTTCAAAAGGCTAAAAAAGGAACAGTTGTTACTCCGCACCTGGCAACACCTCTACACACTGTGAACAAATCAGTTTGCTGCAGGTATTCCCAACAAACAGCTGCAGCATATCATTTTTATCCTCATTTTCTTTTCCATAATGTGACTGCGTGCAGCTTTATTTCGAATATCAGCACCGCTGATTCTATAAGCAGTACGTCCTCTGAGAAGGTGAACTTTTTCAGTGATCATTTCAATACTAAGATGCTAGAGAGATTACAAAATTTTAGAAAGTCTTAAGAATTTCTCCCTGGAAATCCTTGAACCCTAGTCTGTTACACAAAGAGACTGCACTGTATTCAGAGGCAAATATTGTACCCCTTGACCGTGACTGTTTGTCTAGCAACTGTTCATCTAGTGCGCTTGTCAAATCTTGTCCTGCTACGCTGGTTACTTTGAAAAAGTCTAGGACATCGACACGTCTCTGCTTCTTGCCTTGTACCCAGATCTGTCACAAATGGCTGGAGCTCAGGTTCTCCTCCACTCACACAGGACTGGGGACATCAGCACTCATTCCGGCTGTGTCTCCATGACCCGCTGCACTAGCTGAGGTGGCAGAAGCTCGTTAGCCTTCCCAAGCATCTTACCGAGGTGAAATATTCCAGAGGAAGTCACACGGATAGTTCTTGCATTCAGGGCAGTTCAATAGCCTTGGAGAGCAGTCACGGCCCATCTCTGACGTGCTCTGTGTCTCAGCTTGCTTAGCATGGTAGCCTGTACTCTTCTGATCTCTGAAGATTTATCCCTACCGGCTCTTTCGAGGATGGCACCACGCCATCACAGTGTGAATCCTTTTGTGCCGAAGGAAGAAGTTGTAGGCAAGAATAAGATTCTGGACAGTTCTGAAATGCTACTTCCAAAGGCACCAACTTCCACATGCAGAGTAAAAGACATTGCTCTTTCTTACGGTGCAGATGAAACGGATTATATCCAGTTCATTTATAAAAGTTTTATACACCTGAAATATCACAAACATTTACAACTTTCCAGCTTGCTTCTGAGTTCTGAAAAGACAGCGTCATACAATTACACCGATGTCTCCTTTGACTCCAGTGTTTGTGGTGGCTTGAAGTTCAGTATCTCTTTGTACGTAATGCCTGGAAAACAACAGAATAAACATAGTGCTGCTGGTCTCGTCAGGAAAGGAGCTGCAGAGACACGAGCAAGGTGCAGCCTCCAGCGTGGTTAGGCTCTGATCTAGGTCAGGAAGAGAGAGACCTCTTCAGGCAAAAAAGAGAGAAAGAGTACAAAAAGTAAGGGAATCAAGGATCGTTTTCTCACCATTTCAGATTCAAAAAGTAGCCCAATACTGAAATGTTGTAGGTGCTTTCAAAGGGATGCAAGCATTGGCTTTACAGTATAGGGGGCAATATCCTCAGAAAGAGCTACTGAGCACATCCTTTGCAAGTCAAGTCCTCACTTAAAAGCCAAAATACAAACCTCTGATGTCAGATGAAAACTACAGATTCAGAATCACATCTCTGCTGATGCAGGTATGTTTTCTCTCCCTGAGAGAACCTAATTGGAAATTAAGGCCAGCAACAGTTGCAGTCCTATAGAGTCAACAGCTGAGGAATCTGTTCGCCTGTCCTATCCACTGGAAGGAACATGCTGCAGAAATGTTTTCTTTCCTACCCTGCAGAATATGGAGGACAGACAGATGAAGGAGGAGAAGGAAGGTGGAGAAAGAAGAAGGAAGGAGAAAAAGGAAGGAGGAGAGCCTTTGTTAGGAGGCAGAGAAGAAACCTTTGGGGATCGTTCCCGGAGGACTTGGTAAGAGGAACACTGGCTTCTCAATAGCGTTTCTCTATCTTAATAGTGTCTACTTACTCTGTTTCATCAAAAGCACAGAAAGTAGTTTGTAAAGGGGAATATTACTATATCTGGATCGCCCTTCTATCTGGTCATTTTTGAAAACATCACAAAACTAAACTCACGCTTCCACTCATCTAGCGGAAGATCCATGTTATCAAATGTGTCGTCATATTTCTCAGCTTCAATGTCTTCCTCAGGATCGTGAATTGGTTCGAAGTAAGGATGCGTCAAAGCCTCAGCTGCTGTGACTCGCTTCTCTGCATCCAGCACCAGCATCTTCTCCAAAAGATTTACAGCTATTGAACAGAAAACAAACAATGCATTCAAATCACACCACTGATTCCAGCTTGCAGACAGTAATGTTGCCCTGGAGGCATTTCAAATAAATACACAGAGTTATAAAGCAGAATCATTTGGTGTTCATTCAATAGCCAATGACAGCCATGTCACCTCCGCCAATGACTTCTCTGCTCGAGAACCACTGTGCTTAGGGCTTTCCCAGCTGTCTTTCATCACTGTCACCACTGTGTCGTGGTTCTAAGGTACATCAGGACCTGACAGCAGCACAAAGAACAGGTGGCTGTAGAGCTAATGAGAATTGCTCCATGCATGACCAAATCCAAGCCCAAGTATGCTCTGAAGTTCACTAAGACAAGTCAGTTGTCCGTGCTCAGAATCTCAGCGCTGATTTTATCTGTTAGGTGTTTTTGACCTCAGCCAAAACAACTCATGAAAATCTTGTATGTTCCTCTCCAGGGCATTTTGGATCAGGTTCACTGTTTGACTGTCAAAATGGGCCACTGTAAAGAGATATGATGAATGATTTTTTTATTCTCTCTTTTTCTATCCTGGAAGAACGTTCCTGGGTTGGGTGGAGCAGCTGGAAGGAAGAAGAGGCAGCAGCATGGGACAGGATACTGCAGCTCCTGCTTGCCAAGTCGTGGATTCCCTCCAGCCTTCTCTCCCAGACCACGAGCAGTTAGCTGTTCTCTACATAAGGAGCAGCCAGATGGGCACAGAAGTGATAGGAAGAAACGCCCTAAAAACTAGATGGAAATGTGTAGAGCTTGCTGTAGCTGAGAAGGTCAGTCACCTAACCATGCACTCGGGGTAAGAGCTGCTTACTAATCATGTTTATTTCTACTGTATCTGAACATACGATTTGAACTTCTTAAATTGAGAAGATTCAATTATCCTAATTGCTATTCTAATAAAACTGGCTTTGTGAGTGTCCAGGTCATTGGGGAACGGATAAGGTTTGGGCAGAGCCCTCTCACAGCTCTGGCTGCCTCGGGTCATGTCACAGTTGTGCACACTTGGTATGCTCTTCTGGGTGTTTATCTCTACCAAATCCAAGCCAGTGCTTCTCAGGAATGCACAGATGTTTCTCAGGATGCATTAATTCCATCACTAAAATGGCAGCTTTCTATTTGCTTGCATTTCTACTGTCGGTCAGACTGAGCTTTCAGAATTATATTTCAATACAATACACAGAAGAATTTATTACGTATATTTAATTTCCCAGGGCTCTTGAGAAAGCTGCTCCAGTAAAACCATTAAGCAGAGGCTGGATCGGAGCCTAAAACACAAAATACTTCTTTTCTTGACTCTTCTAAGAAACATCTGATTCCTGGCAGGGTCTAAACTTGGCAAAGTTCAGCCACTAAAATCAAAGTTATGAATTACGGAAAGCGAGAGACAGAAAAGCATGAGAACCATCCCATAACATATTACATGACTGATACTGCTTCTGCCTCCAGTGCAAATACAAGAACAAAACAAATTGTACATATCCACACAAACTGTCTTACCCAAAGGATTCGCATACTTCAAGATGGATGCAAAATCTTTTTTCTGGACTTTTGGGAGGCTTTTGATATAGTTTTTTGCCTTAAAAGAAGCATGAATATTAAATTAGACCTTTGCTGCCTTTGTAATGTGACAACATTAACTATATGTTTAATAAGTAACTCAAAAATGCTTTGATAGCATGTTGTACAAATGGATTTTTGGGGGGTCATAAACCCTGATTATTTTCAATTTGTTGTTGAAAGGAACTTTTTTTAAAATCAAACCTTACAACTGTGATTAAGAAATGATAGTGTAAAGCTTTAATTATTAGTGCTAAATATTTGATATATTAATTAGAATAAACATGTATGCATAATTTGAAAGAATGTCATAGTGAGTTTACAGGAGTCTCTAGAAGTGAACCTTATACAGCAATTCATTAGTATTTAAATTGTATAGTTAGTCTAATGATTAATTTTCTGTTTTTTATAGTAGTGGCTTAAGGATTCTAGAAGGACATCCACACAAGAATAGGAAAGACAGAGACGTGTGCAGAGCAACTGGGTTTTCTGAATAGGTTCATGTTTTCAGCATGTTTTGAGTAAGTGTAGTAATGTATCAGCTCAACTGTACATGGTACACACTGGAAACTGTGCAGTATTTAAATACATAGATTTTTCAAGTGTCCCGATTGTGTTCTGTGCCCCCTTAATCTCCAGCAGCTACTCTGGGTGTGCAAAGCACTTCAAGGCAGAGATGTACCAGCAGGGTCATTTCAGTAGTCAATACATACTATACAGCCTAAGAACTGGGACAAATTAAGACATGTAAAACCAACTGACAAAGCAGAATACTCACATCTTGACTCTGCAGTTTTTGAACAAAATCTTGAGTTGGTGTACCCGTTATTTTCATTATTTCTGTGAGCTGGTCCAGATCTGAATACCAGAAATAAGGAACGAAGTCTTGTCTTTCACCATAAAACTAAACACCTTGCAAAAACTGTAAGTTTATTTGCTACTGGAGGATAAAGCAAAAATCATAATGCAAAGGACTGAACAGAAGATTTATAAAAGATAACATGACAGTTATCCATTTTTCTTGCAAAAGGCAAAGACACTGAAAGAACCTGAAATAAAATATCCTATAACTCAGGAACACATAACTGAATCACCTGCAAACTCCTCTAATATCATCAGGTCTCTTCTATATTTTTGGTTAAAATCAGTCCAAAAGTATTGGAGTATCTGAATAATCAACACATGTATTGCATGCATTGCCCTGGTCTATCCAATACTCAGGTGATGCAGAGGCAGGAAAAGTCACAGGGAACACCAGGTGGTACGATAAATGGAACAAAAGTCAGCGGAAACCAGTCTGTGCTAGCTCTTCTCCATACTGAAAATCTTCGAGGAAAAAAAATTAATCCCCCTCGTCCTCATTTCCCACATGCTTAGCTCAATTCCAGATGCTGAGATGTTAGAAACACTGGGGTAAGGCATCAGTACACTTCCTAGTTTTCTGTGTCCTAAACCAGCACAGATTAATCAGCAACAGTATTCGCTGTTGCAAAGAAGAAACACCGTATTCACAGGAGGCTAATGCTGCAGAGAACAGCTTTACTACTTGTTTGCTACTCTGGTAAGAGTAGCAGATGAGAAGCTAGAAGCTAGATCAGCGCTCGAGACACAAGGATTCTACCAGCCTGTGCAGAAAAAGTGGGTAATGTGGTGAAATAAAGAAATAAAGTCCCCCACCAAGTTTGCAGGATAACCTATTCATGTTACTAAACCAAGAATCCCTTAAGCTAGCTGTTTTTTTATTCACCTACCCGCAGCTGAACCCACAGCTGCATTTCGCTGACAACAGGTAATACTGATTAACATACTCGAAGAATACTGATTCATATACTCGAAGGCCAGCAAGGACTATTATGCTGGGGTAATTTCCTTCATAACACAGGACTTAGAACTTCAGCCAATAGTTATGACATCTCCAAAACCCAGTATGACTAAAATACTAGCTTTTCCACTCTTACTCTTGAAAATCATGACTCATTCATTTCCTTATTTATGTACTAGAATGCTCAAGGTTTGCATTAACTGAGAAATGCTGTGTTAGTCAATGGCTGTTCTTTGGCAGGCATTTTAGTATTTTCTTGTTATGAACTTATGCATACTTGAAATCTGTACAGCTGAAACAATTTGATGTATTCTACTTTTCCACAGTCCCCATCATTTTTTTGGTGAATGCAGTCTTCCTTTTTTTATGTTTTTCCTCACAAAACAAGAGCAATATGATCCATGCAATGAAGTCCTAATCTTACATGTAAGTAAGTAAATACAAATATAACTAAAATTAAACAATTGTGATTCTGTAAACAAGTATTTGCAGATAAGCAATTTATTGACTGGAACTCCACATGGGGAAAAGCAGTGCAAAATGCTTAGGCTGAGCTGTCAAACATACAAAGCTGGGAAAGAAAAAAAAAGGTAAAAAATTCTTGCTGTCTTTTATTACACCATCCTCTATTAACTATCACAACTACTACTGCCAATGAAGTATCACCTGAAGTTGTATTATGGCTTAATCTTACCTATATTCTTAATTACTCAGTAATGAAATGATGGGACTAGATGTCTTCGGTAAATCTAAAACGTTTGACTAGATATTACTTACATAACACTTCTTGCTAAGTCTCACAAAGCATGCAATGGACTGTCATGTGCACATAAGTCCATATACAACAGCAGAATCTTCTGTGCATGTGCTGGAGTTGTGGACTCTATTACCAAGAAAAAATCAAAATATGCCTTTTCTATCATCACAGAACCTTTTACCCGATGACTTGAGATGTGATTCAAAGATCATCTCTCTGCCTCTACTGAGAAAGTTCCGTAATACGAGTTTTAATATCCAGATGTGCAAGAGTGGTACAGGTATCAAATCACCAGTTAATGAGAAAGGTGCAAGCCATTTTACGATTCATTTCAATTTATGCTCATCTGTTTTTCAACAGACCTACTGTATCACATAAGAACCTCTCATCATTTTTGTACATTAGTGTCATAAATTCACTGAAGGATATGATCATTTCCTTTGAACAGAGGCCTCCCTGTTATCATCTCAGCCATTATACAGCCCACAGACCAGATGTCAACTGAAAAAAAGACCATCACATTAAATTGCTGAATACTTGTCCATTTAAATGTACATAAAGTTTAATTTAAAACATATTTTAAAGAAGTGTAAAACTTACCTTTGTAGCCTGTTACAAAACAAATGAGTGCCTTGCCAAGTATGATGAACAGTAGAGATAAAACTATCAGCTCTTCTAATTAGATAATTTCTAATCTGATAATACACAGAATCAGTTTCTTGTTAACAGGCAGATGCATGTGGGAAGTAAATTTTCAATGCCTTCAAAAACTTCCATAGTTACCCTAATGTTACTCGAATTCCCTCCTTCTGCCACTTTCCCCTGTCTGTTCGAGCTACGATCAGCACATCTTTGCAGGGAGATGACAGGCAGTGCAGAAGACAGGAACACAGACCAGACTGTCACATCTGTATACATTTATATTACTTTTTTCCAACCACCTTGGTACTTTCTGTTACTCTCAGAAAATACACAAAAAAGTCCCCAAACTCAAAACCACCAAAAGATTACCTGCAGTTTATCTACAAGGAATTTTTGCATAATTATACCATCATTTCCACCTCCAATTTCTCAGTCACTTCAAAGACTTGCTTTATATATTGCCTGATTCAGTGAATGCTTTAGCTCTATTAGCTCTATTACCACTTTTCTGAAGAGATGCTGACCTGTTTGCGTATAATGCATCCAGTTAAGTATCACCTCTGGGGCTCTGTACCACCTTGTAACCACATAACCAGTCATCTCACTGTCTGTATGCCTCGCCAATCCAAAATCCAGAATCTGTAGTGGAAGCACAAAGAACACCCTGATCAGATAGCTACTTATCTATTTTATACAGACTTTACAAATGTGGAAAATAAAACAACTGGAACAATCTGCAGAGATTAGTATATTTTTGCATCTTTTTCTCACTGAAACATCTTGTTCTCATTTGAAAAATCGAGACAGAAGTAGCAAGGGGCTTTACAATTTTTTTTCCAAGTTAGATACTCCTATAGCAACACTAAAAACTGTAAAACCATGCTACCGCATCAACTACAGAACAGCCCTTTGTAAAGAATGCAAGGTCAGGGCCAATTTTTTTTAAAGGATCATGCACAATTCAGCTTATTTCTAAGGTTCTGAGATATTTATCTCTAGATATAGCAATATGTACAGCAGCAAGATTGAAAATCAACGTTACGGCCTTCTGGCAACCTCTACAAAATTGGCCAAATAGGGCTCACCTGCATGGACCATCATCAAAAGTTGGTGCCAAAAGATGCGGCCAACAGCAAGAAAATGCCACTCCTGGAATGACAGTCAGTTCATATTTATCAGGAAGCAGGGGGCTTCGGTAAGTAATGTCTATTCAGACAAATCATCATCATCCACAGATAGCTGAATATGTAGCTTCGCATGAGCAGCCACTAGCTTCCATGCGTCTCAGGCTTCATATCTATATTGACAGGGCAGAAGTTTTTACCAGGAGCACCTGTGCATTACTATACCAAGGGTGATGTTTTTGTAATGCTCTCTGTAATGAAACATTTAAAAATATTTCAGGATAGTTTCATCATTCCCTGGCACTAAGAGAAAGGAAAATTATATTTTCATTCATAGATCAAGAGTATAAAATGCTATGGCTTATCTTTATTGCCATACCTGAAACATCATTTCCATGTTTTCCCCATGCCTGCTGATTACCTACCAATTTAAAAACAGGAATAGGATGCAAAGGGAGAGATTTTTATTCTTACCAGTAAAACGCACTAGATTACAGCCAATTTTTGGGGTACCGAAGATTTGCTGGACTCAAAATATTTTCAATAGCAAAATACACTTTCATATACAGCTTTCAAATTTATTCTACATATACAACACACATGATGTTTTCCCAGTAACACGGGACGGAGGGGGTGGAAGAAAAACAGAAGTTTTATGTAACAGGTCAAAAGCCACATGTGGTACCATCTCTTCTGGCACAGCTTTTTAGGCTTTTTCCATACTAAGGGTTGTGACACTTTGAGTTGGGAACAGCTAATCTATAAACTGGGCTTGTATTTTCATAAAAGCAGAAAAAGACAGCAAGAGTTTTTGTTATGTATTAACTTCAGGATTTATTTTCATTTATATATACATTGGGCTCAAGAACCAGTGTATCCTGCTAGTACTTAATATTAACTTGGTATCACTTCAACAACAACCTTTGCATGAAACTATTATTCTCATACTCCAATCTCCAACTTTTCAGCTGGAACTTCCAAAGCAATTTTCAGAGCAAGTTTGAAAATCCTTTTTATAATGCAGGAATTATGAAAGAGAGAGCAAATTCACCTCAGCTCCTCAAGGATAAGCTCCTCTTCTACTCAGCAAACTTAATTTTCCTAACTTGCTTCAATAACTGTAACAAAAATAACTTGTAACTTTGAGACTGCAGGAAGGGCAGTGACTTCCCCTCAGGCACCCTTCACTGTCACTCTTCTGATTCCTGTGTAGCAGTCGAGAGCATCAGACAACGGAGCCAGAAAGCTCGTTGTGAAAAAGAAAACTGATTGCTAATTAATTATCAATTCAAGGAACTGTTCCAACCTGCCTACAGCCTCATCGCCACCGGAGCTGCTGCAGGGGAAGCTGCTGAGGGCATGGCCGTGGGGGAAAAGGGTTGGACTATCCCTGGCAGCGTGGTCCGGTGCCCACATAAACTGACTTCGAAAGCGCACTCTCGGAGCGGGGCCATGTCCTGCCCGTGGCACCCGAGTGCTCTCACGCAGGGGGGGAAGTCAGCACAACCCCTCCCGTGTAAGAGGGAGCCCAGCTAAATCCCCGCCTTGGCATTTTTCACGCACGCTTCTCAACATGTTATAGTTTGCTTTCTGTTTATAGATGGGCTTTCTGTTTATAGACTGGTTGGCTGTTTGTAGACTGGTTGCCTTTTGACAACCAGAGTCACCTAACTGCAAATTTCCACTTGTCTTCTGCATGTGATATCAGAGCTTGCTGCACAACCAGGGACATCATAATTTTGCTCTAAGAGTCAAGAAACAAAAACTAAAGCTTACTGCTACATTTTCTCCTTGTCATTCACAAAATTGTGTTCTGATGTAGAATTATTTGCCTCAGTTTATCTAAAAGCTTAAAAATGTTCAAGGTAACAGAAAAATAAGTTGTGTTAAATAAGGAGATACAGCAATCATACCCTGAAAGTGTATCTTAGACCTGGGCTTGCATCTCAAAGTGTGATTGCACGGCTCGGGGGGTGGGGAAGAGAAACATGTACAACTGTTTTTTCCAGAATCTTTTTTTCCCCCATCACCCTGTGACCCACTCACCATTTGGCCACCTACAAGCCAGGAGGAGACAACACCTTTCTGTGCTAGATGGGGGAATTCTGAAATGACAGGACCCTGAACATTCAGGTCTCTCTCCAAATTGTATTACAACAGCTACATGCAAGTATATAGTTTGTATGTTGTACACTAAGAAACTTTTTTGCAGTGTTGCATTAACTTTTATTTTATTTATTTAAGCGAGTGCTTCACAACCTTTGATCTTCTTCTGTATGCTTCTAGAGTTAGACTTTTTATATTAATTCAACGCTGGAATTCTGACAGAACTGAACTACTCCCATAAAGTCTTACATCTCTTTTAGGGAGGAAACCTTGGCCATAAGATCTAAATGTACTTACGTATCAGCACACAAAAGCCCCCCATTCAAATTCACTGTTGTTTTGTGCGGATGCATAGGCCAGGCATGATTCTAGCACACGACAGTAGATGTAGCTTGATTTTGTAATTAACTGAAAAACCCTGACTAACCTTTCAGATTGCCAGAGCAAAGAGAAGTGATAAAAACAATTCTAAAAACTAATAAAAAATTAAAATACAAGAACAGAATTAACTAAGGACTGGAAACAGTCTGAGGCTAAACTACATTCCTAAAATAAGCAGTGTTGAGTACTACGTAATTCCACTTAGAATCATAGAATCATAGAAAGTTTTGAGTCGGAAGGGACCCCTAGAGGTCATCTAGTCTGACCCCCCCGCAGCGAGCAGGGACACCGCTAACTAGATCAGGTTGCTCAGAGCCCTGTCCAACCTGGTCTTGAATGTTTCCAGGGATGGGGCCTCCACTACCTCTCTGGGCAACC
>Ga0065711_1031297_pt1 | contig 30047 bp, 23 predicted proteins | sample Hoacrofraction12_FD_59098 | JGI IMG/M metagenome (GOLD analysis project Ga0065711, IMG submission 59098) | Hoatzin crop microbial communities from Cojedes, Venezuela - Epithelial fraction 12 v2 (version 2) | ecosystem: Host-associated > Birds > Digestive system > Esophagus > Crop | place...
CTTAAAGGGAGCCTATAGGAAAGATGGGGACAATCTTTTTAGTAGAGACAGCAGTGACAGGACAAGGGGTAATGGTTTTAAACTAAAACAGGGTAGGTTTAGGCTGCATATAAGGAAGAAATTCTTTACAATGAGGGTTGTGAAACACTGGAACGGGTTACCCAGAGAGGTAGTGGAGGCCCCATCCCTGGAAACATTCAAGACCAGGTTGGACAGGGCTCTGATCAACCTGATCTAGTCAGTGGTGTCCCTACTCGCTGTGGGGGGGTTGGACTAGATGACCTCTAGGGGTCCCTTCCAACCCAAAACTTTCTATGATTCTATGATTTCTCAAAGACAAGATGAGAGCTACAGATTCTGTTGATACAAGTCTTTAATGTGGAACAAAATTACTAACATTTGTGCTTTAAATATACATATCACCATTTTAAGATGATAGTCAGACACCTTCATAAAGGTCTTTGATTTTTTGCAGTCCTCAGATACCACGGGTCTTATGTTCTTGCAGTGACTGTAGCAGTCGGTCAGCAAATCTGAAAATCACACCCTAGCTTCACAAATTTGATTTTGAAAATATTTGGGTTTAACTTCACTAATTCAAATGTAAGGTGAAGAAATCTTACCAGAACATAGAAATAGAAGAGAAAGACAGCTTTGGCCCAGCCAACTGGGGCTGGAAGCTATATGTGAGTGCACATGAAGTTCTATTGATTCCCACCGGAGCAAACAAATGTGGTAAATGAAGTTAATAATTTCCTCGGTTCCAATCTCCATTTTTTAATCTCCAAACATGACCTAGAATGTAAGATGTTACAAAATAATATTTACATGTTTATACTGGGTGCTTGGAAGGGTGAAGGTGCTCTCGTTTTACTAAACATGATCTTATTCTGAAATTGCTATGTCTCTTTTTTCTCTTTTAACTAAAGATGTAGATAATATTGCTGAAAATAATGGACAGTGTCTCTGAGCAGAATCCTGGACTCTGCATGTTCAACTCCAATTGTCTGTGCTATGAAAGGGTTACCTACAAAATGAGTAATACAGGACTGAAAAGGATCTTCAATCTAGTTCCCTGCAATTGGATAGTTGTACCATGCTGTCACACATAATTATCAAAAAGTCCACCGTAAAATTGCGTATGTTGAAAGCTTATCTCCTACCTGCTACTCCAGCCAGGAAGGCTCTTCTTAACTCTTACAACTCTGGTAGAAACGTGAAAGCAAGGACTGATGTAAATTTGGAGGTGGCTGGATGAGCTATTGTTTACAAGACTGTGAAATCTCACAGAATTTAGAGTGAATTCTCTCTAACTTAAATTTCTCTAATAGGATCTCCTAACAGAAGTTTGTTTGCACTGAAAACTATTTGAAAGTGCCTGGCAAAGCCTGGAAGTGCACTGTTTCCCTGCAGGCAGGCTCTGCCTGGAGTCCCAGTGGCTATTAAAACTGACTTTCACTTGTGGAAGTTCCTAGCTCCACAGACAGAGAAGAGATGCTTTAGCCTAGGGAGGTAGGTGCCATCTGAAAGTCAGATGCACCACAGATGGGGAAAAATAGCTGAGCAGAGGGAGAAAAAGTAGTGCATAAGGTTCAGATCTCCTTTGGCTGGACAATGTATAGTTGTTATGCAACTGCAGTTTTCAAGAAAGAAGGACTGAAAACAATGCAAAATGCACAACAGTCCTGGCATTTGACTTCAGAAGTCAAATTTCTTTACCAACCAGACTCTCTGGCACTTAGAGTCTCCACAGCTCAGCTGTATGGTGGAATAATTAACATTGACCCAAAGCTTGACTGTGTTCCGGTACACTTGAGGACTGAAGTAGCATTCCACATTATCTTGACAAACTGGAGGAGCAGTCAGGAAAAAAGGGCAGTGCAAGACCTTAATTTTATCCAGACAAAACAGTTATGCAGAATGGAGTGGAAAATAGCTAGATGTATAGCAAGTCTGCGAAAAAGAGACTGGGTGTTCCAGTTGTTCACAAGCCAAAGAGTGCTTAGTACCAAAATCATCCAGTTATGGCACAGCATTTTCAAAGACAGTTTGAGAGAGGACACTAAGAACGCTCAACTATCTTGAAATATTATCTGTGGAGAAAGCCTGCAAGACACAGGTTTCTTGTCGTCAAGAGAAAATTTGCAATTCTGTGGCAGTGGGTAGGCAGATGCAGTAGAAACTTTCAGGTGTGTAAGAGGCTCTGTACTCATGCTGGATATGCTTAAATTTAAGTTTAAAAGACAGAACAGACACGAAGAACAATCTGCCATGGCGTAACAAGAAAGTCCTGGAACAGATCAGCTGAAAAGATGCTTTAAGGACAGGTTAAACAAAAGTCTCATACGAATGATGTACAAAAAGTTGCTTTGTTGTAGGAGAGAGGCGTAGAACAGTTAACCTATTTTTCTCTGAAACTTTCTAGTATCTTGGACCGCAACTTTCTGTAATCCTGTGTGTCCAGGAAGTTGTGTCTTCTGGCACTTGGAGCAAGTATGGGACCACAAGCTCCAAAACAAATGTCACTGTGTCTTAGGCCACTTCCCCACTTCTCATTTTCCTGTTCCAGTTTGAAGTTCAAACTTCAAAGTTTGAACTTTTGAAGAAGGTTTGAATCTTACTGAACAGATTTCAAAAAGCCCAGCTTTATGTTTTCAAGCTCTCTGATAATGCAAATATCTTATCCTACAAGCTCGTTTTTCCATTTTAATGTTTTATCTCTTCTGTACTGAGAATATACCAAATGTTCTCAAATATTTTAGGTATTCAAGCATTTATGGCATTACTGGGAAATTAAATTAGCAGAAAAATAAGATACGCCCTTTGGACTTGAGCTTTGGAAAGGACAACCAAAACAAGATATTTTTTTATTGTAGTCACCAAGTTCAGATAGTGAAGCCTGTGATTACTACAGGTGGTAAACAATGTAAAACGAAGAAGAGGATGCAGGGACTCTCCAAAAGGCAGATTAATAGAGTGATTTTCTGAAACTTAGTACCTATCCCCTGAGCCTCAGCATACAGTCAGGTGAAATGGCAGCACAATTTCTGGAGAATACACAGTAAAATCTTCGGGTGTCCTGCTCCTACTAGAAAAGAAATGCAGAGTGAAATTCAACTTACTTAACTTTAGATAAAGTTAAGATATTAGGTAAATACTGATTTCTAACTAACTAGCCTATGACTAATTCGTCACCCTTCAGATTCCCTTTCTAATCAATTCAGGGATAGGTATTTGGAAACAGTTTGTTTGACTAAACATATATGTCTACTTTGGGATGAGCCACATCCTGGGAATTCTCATTTCTCTCATTGACTACAAAGTGAATTTAGTGTGATGAACTTGCCAGGAGACATCTACACTGTAGATCTCTGCGTTTGATCAGATAAATCCACCTACAGTATGTACATAGTCCCATTGAAAGAGAGCTTGTTTCACTTCCATCTGTTCTCAAGAATATGCTGACCAGGTTCTCCTTCCACTTCAACATGCTCACCACTAATGGGATGGGGAAACCAAAGAACCTTTGGGTAGGCCTTTTTATTTACTTTTTTTTTTCCTGCTGAGAGACATGAGATTTGTCACCAAGATCCTTGTGGTCAAGGGGCTGTGACCACGCATCTATTCTTTGGACAAGGTAGTCAAGCAGTATCTTCTGCCATAATAAAAGCTTTTATATATGACCACAGAATCTTCTGTGCACTACCTTTCTATTTTTATTGACGTTTCTTCTTTCTCATCCTAGATAACCTATTGCTTCAGCCATTTCATTATGTTATGAGGGGACAAATACTGACAATCAGGTGGCAAAATATAGCTGAGAGAAACAAAAAAGTGAAGTACTTACCCTTACCTGGAAAAGGAGAAGATACAAGGAAGTGCAGGAGTGTAAAGAGATTTTACATTCCAGGAAGGAGTCACGCAGCTGGCTATGAAAAGCCCCAGAAGCTGCTAAAGTTTCAGCATTTTGGCATTTTCTTGGAACAGGACAGTGCATGCCTGGGATGTTATTTATGGTGACCTTTGAGGTACTGTGGTGCAGACTGCTTCTTATGATGATTGCAATATCTAAGGAGCTTTGCCACTCAAAGTCTTTAGTCAGGATGTGCAGTTGATAGAGCATGCCTTGATGCAGTTTTCCATTCTAGTGGCCCTCATACACACTTTGACAAAGTTTCCTTATTTACCATGTTACAGACATGTTAATACCATCAAAACCGTTTTTTTTGACATTTCCTTGTAATAAGTTTATCACTCATCACTTTGTTGTTTTTATTATTGAGTTTTTATTGTCACATCATTAACTGGTAAAAATTTCTTTCCTCTGCACAAATCTAAATAAAAATGTTAAACAGGCAAATAAATTAACGACTACTATATTTCATTCAATCTGTACAGGAAAACGAGATCATCAAGGTGCCACTGTAATCAAGGGGAGTTGTAATAGTTGTCAATGGAATCAAAGTATCATCCTCAGCAATACGGTACAGACAGCTGAGTGGACTTTAAAATGTATAAGTGTAAAGAAAAGAAACTTAATAATACCTGGTCTATTTGCAGTGCCATATCAGTATTCTCAGTTCATAGTAATGCAACTTTTTTATGCTTCTACCAAAGTATTATTATGAGTCCATTAACAAAAAGACTCTCTTTTCTCAAGGAAATATCTGCTACTTCAAGTATGGCATCTAAGTCTAAACTCATGCACATTGGTAAAACTCAAGTTAGTCCACTGAAATCTCCTGGATTTTATCCACCATCATTTGTTTTCTTAGAATAATAGTATACACTGCTGCTACTGAAAATATATATCCTGATATTAAAACAGCTAGTGTATTATTAATGTTTCTTTCTGCAGACAAATTCAGTTTATTTGTGTTTCAAGATGTGTTGAGTCAGACTTCACAAATAAGACAAATATCCCAATTGCCCTATTTTTTTTACTCTATGTATAGGATACTGTACTGAGAAATCACACATATCTTTCAGAAATCCTCACAATACCTCTTCCAGTAATCAAATCTGAGGACAAAAAGAAAAAACACAAAGTACATTTTTTTCCATTGGAAGTGCACACACACACTGGTTCAGGTCTTTTCTGTAGCAGGCAGCATGTGAAGTCTAGAAGAAAGAAGATCCTCTGCTTTCAAGAAAGCAGGAGATCTTTCAATCTAAGGTTGCACAGGCATGGCGTTAACACAGACATGGCTAACTTCCATGGATACTCTTTCATTTCAATGGGTATGCCCTTTTTTTGCCTATATCACTTCTTTATGATGCTCACTGTATTTGTTGTTTATCACTGAAGACAGTGAGGACTAAAAAGCACAGCTCAAGAATGTGTAACAGCAAATTGTTACACAAATTGTTTTCATTTCCTGAGGGAAAAAGCAAAAATAAGAATAAAATGCATGTACCTTCCATGTACCTTCTAATTGGTCTACCTCAAATTTACAAAATATTATACTGTGGTTACAATTAACTGAGCATTATATAAGAAATGTGGGAGCCAGTTTTCTGTCCTTAGACAGCACAAAGTCACATAGTGTAAGTATAGACGTGTGACCTGAAATCATACTTCAGTTTGGGCAGAAGATAGTACTGAAACATTTTTTGCCACTGAATCTGCCTTGGTCTCCAGATCAGACAGAAGAATGGAAGTTTAAGTAGGCTTTGCTTTTAAAAGCTCTGAAACTGAATTTTTGCTGATTCAATCCATCCTCTGATCTTATTACATATCTGTATAAATCTTCTTTCAAAAAGTGCTGTTCTGTGGATGTCTAGAAGAGTGCTGCTTATGACATTTCATCTGAAAAAAAGGCGTAACAGCACAAGTTCCAAAATGATAAAGAACCTAGTAACCACATTGTCACATGTAGGCAGGATGTATTTCGTTATTAACCAAGTTAATTCACAACTCCTTCGCTATTTCCTTGCCCATTCCACTGAGCTATATTTATACGGAAACTTGATTTCAGTCCCTTCTCTTTTCCCTCTGCTTCTTTCTCCCTTGTTGAAATGATTAAAAGGACCAGAAAGAAAAAGGAGAAGTGATTCAAGACTAAAATGTCAGTGCTGATGGAAAGAGAGGAGAGCTGTGCAATGGAGAATTTAAACATGATACCTAGAGACAGACTTTCACCTGTTTTCATTTGAAAGTCACAAAAACATTGCAGACAACTGTAGCCATTATTTCCAGAGCTGGGTCGCTCCCATAACATGAATGGTGTCTTGCTAATATGAACCAGCCTGCAACAATAAACCAAGGAACAACGACAAGGAAGGTCCAAGTAAAGGTAAGAAAATTCAAGGTCTTCCTCATATCTTGCAGCTTGGGAGACAGATAACTAAGTCACTGACACTTTCTTTCTCTACATAGGAAAGAAATCGACTATTGAAACAAGAACTGATCAGAATAGATGTGCCTTCAATTCATCCCACTCTTGAGGGTGCAAAAGTTTGACCCTAGTAAGCGTATTGCTAGATTCCTGCTTCATTAAGTACAGGTGAGAAAAAAAGGAGTAGACATGAAATAAAAAGTGGAAGAAGACTAAGTAATTCAGAAAGCAATGACACAGACATTGGCAACAAAAGGGTAATGAGAGACAAAACTATGAAAATGCTATAAATGCATGAAAAAAAGCAGGCCAAAAATCAAGCTTTCACACCAATTTGAGCTAGAAGACCTCGGTACCCACTAATTACAAAAGGTGCCTTGACAATTTATTTAATGTGCAAACTCATTTTAGCAAAACAAAAACAACAGTGGGGGTAATGAAAGAACATGTATTTGAGTGTCTCAAACTAATTTTAAGAATTCTTAAAACTTGCTTGCAAATATCTGACTATAAATATCGCAATAACTGCAGCAAATGAAAAATATGAAGCATACAATGAGGCTTCTAATAGGGAAAGATGAAGATTCAGAACAATATATCAATAGGAAATATTATTCAGCTTTGTTTTCCTGATTCTGGACACATATATGTACACTTTTTGTTGGCGCTTGCCAAATCCACTAGCCTGACAGAGCTGCTGCAACTCAATGTTCCCAGGTCCAGCCCGTAGTGAGGCTGAGCATGTAATCCCAACACACATGCAACCACCCACCTGCAACCACCTACACGTTTACACACACAGACACAGCCAGCCACATGACCATGGGACCCACTTCTCCCAGTAACCAGCTCTCAACCTCTCTGATCTCTCTAGTAACTGGGCCAGGTTTATGGCTGCTTTGATAACCAGCTCACAAGCCTCCACCCTACTCACTGGCTAGTCGGACTTGATACTTGCTGGTGACCACACACTGACATACACACTCACACACAGTGTGCACACACTGCTCTCTCTGTTTGCCACTACCACCCATAGTATCACTCCAGTTGCTGCATTTAAAACTTTCATACACACATGTGCATGCAGAATAGAGACTCCCTCACCCAGAAAAATAGAACTGGAATTTAATGGGAAGACAGGGTAGACAGCACTGATCAGGTGCAGAGTGTGGCTGGACAAGTGTACTGACCACCCACCCATTTACACACTATCAGCCCCTTTTATTCCCTTTTCCCTCAGTTTTCTCACACTTGTTCCCCCCCAAATGACGTCAAAACCTCCCATTCCCTGCCCTTGTTTCCTCCCCTAAACATCCCAAAATAAGTACTGGACAACACTGCATCCCACCATGAGTCCCACCCCCCTAGGTGGCAACCCCCCTTCAGCTTGAAAGTGCTTTGGGTAGAGTCCCCCACCCCTTGGCTCATCTTGACAGTTTTCCCACCTGGCCCATGATGCGTGTAGCTGCCCTGCAACAGCCCTGCGAGGAGCTGGGCTAGGGACTCCTGTTCTTACTGTATTATTTGGCCAAACACCTGAAGGCAGTGGTAAAGAACTAGTTCCAACAGCCTCCACGCACTTTCCGTCAGGCCTTTTGTTATCTGGTGTGCATGCCTTAGAACTAAGTTACAGGACTTTGGAGGAAAACGACTGCAGGGAACCTAAAAGGAAACTAGTATTTTTAAGACAAGTAAATGGAAAATTAGACACACAGCTTCCATTTTAGATTTATTTTATTATGGTAGGAAAAATCATTTCATATATTCAACTCTTACGTATGTTCTCAGGCTGATTTGTTACATGGAGCCAGCAGCAAGTCATGGTCTCCATGAAGTGTGAATACCTGCACATCAACCTTCCACCACAGACACGTACGTAAGCTATTTCCTTTGCTACTCTGCATTTTTTCCTCTGATATCTGATATTTCACAGCTCTCCACTGAGAAACATATTGTAATGACAGTGAGAAAGGGGTAGGATCACAGTCATGGGGAGTGGTGTAATAGACAGTGGGCACAGTGTTGTTCACAGTATCACAGTGTTCACTTGTTTTCCAAAGTGAATGAGCTTGGTGACCTTTAAATCTGTTCCTGCTGCTTCTGCAGCTTGTTTCTTAGCCACTACCACTCCACCAAAGCCACTGAAGCCCAGGATACGTTCGGCACAGCAAAATTCTGGAACACTATATATGCAGTAAGTAGAGAAATTTTCTTTGAACTTTTGTGTTTTGCTTTCTAAGGGGTCCAGTCTTGCCTGGGTGTTTTGAATGCTTTGGTAGCTCTTTTTACCTTCTGTTATACAAGATGCCACATTCAAAAACATTGTTTCTTATTAATCACAACTATCATCCTGATTAGTGTTGCCATGAGTTCTGCCAGCAGAGATTGAGACCCAGGGCTTGTTGCCATACAGCTGAGGAGGCCAGGAGAAACGGCCTTGGAGGTGAAATGGAGGTGTGAAGAATAAAAATTTTTACTACGGTTATGGAACAAGAGAGTGACAAGGCCAAAACCCTCGGTCACTCATTATGGTCATTGCAAAGCACTGTCCAGTTTCTTCACATAAGACCTCACACAACTCCACGCCACCTCCCTTTCCACCTCTGGTGGGAAAGCGTGGAGGAGGCAGAGGGGAGCTGCCATCCTCGGCAGGTACCCCTGGCCCTGGCGCCCTTGTGGTGTGGCCACCACTGGCCTTGCACGCTTAATCCCAACACCTGATGTCCCACTTTGGGTTAAGCAGTGCTTATCCTCCCTGTGAGTAAAATGAGGGTGATGACATTTGCCTATCTGCTTCCTCTATTTCTGTGTAGTGAGTTTGTGCTTGTTAACAGCTTTAAAAATTAAAAGCATCGCCTACCTGCTCAGGGTTATGGCTGAGCTTCAAGGTATGTTCCTATTGAACATGTGGGGGAGCTAGTATTGTAAATGCCTAGCCTTTATGGTTTTGTCCAGATCACTGTAGGAATGAGTTTAACTTAACAACAAAAGAACCTTTGTGTTTTCAGGAGAAAGTGAGCTCTCCTCTTCTGGTCAAGAAATATGACTTTCTGGTTGCTCATGCTTTCCTAATCTGTGAAGCCCCAAAGGTGTGGTACATTTCTGAGGTGCTTTAGGCTAGGTTGGGAGCTGTTTCTTAGGGGAAGTCAGACAATAATATTGTTTCTCCTTTATTTTTCTTTCCCTGGAGTTTGGGAAATATATTTGTTATCCTACAGGAGAACAAGCAATCAGACTGGGTCATCTGAAAGCTTCAGAGTGCCCTCTGCATCCTAGAAAAATTGACTGAAGTGCTTACATATTATTACTGTATGATATTACAGTTACTTACATAAAGTTAGCAAACCATCAAGTTTATCTCAGCACAGTTAGATTGTAAATAATTTCTGTATTTGGAGAGGATTTTTCTGCCAAATAAATCCAATATGATGGTCTGCTGCAGCTTTTCTGACCTATATATTCAATACATGCAAACATGAAATTTTCAGAAACTTACGAGGGAAAACATAAAAATCATTCTATATCCATAAAATACCCAAAATACACTTTGCTTTTGTAAAACTACTTTGATTAATTATTACAGTATTCCTTTTAGAAGTACATAGAAAATTCAGATATTCTGGAATTTAAAGTGACAAACAGGATGACTTAACTTTCACAATATAAACAGCTTTGGTGCTTTAAGATACTATTTCCTACATCTGACCATTTGTTTTCAGCTGTGTGCTCTGAGGGACCAACCCTCCTAAAAGAGCACATCATCTGAGCCCTGCATGCCAGCCTCTGGGCAAAGTTGCTTGGCTGAGTTTAAAAGACCCCATCTGCTGTGGCTCAGTCTAAGCGGGCTGCCTTGCATTCATGCAAGCAACCTGTGAGCAAAGCTCAGTTAGACGGGCAGTAGTCTGTAGCAGAAAAACACTAGGCTGCAAGGGACAGCTAGGAAATGGTAACATTTTAAGCAATTACAGCTGTTTCCAAATAAAACCTAACTTAGATCGCAGCCAGATAAAATGTTTCACCTGTCCCTGAGACCACATTATCCCCCAGACTCTTCACAAAATGAACCCATCCCTCCATCTTCCGTCATTAGATGGTGGGTTTGTTTTCTCTTGCATATGATTTCACAGAACAGAAGAGCTGCGCAGTAAAGGCACTGGAGCGGTGAAGCAGCAGCAAACAGCTAGGACAATAATCTCATAATCCAGCTCATCATAAGAGTTCACCCGACTTCTCTTCACAAAGCGGATTGAAATGACCAAGGCAGCAGGAGAGACTGGGTGATGTGACTTGAGGTGGTAGCAGACATGCCTAAAGCTGCAGTCAGCGGCCGCAGTAGGCAGCCAGCTGCGTGACTAACAGGCTGGCAGGGATAATGGCCAGAGGTGTGACTGCTTCCCACACCTCTGCTGCGGGTGCTCATCCTCTCGAAGGCTCGTGGGAGCTCCCACACCTCTTGCTGTGTACCAGCGGCGTGCCTGCTGATATCCTCAGACACAAAATGTGAAGGCTTGGCTCAGGCCACCTGCGGGGTTTAACCGGGGAGACCTGTTGCCAGAGGCACTGTACCAGATGGCAGGGCGGTGAGTGCCAAAGGGCAGGGGAGCTGGAGTCTCCCCAGCAGAGACCCCACCGCTCCCACCAGTACTGAGGAATGCCCCACAGCGGCTGCTCTTCTCCGCTGGTCATCCGTAACAGCTCTGGTCACAGGAGCGGACACTGTCAGTGACGAGCTCCATCACAGGTCACCACTGAGTCACCTCAGTGAGTCACCTCTGTCCGGCTTTGCTGCTGGCTACAGAGCCCCGGCCACAGACCAGCATGGGAAGGAGCAGTTTCCTTTCTGCAGATCATCTTTACTCCATTGTCCTGCTGATACTGGTCCCTCAGCTTCTGCCCCAGCACACCTTGTGACTGCCAGGCTCAGCCACCCTGGGAGTGTCCGTCCGGTGGGGATGCCCCAGCTGCTCCCCTCCACCCAGGAGGGCCACTGCCCAGAAAGGAGTCAGGCAGTAAAGCATTCCCCGGAGAGTGACAAGCAAACGTACAGCAAGCCTGGCTTTTATTTCGCTGAAGACAGGGTCTGAGGCAAATGGCTTGGCTTTGCTATGCGATGGGTTTAGAAGGAAATGGAGAAAGGTGCAACTTCTCTTGGCCTGAGCGCAGAGCTACAGTCCTCGGAGCCTGCCAGACTGCTCTGAGCAGCCGGGGCAGAAGAAGGTTTGTGGGCAAGCTGAGCCAATAAGCCCATCTGCTTCGCTGATGGGCAAGAAAAGCCTTCCATTTGGCCTGGGCTGCTGGTGCCAGTTCTGCCTCAGGACATTCCTCCCCAGGGCTAAGCAGGGAAGAACAAAAGGGCAGGGAACCAAGAGGTCTAATATAGGCAATAAAAATAAATAGTGCAAACATTTCCCAAATACCAAGAACTGCAGAGCAGGCTTCTACACTTTCAGTCAGTCTCTCCAGGTCATATGGCCTTAGTGCAGAATTAAAAAAAAAACCTCAACCCAGGTGGTACAATTTTTATGAGGGCCTCCTCCTACTGTCCTTGTAGCTATTTAGTTTCACAGGTAGAGGAGTCACTTAGGACACAAAAATGGCATTACAAGCAAAGGAAATTATTTAACAGAAATAAAATGATCTTGTGCACATGCTGCAATGAGGTAAGAAGTTCTGCCGCTCTACATTATGCAAACTTTCTTTTGTTATAACTGCCCATCTATCCAGCAGCAGTCCTTTAGTTTCATGTCCTTTTAAATCCCCTCCTTTTCTTTGCAGAACAAGCTGGTATTCAGCACCATAGGAAAGAATCCAAGCTCAGAGGCGTCTTTGTAGCGAAAAAACTGTGAACAGTTTGTCTCAAAGGAGAAATTGAGTGTTCGGGGCACTTGGCTAACTGTCATCCTCGTCCCTACAGATGCACAAATGTAATAATAGCAAAGACCTTTTACATATTTTTTTCCACGCTTACGTTTACTGTGACTTTTCCTGCTGGGTACAGGGTTGGAAGTTGGACTGGCAAACAGGCTGTGTGTTATTACAATCACATTTTTTAAATCCTCTGGAAGAGCATGTGGCTTTTGCATTTCACTCTAAAACATTTCATTAGGCAACTGAGTAGCTTAATAGCAGTTACCATTAACAAAATGTTTTTGTCTTTTTTTGTAAAATGACAGAGCTACAGAATATGCAAATATCAAAATGTACAGGCAAGCATTTTGCAATTTTTATAACTATTTTGAAATATTTTATATATATATATGTATATCAGCGACAGGCTGAAAGAACTCAGCTGAAAAAATTCTTACTATTATTTTTGTAGGTAGTCTTGAAAGGGTTGTTCCCCAGGTAGCTGGTATGAATGTTGACTGAGGAGTAGGATTTCAATTCCACAGAGCTAGAACCCGCAGAAGGACAGAAAACCCCTTTTGTTTCATGCGGACCTTTTCAATGTCTTGCTGCTGAGACAGCTTGCTGTCCCTGAGGTAAAGTGGAAGGTGGGAAGGGAGTGAAGCTTCTCAAGTGACAGAAGATGTTTGGAGGAACCGAAGCAGGAGGGGTGCAGTGGCAGGTCACACTGCATCATTATTTGCATAGTTCACTCTGCGTATTTTTTTGTCTTACACATAATTGTAATTTCTAACACTTACTGGATAAACTACTCAGCAATGTGTCCTAACCTCTCACTGATACACTAAAGATGTAAAATGGAGTGATTGTAAGACCCTGTCTCCAGTATAATCCAGAACAATAGCAGCTGATTCCTGAAGGGCACTAGACAGTTAAAAATCTGGGATGCTTCCATGTCCTTCTTGTACATATTTAACAAAAAGATAAGTTAAGCTCTATTGAATAATGTTCAAGAATCTGCCATGCAGGAGCTATCAAAACATAATTACACAGCTAGCTGCATTTGGCAAAAAGTCATTTAAAACACCTGTTAATCTTTAGATTCATTACCAGAGTTGCATATGCCATTATTTTACAAACATGTCCCATTCAAGTATATGTAACATAGTCATATAGGTATGTACAGAAAAGAAATTAACAGATAGCATTAAATAGCTCAAATAACACGACATATGATTTTGCACAACAGAGACAGGATGATACAAGTTTTAGAAAGGAAGGACATACAAGCATTCTAGGCAGAATAACTCACTTGAAAATCAAAATGAGACGTGGAGAAATTTCCATCATAGTATCTTCAAGGCAATAGTGCAGGCACAGGCTTGCATACAGGCCAGTGTCTTGCAATAATCCTCTGTTTTATTTTAGAGAAAAAGAGTCTCCTGCAAGAGATCCATGTTCTGACTAGAGCAGTATACATTCTCTTTTTGTAGCCTTTTCTTTGGTTTTGGGTTAGAGGGTTTTTTTGCACTGATCAATACAACGACAGACCCAGCTATGGTCTGTCCTGCTCTCCCAGGCTAGCACACAGGGAGCAGCTGGTGCCCCGAGGAGGTGCAGCTCTGACTGACTAGCACTTGCACAAGCCACATCACGGTGAGAAGGGGCTGGTTGCTTCTCCAAGTAAAGGGCGGACAGGTTCTGGTTCTGAACATTAAAGTATCCATATTTGGGATTTGGACTGGAAGAGTTTGAAGGAGTTTCTCTAGTGTTGAGACTGTGAACACCAAACAGGAGGGACATGTTTCTGACATAACAGTCTTAATTTGCATCTAAAGTACATATATATGTCAGAAGGCACATACAATAGAGAGAAAAAAATTTATTTGTACTACTCCAGATGTCAGCTTTCAAACCCTGTATTCTGCAATGAGGAAGTCTACCAGATAGAGGCCCGAACAAACTGATTTCCACTACTTCATTTGCTTCCTATTATAGCTTCGGACACAACACCGAGACTAGGAATTGACCAAAATTGTTATTTACTTAGCATTTAAAATATAACAAGCGAAAATGTCCAGCCAGATTATCAACTGTTGTCTTAAAAAAAAAAAATGGAATGTGATGGTTTCTGTACCAAAGAACAAACTGTCTAAAAGATAAGACATACGTGAGTGGTTAAGATCAACAAATCAATCAGACTGGGGCAGACAAGAGCAGGAAATGCAGGTAATTGGTTAAGGCTTGTCTGCGTTCAATCAGGAACGCTTTCCGCAGTTTTCCAATTACATATCTTATGAGCTCACAGGCTTTTTCACTTTAAAAGGAAATAAAATCTTTGCCTGGTGAATCTGCCCTTTCAGAAGTTCAATCAGTTTGAATACTGTTGCTTTATGCAGCACACTTAAAGGAAGAGTGATAGGAGGAGGAGTGCCTCAGAACAGCTCCTGATAGTCTCTGTCACTGCGGAGAGGCAATAGCAGAGAACTTCAGATTCAAGAGGCAATGTGGCGTACTGATTTTTGTGGACATGCCCAGCTAACCACCAAGATCTGGGTTTCTTTTTTTAGCAGCTTAGCATGGCTTTTAGCAAGCATAAATATAGCTGCACAAATAGTGAGAAGATATTTTTGCACATTTTGGTCATTGCTAAATACAGAATTGCTAACCCAAGCAATCAGATCTCATGACTCAGGTCTCCAGAATGAGAAGGATTGGCCTAAGTATGTAGATTCTTTTTTATTTGCTGTCTGTTTGTTTTGCTTAGTGAAACTTTGGAATATTTCTTGATCATGTCTTCAAGCACTTTGCTTCAAAACTGAAGATTGAAATTTATTCTGAGTTTATACTTGCCTTTAATTCACATGGCTCCTGGAGCTGGGACTTAAAAATTCTTCCTAATGCTCTGAGGCAAGTGAAAATCTTGGGAAGTATCATAAAATAAATTTTTTGCATCATGGTCTCACTTCTTGTTAGCTCTTTGAGAACAGCCAAGAGACTTCCTTTGCTTTTCTGCCAAAATATATGTCATACTAGTAGTTGAAATTTCTTTAATGAGAAACATGAATGTCACCAGCGAACAGACAGGCCAGCAGAGGACTGAGGCACCATTCAACTCCCACCTTCCCTTGTTCTCAGAGCTTTGATATGAGCAGAGCACAGTGCCCCCCTGTACAGGGGTGACATTAGTCAACCCACAGCAGAACAGCAGCAACCTTCCAAGTGACGCACTTGCTCATGCAGCATAAATACATCATGAATGTCACACAGCACACAAATATCACCGCACAAACGTAAAATACTCCAAGAAATAGTTGCAACAGGCTTTAGCTTAAACTTGTTTGATGAATGTTTTGTACAAGTGATTCCAATTTGTGACGCATTTGGGAGGGTTTTTATTGTTTTGCAATTTTAAAAGCTGTTAATAGGCTGCTCATAAGCAGAACAAGGATCTAACTTTGTCCAGGGAAATTAAAATAATGTATTGCTTGTCCAGTTGCAAACTCAAGCCCAGTATGATCTAGTGCATCCTCAGCTCCTACTCTCCAGAAAATTTTAAACTTGGCCAACACTGCTAGTGACTGAGACTTCCTGCAAGAATGGTTTATTGTCCTCCTTCCCTTGAAAGGATCCATTTTTAAGCAACCAGTGTCATAAGAGCTGGTGACTGTTTCATTTCTAAGAGCACTTGAAAATGTATTTTTGTGGATGAAGCACCCTTTATTCACTATTGTATTTTTCCAGGAAACACCTCAAAAGCAAATTCATACACAGTGAATATATTGGCCTTTCAACAGTACAGATGAGCAAGCTTCCCTTCTATAAAGTACTTCTAGCATTCTTTTCTATTGCAAGACTCAGCTGGTCTCTGCTGAAAACTAACAAACATGTCCTAGCACCATAATATCTGATTACTGGTTCAGTATCCTTTCACCGAATACCTGTTCTATCTTCTGATTGCTCTCCTAAATTCCATGGTTTGCCTTAAAGGGGCATCCTTTTGCCTAAATACATTAACCAAAGGTATTTCTGTAAAAACACTATAATAATGACAGGTTATTTTTGTCTGTAGCTCTGAAAGATGGTTGTGCGTCTATATTACCCTCCCCCCTGCTTAAAAGCTTCAGAGTCTGCCTGATACCTGCGAGGGAGCAAATAGTCTGGCAGGGAAGGGCACGGGCAGGGCTTGCATCACCCTGACCCGTTCCTGCTTGTTGAGCCAGCTAGGCAGCCCAAGTCAGAGGTTACACCTTCCCTAAACAAGTGTAACTTGAATGCTCCTCCAACTGTACTAGAGAGCTTGGGGGGGAAGAAACAGAGTCCCTAAACAGTGTCTTCTGGGTTTTCTTCCTGTGGCTGAGTGTTGACGTCCAACCAAGAGGCAACGCACCTACCCGGTCACACTGTTTGTACCCCTACCCTCACAGATATTGTGTAGCATGTAGCAAGGTTATGACTCACACCACAACAACCTGAAAGTCAAGTCCATATGGGCCATGCACTCTGCTACTACCCATGGACGTAAGGGGATGGAGCACTTGGGCAAGGGAGAGGCAAGCAGAAGCTCTGCGGTGCAATTCCCCTTCAGGCTCATGGCAGGTCAGGACTCTGCAGACCAGCAGCAAGGAGGCCTGCAGCAAAAATGAGCTGGCCTAGGATATGTCTGGCCTTCTGCTGTGACCTCATCCTCCTGCAAAGCCACTGGGATTTCTTGCCAGGTCACCAAGCTGAATTTGCAGCTCTTTGATTTTGCAGATGTTTTCTTTAAGCTTTAGGTCTACCAAATGCAGATTAAATGCATGGCAACATAACCTTGCAAAGATGTTCAGAGACACTGAACATTGCAATTCCCTCTGTGCTTTCGCATTTCACACAAGAAAAGCAAAGCAGGCCAGCTTGGTTTAAACACCTTGAACTAGACTGAAAAATGTTAATTATTTTTCTTACTGGTACAGGGGTTAGGGGTTTGGAAAAATTTCTTTCCTTATCTAGCACTTTAAGGAAACATGAACCTTGAATATCAAGGGTTGCTGGTGGCACTAAGGAGAACATCCAGTCTTTTGTTTATAGACAAAGAATCTGGGTACTGCTCTGTTAATATATTTTTGGCAGACGGGGAGCATGCAGCTGGATGAGCATTCAACAGCTAAACTGTGCAGTCTGTTCCTTAGAGAGTTCCTTGCCCTTGGCAAAAAAAAGTGCGTGTTTCTGGCACTGAAACTGGGTCTTATTTTACTGATAAGAATAAACTTTTTTCCTGCTTGTATGCACAATAAATGAGTGTCCTGAGACTTTCGCAATAAGCTAATGATGGGTGTCTACAATGTATGCCAGTAGCAGCTCTATTATTGATTTAGTTATAGTGGTAAAAAATGCATACTTTACTCTAGCTTTCTGCTGCAATGGGAAGAGATTCAATTACGCTCATAAGCACTGCTGGAGCTGTATTTATAGTTCTCCCAGTTTTTCCCAATATAAATGCACCAAGAAAACCTTCTTCAGCTAGGCAGATCATACAGAAATGAAGATCACTCTGAATATTTTGAAACAAAGTGCCGTGTAATCCAAGCACATGGAAGCAGAAAAAACGAGCAATATAGAGAGGTGAGAAGCATGGTTCATAAACACATCGTAACAAACGACATAAATTAAACCTCAGTTAGTTATTTATAAGGCAGACTTCTTACTTTGAAAAAAATCACCTAAATTCAGTGCAGTCAACCATTGTTAAATGAATACTTAATCCAGGTTAGTGTAAGGCTCAAGTTACACTAGAAAGGCATTACCTACAACACCCTCTTCTTTCTGCTGTTCCATCCTTTCTATATCTGCTGTATGTAACTATGATTACTAACAGAATCTATCATTAAATATCACATCTGGATGTGCCCTGTCATGGCTGTGAATCTAACGATATTTCTTAATTCCACACCCCCTCCCATATTACACAACAGCAATGTTATATTTCTAAATTAAAACTATAAAAAAAAAAAAAGGTTGAAGTATGTTAAAAAGAGGCAGTTAGAAAACCTAGCGGACTTGCTTTGTAACATCGTGTAGGTAAACTGGCTGATTCTTTCTGTAGCTCTGAATATAGACACTGTACATTTAAACAGTATCTTTCAGATTATTTTTATATGCAGATAGCCACATTTTCATAATCAGCTTCTAGGACTCTGACGACCAATATAAGCATGGCTGTTTTATGTTGAATCTTCATATTTATGCATGAATATAAGGCTCTGTGGATGTCAAGCCAGTAATCAGATTTACTTCTGGTTTGCGCTAAAAATTGCAAATAGTGTTACAAAACGGAAACTTCTCAGTGCACTTCAGTTACTGAGCTGTGGACCAAAATGCTGATGATCAAACAGCAAAGGCATTCAATGGCATATTTATGAGGCTGGTTGCTTGTTACTGCTTTCTCAGGAGGAAATCTTTTAAATTCACATAAAGATCATTTGACCTTACAGTACACAGGAAACTGGACTCTGTGATGGTAACACCACAAGCTGTGACCGTGACACCGACAACTTGCAGCTTTCTAGAAGACTCATACTCTCTGCATTACATCAGAGAGTAATTTTGATAGCTCTGTCCTTACCCTCTTTAGACAAGTGATGAGGCAGGAAAAACATCCCTTTCTGAAGTCTATGTGAGCTAGCTGCTTCAGGGAGAGAGATCCATTCACAGTCAAACCTCTTGTTCCACACTCTGGTTAGCAAGCTGTTGTGGATACAAGGAGATTTGGACTAGCTGTAATAAACACAGCATGAAATGTAACTCTGAAAAATATTGGTAATATAAATAGATTTTGGGCATTTGCCACACTAAACATGCTTACAGACTATTTTCAAATACAGACAGTGCAATAATTAACATATATCAGAAAACGCAGCTGAGATGCAGTGCCATGAACGGGGAACAGCACATAACCAATTCACCTCTTGGTTGGGTAAACCTCACACAGGGAAAACAACTGTTGAAACCAGAGGAGTCTAAGATTTTCCGAATCTGACTTTGTACAAATGAATAAGGGTGTCACATTCACTTTTTGCAGAGCAGTAAAGCCGACCATATCTAAATAATGACAGGCTTGGTTTATTTGACATGAAAAATGCTATGGTTTATAATTTATACAATTTGAATATCAGGATTTTGAAGTACAAAAGGAAAAGACGTTGTTAAAGATAATTGATCTTTAAAAAGTTTCTTAAAGCAATTAACCTACAGTTCAAGTATGAAGTCCCAAAAAAAGGTGGTATGGTCAGCCTGGCTGTAAATCTTCATTAGTAAGAAATTATACAACTTTGGAAAGAAGGAGCAAAAGGACTTGCCCACAAAGCTGTGCTTATATCCATATAAACAGTCTTTGTGCACCTTCTTCTGACAGAAGTTACAATTTAATATGCAGAAGTGGCTACTTAACAGCAGTGTGAATTATATATTTTAGAATAACTTAACTTCTTACCTGGAATTGTTCTTTATTCAAAATCCATAATTTAAAAAACCCCACAATTTGTGACAAAATGATAAATAATACCAAAAGTCTTGTGGTGCTGTGTGCTTTTAAATAGTTGTATTTCCTAACGAACTTTCTGTACTACAGTTTGTTTGTAATTCAAATGTATTTATGAGATCAATCTCAGAATGGCTGAGGTGGAAAGGTTCTTCTGGACATCACCTCATCCCAACCCTCTACTTAAAGCAGAGTAAGCAGGAGCAGGTTGCTCAGGGCCACAACCTGTTGGGTTTTGAGTATCTCCAAGGATGGAAACTCCACAACTTCTCTGAGCAACCTATGCCATTGTTTGCTCACCCTCATGGTAAGGAAAGTTTTTGTCATGTTTAAACAAAATTTCCTGTGGCTTAGTTTGTTCCCATTGCCTCTTGTCCTTTTACTGGCCACCCCCTAGAAGAGCCTGGCTCCATCCTCTTTACTCCTCCCAATCAAGTATTTATACACTTTGGTAAGATCCTTCCTGAGGCTTGTCTTCTCCAGGCTGAACAGTCCCAGCTCTCTCAGCCTCTCCTCAGACCCCAGATGCTCCACATCCTTCATTATTTCGGTGGTCCTTCGCTGAACTCACTCCAGCATGTCCATGTGTCTTCTGGGCTGGGGAGCCCAGAACTCAGCTGTCATCTGGAGGTGTTTTATAAATGTGTAAATACCACATTTTAATGCAAAAATTTTAACTGAATTGTTATTCTTGAAATTTTAAATCCAGATAAGAACAACAGTCCTATTCTTCTATTAACCTTAACTGTTCCTTTAGAAATATAGTATGTATAAGAGTCATCATTGCTTGTAGAACATATCTTCTCATTCTGAGTAGTCATCTATGCCTAATGAAGGCCATGAGGCCACCTCAGACAGACGACCTATAGCTCAAATGTCCATCTAAAGAGTTAGTGTCCATCTGAATAGTTAGAAGATAAATAATTCTGTGATCTCATCTCAGGCAGGTTATGGTTATGCAACATGTCATGAAGTTTTGTAACTGACCCATACTGAATGCTTCCAACATGTGAACAAGCAAGTCAGCAGTCCTTCTCCAGTACTATTGAAAGAATAATGTGTGCTCACCCTGTTGAAAACTGGGTACTGAATCTGCAGATACGTATTTTTTCACTAGCTCTGTATGCTGCAACAACCATGCATCGTTAGAAAGCTAGAGTCTTTTAACCGAGTTCAATATATTTTATGTTAGTGTCTTAATGTCTAGGCTAAGTAGTGGGGCTAATTCTCTGGTGTCTGCTGAGATTAAGGGTGAAGAAAATTTCTCTCCCGGGCTGCAGACTATCTATAGATAAACAGCAGAAATCGAGCTCAAACATAACATAGCATTCAGCCTGTAAGAGAGGAGGAACTGGGCAATGACAGAACCTCACCTTCAACAAAGTCATCCTGTTCTCCACCAACACACAATCTCATTCTCTTTTCCCTGGATAGAAAAAAGAACTAACAAAATTTTGACAGCTTTGTTTGTATTTCTGATTATCACCACAGCTGAGAGGAACTGCTGTGGAACTGAATGGCTTCAGAGTGCAATTTAGAGTTAAAACAGCTACTCCCAGAAAACAAAGCCCATTGCATCCTCACAGTCAAAGTGAAATCCACACAAAAATGCTGACAGCAATCATCTTTGAAAAAAAGAGCATTTTCAAGAGCATTCGCAGTGCTGAGAAAAACAGAATAAAGTTACGAGTTATGTTTGGGCTACATACTATTTTAACACCTTAATTGGTTAAAAACCAGTGACATCACTTTGTTTTTTATCTATCATCTCAAGCAAAACAGAGTCACGGTATCAGTGATATCACTGTCATACATTGATGAGACTAACTGTATACCCATAAAGATAATAGGAACTTTAGCGTCATCTTTTAAACCAAAACAATATAAACATCTAATGTTTGTTAACAGATGCTGCTGTCTCAGATTCTGCTGCTGAACATTCTTTTGGCAAATGTTCTAGAAATAATTATTTCCCTGGTATTCTGCTCTTCCCTGAGCATTAGTATAGCAGCAACTGCAAAGCACTAGCTGCACCGGCCTTAGACTGAGATTAATTTTTACATGGATTACCTATGTATGCATGGCGATATCAGCAAACAGTTTTTTTCAGATGCTCTTCACCTGAACGATTGCAATGCCACTTCACTGGGGTTTTTCAAATTTTGATTTGTAGGAAAAAAGAAGGAAAACAATCCATAATTTTCTTCCTTAGGAATGAAAGAAATCAATGGGATTCCAAACTGTTAAATGTGTTTTGTCCAAATTTTGACAAAATCCTTTCTTGGATGGAGTCTGAATCTGGAAAGTATTGGTTCATTGTGAAGATTTTTGGAAAATTATAATCCTAGGAAAAAAAGCAAAATGATGCTCCCTCTCACACTTTCACTAAGGCTGTTGCTAGGATAATAAAAAAGACTTACATTAAAATAAAACCTACCAATATTTTTCAAATTCTCCCAAAATTTCTTTTCCTTCTCCAAAAACGTCATGGTTACATGGGTAAGTCTAAATCACATTAGCCAACACAGTAAAAACAGATTATTTTTCATTTATCTGTAACATATTTTCCTGTCATCAACTAAAAAAGAAGGAACTGTTACACCATGTGTGAGATAATAGGATTACCAGTGATATATAAAACTCCACAGGGCATCCAATGGCAAAGGCAAAACTTTTTTAAGTCTTCTACAGAGGTAGTTCTGCTGGTTCTGCGTAGCCTCTGCAACTGTGATAGATGCATGCAGCACTATTCAGGCAAATGGGAGAGAGGAAGGAGCATGTTAGAAAAAGGTGTAACTGGGGTAAGATTTGTTCATTGCAGCTATAAATTCTGTAGAGCTCCATGAGAAGATTCTGCAGCCACAGAAAAAACCCCACAACAATCTGATTTCCAGTCTTTGTACGAAAAACATTTGTTCTGGAATAATTTTATCCCTTGAATTTCACTGTGAATGCTAATACTTCATCTCCATAGAATACCTGGTTAAATGATTGAGATTTTTGTTTTGGCTAATATGCAGTCTAATTCAAAAGATGAAACAAATCCATGCCAGTGCTGAAATACTACAGTTGCGAATTTAAAGATGAAAATACAGGAATTCTGAAGTCAGAAGTCACACGATGCTTCAGTAACTTTGGTCTTGGTTCAGACAGTCAGCTTGGTGTTGCTTACGATTTTGATCCATGTTATTTGAACCTATATCCATCCTTAGGAGAGGTCAAAATGTAGAGTACTTGAAGGCAGGTTTCAGAAAGGCAATGAGCACAAATATGTTTGATACAGCATCATTTTTTACTCACAAATGCATGAGGGCCATGCTGAATAAATTCTGAAACACTTAGAGAGAGCCTGCATCTGTTACGGATCTTAAAAGTAACACAGTTGAGATCACTGGGATTATTCATTTTCTTTTGTTTAATCCACCCTCCGATGCTTCTGGGATAACAGGAAAGGTTCGATCATCCACTTTACCTGCTACTTGGTCTTCTCAGTCCCAAACAGACACAAGCCTCCCTAAACAATTTTAGAGAGTCTCCTGGCTAATGCGACGAGTGAAGAGCTGCTTAAGCTGGCAAGAAAAAAAGTGACAGGAAAAGGACTCAGAAACCTGTCTCAGACAACCAAGCCAACAGGCGTAATACATTGCCTCACAATGTATCACCTGGGCAACAACCAGCACATATTTATAATGCACCTCAAGATCCTGGAGATCTCTCATCTCAGTGGAAGGTATTAAGCAGGGCAGCTAAAAGCCGTATGTGATACCTAAAGATCGGTGATGGTCTGATTCTTCGCAGAAGGATGTGTGAACTCCATCACACAAAACAGATAGGGGAAAACAGACTCTTCAAAATTCTATAGAATATACAAGTTTTGCTTGGTTTAAGGTCTCTGGGGAGGGAAGAGAAAAGAAGGAAAAATGGAGGTAGGAGCTGTTAAGCATTGCTGTCAGGCTTTTCATAGCTCTTCCAGAGATTCCAGTACTGTCCTTTATGGTTCTCCATTATTTTTCTCTGGAAGGTTTCAGAAGTAGTGTCATTCATAACTGACATCCATGACTCCTTCCGAACAGCCTCATAGAGGTGCTAAATGCATGGAGGTTACCTCTTCTGTAGCTCCTCAGCAGAGAATGTCACACAGATCTCAGCTCCCTAATACAGGGGTCATAAACTGGATTCCTCAGCTGGCTGTAGCTGGAGAGACTGCTGCTGCCAGGAAAGCAGATTAGCTCACATCATTCAACTGTTATTTTAAGTGCTTTGTGCTATGTTTCCTAGCATGGATGTGTCTTGAAATAAGCCTCCATACCTGTGAAGAAGAGGAAATGCAAAAAAAAATTACAGAAGTAACGCTAGGGGCCAGTAACACTCAAATGAGAATAAAAAACTCTGAATCACAGAATCACAGAAAGTTAGGGGTTGGAAGGGTCCTCTGTGGGTCATCCAGTCCAACCCCCCTGCCGAAGCAGGGTCACCTACAGCAGGCTGCACAGGACCACGTCCAGGTGGGTCTTGAATATCTCCAGAGAAGGAGAATCCAGGACCTCTCTGGGCAGCCTGTTCCAGGGCTCTGTCACCCTCAGAGTGAAGAAGTTCTTCCTCATGTTCAGATGGAACTTCCTGTGCTTCATTTTGTGCCTGTTGTCCCTTGTCCTGTCGCTGGGCACCACTGAAAAGAGTCTGGCCCCATCCTCTTGACACCCACCCTGAAGATATTTATAAGCATTTATTAGGTCCCCTCTCAGCCTTCTCTTCTTCAGGCTGAACAAGCCCAGCTCCCTCAGCCTGTCCTCACAGGACAGATGCTCCAGTCCCCTCATCATCCTCATAGCCCTCTGCTGGACACTCTCCAGCAGTTCCTCATCTTTCTTGAACTGGGGAGCCCAGAACTGCATTGAAATGATGTCAAGTGGACGGCAATTATCTCTTTAGAGTGTTTTATACTGTAGGAACCCTATAAGTATTTAGATGGGTTAAAATAGTTGTGTTCACAATGGGGTCACAGCTTTTTTTAAGTAATGAAGCGGATGGTAATGAAGGTGTAAGATAAAACCTCAAACACTGCAGAATTGGAAACAACTGAGAGTTGTAGAATGAGTTACTATCTTGCTGTCCTCTCATTAGTGTGGCATTGTGACAAGGGGAGAATAACTTACTTCCTCTTGCTGTTTGCCAGAACCAAGCCATCAACAGGATTACACCACGAAACTCACCTTGGGAAGCTGTGAAAGCTAAATTATTCCAGATGATTCACAGCAGGAGGAGGACACGGATCCTACAAATATTTACATGTATGAGTAACTGTTCTCCCAGGGTTGTCCCATTGATTTCGGCATGCCTATTATATAAGTGAACTGATGTGTGTGTATAAATGTTTTCAGGGATTAACATTAAATGAAGATTAAAATTTTATCATGGCTATGTATAACTCCATACAGCTGATGCAACAGCCAGGAACTGCTGGGGTAAAGGAATATGCCAGCTACTATGCTCTTCTCTGACTACTCTCACTTTATAAAAAGAGCTGTTGGAAGGAAGAGAGATGAACGGGAGCTGAAGAAGATATCCCTGGGCAGGGAAGTTTGATATAGATCTCACAGCTGTTTTCTGCTGGGATAAAGCAGCTGCTGTAAGGCAGATATAGAAAGAATCTCAGATGAACAACCAGATATTTTAAAAGATACAGTCTGGAACTTTTTTTTTTGCTTTCTGGTTGATGAAAATAAAGAGCATTGCGTTAAAACTTTTATTGTAAGCCAGTATTCAAACTTGCAAGATGCTTAAAAACACAGAGAGTTGCATGCAACGATGCGCGAAATTGGACTGTCCGGCTCACACCGAAAACAGATAGATATGCTCTGGGTCTACAAGCATGGTTTCAGAGGATGGGCCCAAATTTTTCAGTGGAGTTTCTTTGAACATGAGATTACTATATTGAACACAAATGCAAACAAGCACTGCAATGATCTTGGTCTTGCTTATAAAAGTCCCACGGCTGGTCACCAAGTATCTCGATTATACAGCTGGGGAAGGAATTACAGTGTGATTTAGCAGCAGCCAAGCTTGCTTTAAGCAAGTTTACTCCGTTGTTGATAATCAAGTCCAAGCACCACTAAATTCAGTGCATTCTTATTCTCATAGGTCCAAAGTCAGTTCTTGGGGAGATATAAGCTACTGTAGTCAGACTGTTAGAATACATGTGTTGACTTGGAAACATTTCCAGCTTCTTCATATGTAAGGACAACCATCTCTATGTCCAGCGTCTAGGTACCTTTGAACACCAGCCAGCGGTTTTAGCTACGCCCAGCTCTACAGACACTAAGCCCAAAGAGCTGCTTTACACAGTAAAACCAGACTGCTTTAAGCACAACTGAGGTTTACACTGCTCTTACGTGGGTCATGCCATTTTAATAAGGGCAGAGGCAGTGTTACATACAGTTGCTTTTTAGGACAGGAAGTACCAAAAAAAAGAAAAAACCCAGCTGAAGTGATAAGACAATAATCCCAGGAATGCTTCTGACCTCATGCTACTCTTACTAACAAATGCTCCTTTAATAGTGAGGAGTTAATGATATCAAGCCCTGTGTGATCTGACATGCAGCATGTGAGATGACAGTGTTTAGACAGAAATACTCTACCTCCATCAAGCTAGCTGGCTCCTATTATAGCATGAGTGTTAAACCATGCTGCTGAACAAGCTTTGGCAGCTATCATGCGAGCTTCTGAAATGAATGAATCACAGTGGTAACGGATGATTGAACAGGGGTATATACAGCGTGACTCCTTCTTTCAGAGGTTCACGCTTTAAATCAATTGCAGCAAAGCTCAACTTATACAACACTGAAAACTGAGCTTGGTTTATTTAAAAAAAAAAACCACCCAACCCGATCTTCTGTGAAAGCAACAAAATTGTAGATGGAAGAATCTGCAAATTTCCAGGTAGAAATACGTCTTGTTATTTTATTTTGTCTCTGGAGTAGCTAGCTGCAGTATCTACGTAACAAAGAAATGGTGTCAGATTGTCTTTTAGATATTAAGTGCAGGTGTTGTTCATGTTTTATTCTTCACCACATTGCAGAAGAGCATTTCTAATCTGCGATCAAGAAAAAGTGAAAATTCTATCTTCAGCACATTTAACTAGATCTAGACTAACTGTACCTAACAGGCTGCTTTCCAGTGTCTACTGCTGAAAGTGAGACTGTATCTAATTAAATTTGCTTTTACTTTTAAACAGCTTTTAGTGGAATTAAAATAAATGATTTATTGAAAAGAAAAACTAAATTTACACAGCTGGTTTTGCTGAGATTTTCCTTTTTGCAGATAGTTCACAATGAACCATCTGATTACTACGTTTCATTAACTGGTTAATAAAAGAACAAGTTGTACCTTACTCTGCATAACATTCATCAAGTGAAATGAAAGTTTGGCCTTGTGACAGGTACTGGGAGAAAAAATTTGTAAGATGTAACATATTTCATTACCTACATGGACCCAATCTTTCTTTTTCTTCATTAGTATTTTTTGTGAGAGCTGTAGAACTCACAAATGACAAGAGCACAGCTGCATGTACAGTCCTGTCTGATGCTTGTGACAACAGGAGGAGAAGGGAATAGCAGAATCTATGCCCCAGGAATAGATAGAAATTTAAAGGGTAGTTGCAGTAGAAATTAAAGGAAAGCTATGCAAAAGAACTATTTTTGTTACTAGGATGCTATTGCCATCTCTCAGATTTTTACTGCAAGTTCTAGGACTGCTGGCATCATAAAAGACATTCTGCTGGAGTAAAAGCAACTCCTAAGCAATCACAGTAACTGCTAAAAATATAAACCCACAGGGTTGCTGAGAAAAAGAAGAAAATTCATCCTAAAACTTCAGAAAACAGAAGGTAAACTGGAAAAAATTTGTCTGTTTTGACAGTTGCCTGGGTTTTTATTAATCCTAGAATTTGGGGTCATGATTTTGCCACATCAGGCAATAAAATCCATTATTACGAATATTTTAACTAAATTTTATGACAGATACATTGTTTATTGTGATATCTGTTTTAATTTTGTGCTGCCTTCTGTTCCAGTAGTGGACGCAGAGTGAACAATTTCATTTACCAATTTCCATGCACCTGTACACTGTTCATATGTTTAGAGTCATAAACTGGCAGTCAGGGAGTCTTTGAAATAAAAAGGCATTCCTTAAGACAAAAACAATTAGAAGATTTTTGTGCATATAAATTTTTTAATACGTCTGCAATGCCTTTGGATTTTGTTTTTGATAAATGTTGTCTCTACATAGGCTCTGACAGCCTTACGTCATCTGCTGTTTCCTGTACTACCAGCTCCATACATTCTGCACCTGTTTTCCTTTCCTTCGAAGTTCTCTGTAGGCGACTCATAAACCTTTCCTCTTAAAGTCGTCTCCTTGATGCCAGGAGCCACGTTGCTAACTATGGCCTATTGCAGACAAAGAAGTGCCATTGTATCAAACTCACTGCCTTGCTTTGCTTGGCCAGTTTTCTGTATTTTTAGCATATCCTCTATGGTATACCACAAGAATGTGATGCAACCGAATATGCTGGGCTACCCTGAAGGGAAAGGGGAAGAGGCAGGCAGGGAAGTTTTATTCTGGACCTCCTTGTCTGAGATACTGCAGGGAACCCCAATTTGCCTCAGTAAGTCACCTTAATATTTACAGAAAGTAGTGGCAGCAGGCAGTCTCCATTTCCACCTTTGCCAAGGGCCTCTGGGTTGTCTGTGCATCCATACCACGATGCCATCACATCTGTGTAAAAGGCAGTATCAGATTTTTTTTTCTCCTAGTTAATGAAAACAGTGCTTCTAACAAACCAATACACTGATTGTTGTGATTGAATAAGCAAAGAAGCTGAAAAATTCTGCCGTGATTGCTAAATGTAATGATTTCTCTGCCCTGCAAATAGCTGGAGATGGTGTCGGACGATGATCCGTAACATAGCCGAAAAGAATGCTAACAGCCATTGCTATGCAATTATCTAATCAATGACATTGAGCCTTTGTTATTTGCAACCATACTAAAGAAATGCATACTGTGAAACAGGCAGCTTTGCTTTAGATTTAGACAATTTACGTTTTTTATGAAGATGACAAGTAATTTATTAGGTTAGCACTTCGGGATTTCTAATGTTGACCTTCTTTACCTATAGTTTCTAACTTTTGTTCACGATGACAGGTTAGTAGGAATGCATTGTGTGTATCTGCCTTTAGAACTGCTTTTGGTTTGGGGCTCAGGTACTTGACCAAAGATTGTTACCATGCTAATTACTGCTTTTTTCTTTTATGTGAGGTAATCTTGAGCAATAATTCTGCCCATAAATGCTGAATGTCTTGATGTTTAACCGTCATGACCATCAGGATGATGATGATGCAGGTTATTTTTCCTGACCTACAGAAAACAGGGAACTGGCTTCCTTCATAATTTTATTCATCATTCATTTTAATGCACTTATTTATTAAGATGATTATAGTAGAAATACCTTCTGCATTTCAGCTTTAAAAAAAAAATGTCCTATTTCAAAGGGCCTGTTAAAATCAGAAACTTTTTTCTTAACCTTCGACAGATACACGGACAACTTTATATCATGAACAGTGACTTTACAACTCAACTTTAGTATCAGGCTAGAAAACTGTAAGTTTCATGTACAGTGCATGAAGGCACTGTGCATAATGCAGAACCTAGCATTGATTCCAGTCCGAGTTTGAATTTCACTCTTCAGAAATAACATATACTGTCTGTATACACATTACCGATGCCAGGGTTTGCTGCCCTGCTTCCAGTCCTCTAAAACAAAGGATGAGGCTCTCTCTCACCAGCGGTAACAACTAAATAACTCATGGCACTTTTCTTACTTCGAAGGGCGTTAACGTTGGTACTCCAGCCAAGCTACAGCTCAGGAAATTACATTTTTCCTCCCGCCTTTCCAAACGGATAACGTGGCTCCAGTTCTCTCTCAAGGCCGATACCCAGCGCTGCCGGAGGCTTTAGAAAGCCGAGGTTCATAAACCGAAACAAGTCGCCCCGTGAGCAGCGGGATAAGCGGCGCCTGCTTGTTTTTCGCTGCCTGCAGAAAGCTCCGAGCGCCCCTGCGCCCCCTCCCGGGTGCCCCCCAAGGCGGGCCCGAGGGCCCTGCCCGCCCGCGGGCTGCTCGCAGGCGGCTGCGGGGCGCCGGTGCCCGCCGAGGGAAACCCTCTCCCTCTCAGCCATCAGATTTTCTGCTCTATCCCCGGTGGACGAAGCTGCGGAACCTCGCAGGTTTTGGAGGCCGCCGGCAGCCGCAGCGCACAGCAGCCGGCATCGTCTGACAGCCCCGCGGCGGG
>Ga0065711_1031300_pt1 | contig 30046 bp, 9 predicted proteins | sample Hoacrofraction12_FD_59098 | JGI IMG/M metagenome (GOLD analysis project Ga0065711, IMG submission 59098) | Hoatzin crop microbial communities from Cojedes, Venezuela - Epithelial fraction 12 v2 (version 2) | ecosystem: Host-associated > Birds > Digestive system > Esophagus > Crop | place...
GACCCGCCTGGACAAGGTCCTGTGCAGCCTGCTGTAGTCAACCCTGCTTCGGCAGGAGGGTTGGACTAGATGACCCACAGAGGTCCCTTCCAACCCCTACTATTCTGTGATTCTGTGATTTTGCCCATACCGCATGCCGTGAAGCTAAGGAAGAACATAAGAAAAACGACTTGTTCTTTTTCATCCAGATAGCCAGTGACAGAACTTACCCAATTATGAGTTTTTCAGACATCTCTTGTTTGAGGTCGAGGGTATTATAAGGCAATAAAGTTCATTGGAGTAATTGGTTTCCTGGAAAATATTCAAGTCCTATTTTGTTTCCCCATTTTGCTGCTGCACAACATCTCCTGTGCTTGGAACATGAGGCCCTGTTGCTTGCGCTGGTGCTCATTCACCCTGTGACTTTATTTTTTCCCTGCTCAGTAGATGATAGCACCCACTCTCACAGAATGTGGAACAGAAGTGTTCTTTAGTGCTTGAAATCTGTCAATAAACACGTGCTAGTTTGAAGGAATTCATGCTGTTCCTGTAAGCATATCACCCCCTAAGACTCCTTTTCCACTTTTTTCACACCCTGGATAACTGCAGTAGATGATTATGGCACTGATCAACTGTCTTTACAGGAGTGTAGCTGTGCCATTAGAGAGACCATGCTCTTCTCTACTGAGGTTAGGTGTGCTTTGCTTCTACATAATGTACTTCTTCCCTGGTTAGACGAGGCTGGAGTCTGTCCAGCTTGCAGATTAGGCTTTAGTTGGCCCCTGCTGGTGTCACCTTTGCTAGCACCATAGCAAAAGATTCAGTGCTGGAGGGCTAGCTGTCTAGTCCCTGCTTAGGGTCTACTGCCCTTTTGCCGACACTGCTGCGGTGGAGCTGTGCTGCGATTGTCAGTACTATGCAATAGAAGAGAGAGTTGCTAATTCTCTTTCTGCAGCTGCCTGAAAGTGAGAGCTCTTCTCTTAACTGACCCGCCTGTGTCTAACCAGAGAGGAGTGCCAGGGTCACCTGAGACCTGCTGTTCCAAACTCCAAACCAATGCTCGGGTGCCTCTCCTGAACACAGAAAGATACAGTGTCCTTAGACTCCCTCACCATTTACCCTTCCACCACTAAAAGAAAAGCAGCATCAGCAATCTCAAAGTGCTTTGCATGGATTTGGGAACACCTCTAGTGGAGTGGACTGACTGTGTGCAGGCAGTCTACCCTTGTTTTGGTATCCATTTACACTTTAATGCCCCTTGCATCACTCTCTGACCCCAGAGAGTACTATTCTTAGCAGATAATGTAGTTTTGAAAGAGCATTATGTCTGTAATGGGTATGTGGTGGGAGGACAAAAGGTCAAATATTTAAGTTTTGTGTAGTTGGCAACACCAAATGAGCCAAACTACAAGGCTCTCATTTAGCAGGACCTCTAGAAATTAACTTTGACAGTCAGTCATTCTATTAGAGTAATCAATGTTGGAATGGATGGCAGTAATAATAATGTTAGCTGTATGAATTTAAAATGAAGCAGTCATGACTTTTTTTCAGGAAGACTTAATGCCTAATAATTCAATTCACTCTCATCAAAAAAAGAGATAATTATCTCTAATTCTTTCCTCCGGGGCTCTGATTTAGTTATCGTATAGAGACTATGTATTCTTAAAGCAAGTCATTGTTAAATACTAATCAGATCACATATGACAGTTTCCATGACAGTCTAATCAAACACTAGCTCTTAAGTCAGAAATGGGAAATAATTTGGCATATTTATTTTAATTGCTTATATGTTAATTAATCAAATGGCTTTCCCAAGGTAGTGATTATTTTAGTCAATATTCCTCTCTCGTGTACGCACACACACATCCAGATTCACTCACTCTTTAATAAAGTTAAACTTCTCCTGTGAATATCATTGAATTAAAAAAGACCAATTTTGTTAAGCAGTTTTCTTTTAACCATGCTGCAAGCTCATCTTATTTTTGCTGAGGGTCTAGTTTCCTATTTCCACAAAGTAGGAATTGTTGCTTAAATTGTGGCTCTTTGTAAGTTACTTTCAAATTTATTATATTTTATAATATACTTTATGTCCTGTGACATTTAAATAATTAAAAATATATGGATTACTTAAGCATAAACCAGCTTCTGAGTTCTTAATAACCTTAATATCTACTGTTCAATTTATACTCATTCTTTTTTTCTCTCAGGTTCACTACTGTAGTGATGTTGCATACTGCAATGATAAGCATGTACCATAAAATTGGGAAAAAAGACATGAGTTAAAGAACATTATATATTCTACTGTTAAGTGATTAATGCTTAGTCACATTCTGGATTTACTCTTGGAACATATACATCCCCTAAGGACTAAGAGATTTTATCACTATCTTCACAAGATGCAGATTTAAAAAAACATTAAATTATGTAAAGTCCTTTATTGCTTATAAAGGTGGGAAAAAAGGTTTTATGTGAAAATTTTTTAATTCTGTTGACAGCATGACTAAGGCAAAGTTTATCAGATGGATTCCTGTTCTTATATCATATCTTTTATAGCTAGTTCACCTGGTACTGCTGAACTTGCATGATCACAGGGTCTTGCTTCACACTGGACAGGTTCATACGATACAGGGAGGTCCAGTCCTCTTATTTTAGTAACAAGAACAGTTGAAAGAATGTCAAATTCCCAGAACACACCTAATTGGAGCAGTCAGCTAATATGCTTGAGGACAGAGCTTCCATTAAGCGTGACCCAGAGAGCCTGGAGGACTGGGCCAACAGCAACCTCACACAAATCAACAGTGTAGGACAAATGCACAGCCCACACCTAGGAAAGAAGAGTGCCTGCAATGACACAGGCTGGCAAAGAGCTTGCTGGGGAGCAGCTCTGCTGAAAAGGCCCTGGTGTCATGGCAAACATTGAGCTGCATGTGAACCAGCAACATGCCCTGTCAGTAAAGGGCCAACAGCATCCTGGGCTGTATGAACAGCAGCATAGCCAGGAGATCACCCCTCTCTTCAGCACTCTTTAGACTACAATCTGCATCCAGTTTTGGTGCCCTCAGTACAAGAAAGACATTGGTTAGCTGGGGTGAATTCAGGAAAGAGTCCCCAGGATGATCAACAGCTGAAGCACTTGGTCTGTGAGGACAAGAAAAATCATTGGGACTTTTTCAACATGGGGAAGAGACAGATTTGGCGGGGTTTGGCCTATTAGCTGCTTTCCAATACCCATGAGGCAATTATCAAGAGGATAAAGCCAGGCTCTTCACAGCAGTACATAGCATAAGGATAAGAGACACTGGGCATAAAATCAAACAAGAGAGTGTCTCTGCAATCTTATCTGATCTCATACCCAACTTTGAGCAGGAGGTTAGAATAATGACCTCCTAAAGTCCCTTCCAAACTGAATTTATCTATGATCCCCACAAACTGGGGGAATGACTGCTGGGAAAAACAGTATTCTTAAAATTTCTGTTCAATCAATATAATGCAAATAAGATTTCCTCAACATTGTCAATTAAAGGTAGTTTCAGTAGTGTGTGGTACCTTTCATCACTGAACATACACTTTTTACTTTTATACAGTGGTACTGGTTGTTTCAAGTAAAAGTGTCCATGTTTCTTAGCATGCAAACTTTTCATATATCTCAGCGACCCTGCTTCAGCAGGAGGGTTGGACTAGATGACCCACAGAGGTCCCTTCCAACCCCTAACATTCTGTGATTCTGTGATTCTGTGATTCTGTGATCTCATATTCCATGAAACTTAACAACTAGTGCTCCTTTGACAAAAACGCTATGGAAATGCTCAGTGTCTTGGTTACAACAGTGTACTTTTTCATTAAACTGTTTTTCTACTCTGAACATCACAAAAATTTCTGACCACTCTCCTGCTGCAAGGAGTTTAAGATATGCAAATATCCACACATTTTGTGGTGTAAGTTCTGAGAGGTAGTTTGCATAGGATGAAGTATTACAGGGAATTAACTTAGCAGAGCATTGAATCCCACTTTCAACTCTGTTGTGGATAATGCATTGCCTCTGGAAGCAGTTAGGCTTTTTATTAGTAGCTCAATAAGTAACATCTTCAGAGCAAATAATTTCTAATTTATACATGCATGCATAACAACAGGTATTTTGTTTCTGTTTCAAGCATCTCTGCATCCCTAGGCAATGAAATTATTTTTTTTCCCATAATTAATTCTTTTAAAGAGAAGACAAATGAATGACCTAATTCAGAGCTAAGAGTCCTCGCTGTACTTTTGTAAGTGGCTTTATATGTATACAAGAATGCTCCACAAAGCATTGATGGTTAGTTCATTCATTATACTGATTGACAGTAAAACATCAGGAAAAGCATCTACATGTGACCACTTTGTCAAGAGAAGTACTGTCTGTACACTGCTGTCTATGTGTATCTTGGCATTTGGGCACAATACCTAAAACACTAATGAACGGAATGCAATTCTAATGAGCACAGTTGTACAGGTTCTGACACAGCATTTTAAAACAAATAGAGGATCACAGAACCTCAGCTCAAGAAGGAGGGCATTGTCCCAAGAGTTTTATCTGCAGAAGGTTTCTTTCTCTTTTTTTCTTTCTCTACCCCTCCCCCTCCTAGTTTCTCTATGGTATTTCTTTTTATTTCAAAACCTCATGAAGAACAATGTTAGCATTTCCTTTTTTGTTTTTTTTTAAGTTTGTTAGATATTTGTGAATCTAGAAGCCCTTCAGTGCCTCCTTCTTCTTAAGATTTTTGTTTTGCTTTGGTTTTCCAGCAGGAATTAGAAATCGATCAGGAGCTGTTCTCAGAATCATAGGCTTTCAGGTAGGGGTTAAGCACATGGTGTTGTTCAGGATGGTTAGTACTGTAGGGAAACCAGTCTGAAAAGCAAGCTTGTCAACATGAGGGCCTGCAAAATCATTAGTGGAACTATACAGTTAATAAGGTAGAGTGATTAGTCTCTTCAATGGCTTGAGAAAATGAGGCAAAACAGGTTCCAGAAGATAATTTCAATTTCACAGAAATCTAGAATTACACAACTACACCATTCATTAGGAAATAACATTGTGGCATTATTTATGAAAGCTCTGGTAGCAAAATTAAGAGAGTCCTTTACATCAGGCAACCGAGCAAAACAATAATTGACAATTTAAGACAGGGCCAAGTAAAATTGCAAGCAGTAAGTGAATTGTGTGAAAATATAGAATCACAGTAATGAACCTCATTTATTCAGAGATCTGAACTATGTTGATCTCTATTAAATCTGCAGGACAGCTTGGTGCTGAGTCAATTGTAGCTGTTTGCTGTATACTTACATTTCCATTCATGTTAAGAAAGATATTTGCCACGAACACCAGAGATCTCACAGGACTGCAGGTCAGCTGGTTTTGAAGCATCATTCAATATGAGAAAGTCTCTTTCTCATACGGTACGATGTGATAAATCTGTGGCAGTTCAAGAAAGCAATAACAGCTAACAACCCAGAGAAATACAGTGTTGATGTAGATCAATATAAGTTACTTGCCTGTACTTGTGAGCCACATTTTGGAAGTCTAAGGGTGTAGCTTCTGGATTTATCTGCACACACTCTTGTTGTTTTTCATTTATAAAAAAAAATTGTAGAATGTGTGCAAAAAGCATGTTTGATTTGGACTCATTTTGGGGGAAGGAAGCATTCAAAAGTAAAAGCAAGTCCTCTGCAAATGCGATTTTGTACATAGGGTTCTAATTTCAAAAGTTGCCACTGAGTAATCAAACCCTTCAGATGAAGGCTGAATGTAATAATAGCCCGGAGTTTAAATGATTCTTAATGTATTCATTTCCTAAATAAGAAGATGAACTTTTTTTGGAGCCACTTGTGGATTATTTTTGGAACCACTTTTTCTGACTTCATAATTTTTTTTGCAACTGCTACGTAAAATTCTGCCATACACATATGACGAGCAGATAAACAGTCTGAAAAGGACATCCCAGACAAGAACTTTGAAAAACAGGAGACAAAAATCAAGGCTCTGAGGTAGAGATTAGCTTGTTTTCAGTCTTCCAAAGCATGGCTTGTCAGTTGTTAGTTGTTTTTGTATATATAGGTATTTACGTTTATCTTTCAAAACAGTACTACAATGATTCTGCCTCTCTGTGTTCTTCATAGTAATATATGAACCAAATCCAAATTAATATAAAAGAGAAGTTTTGGGTACTTCTTGGTAGTCTCTTGTAACTATCTCCGTATCATTCACATCCAGATCAGCTAGATTTTCAAAGTGCCCAGTGGGTTTATTTTATATTTGTTTTCAGTTTCTACTACACAGTCTTGTGGTGGAGATAGAAAAAGACTGGTTGGCTTGGCTTGGCATCATGCAGGGCTGGCCTAGCTCAGGCCAGGTATGAGTTAGGCTCAGTGTGATATGTTTGAACTGCATACTAAGGGCAGTCTAATAAGCAAGTGTCCACCCCAGAAAACAGTGCAAAGTAGAGTAGGTGGAGTGTGTTGGTGTCCTCCACTACCAATGTATTCACCCCTCTAACACTAGTTAACGACAGCACAATTAAAAGAGAGGAGAAGGTTAAACCATTTAACATCAGCCATGTATTTTTTCTCTTCACTACAGTGTGTTTTGGGTAACAGCTCAATTGCTTCTCCAGACAGTAGGTAGCCATGAAGCAGAGGTCAAAGGACAAGCTTAGAACTGGCAAATTTAGGCCTGGTGGTGAAACACCAGCAGCCCTTATTCCTTGCCTCCAATGACAAATTTAGGCTATACCTTCAGCTGGAGTGATTTGACATAGCTCTACCATGCAATTCTGTTTGAACGTTAAGATGCGTTATTTGCAACTAACATTTTCCGTAAGTTTAAGCCTTGCCTGTAAAAAGTGTGAGGTTTCCATAGCACCTGATGAGGCCATCCTTGGAAAGGAGTAATTCAAGTGAAGTCAAAGCCCTACAATACTTTTCATAGCCTGGGGAAATACTATTCTGCTGCAAACTCTTGGAGAACAGTCTTCTATTTCCCAGTTATGGGCAAGGCCCAAGCTTAAAGCCACAAGCTTATTATTCTACGCTTGGGATTCAAAGTCTGTATCCAGATAAGACTTTACTGAAGTTGCAAAATCTAATTCAGAAAAGACCTTTGAAATATCTCAGCCAGGGACCCAAACTTGATTTTACATACAGACCACAAAATAAACACATAGCTAAAGTGAACATGCATTAGATACATGACAAGTTATCTGTTTTTAACTAAAACTGAAGCCACAATATTGTCAGAACATTTAGGGGGATTTCATTGTGAGATAATACAGTTTTATGAGTTCCATCACTACAAGAACTACTTCAGAGTAACATGTCGAAGTTACCACAGAATTATTTCATAAATAATTGCTCTCATTTTAGTAACCTCTTATTAGCATTTCAGTAGCAGTAAAATAAGAAAGATAACTTGTACCAATTAATCATACACCAGTCAACTATCACATAAATCAAATATCAAATGCAAACCTCCAACTTCAGAGTTCTCTTTAAGTAGCAAATACAATTGACATGGACATCTGTTCCTCTGTGTATTCTTTAGGTTTCATTAATTTTAATTATGTTTATCATGATCTATGAGCAGTTCAAATAAATGCTGAGCAACGTATATAGCAAATTATTAACATCACTGTCATAATTCAAAGACAGCTGGAAATGCACATACATTTGTTCTTTTAATTTTCATGCTCTATTGTCAAAATGTAGATTATATTAACTGTTCTTTTGGGAATTATTAATTAGTCCAAATTCCATCACTAATAATGAAGTTAAAAGTCTCATTACATTATAGTAAAAATGTAGCGGATCATAGAGAGTGAAAGGAAGGACTCTGATTACTGGCTTAGAGCAAAATACTGGGCAGAAGAATATCTGATCTCTAACCATGGCTCTTGATGTGTAATCGCTGTAGCAGCTTTTGTGAGGGTGATGTTTGTTTTTCTACTTTTGCCTCTGGCAAATAAGTAAATATCTAGTTTAGAATGGTATCAAGATGCTTTAATACTTGCGACTTTATGAAGTATTGACAGCAGTCTTCTACACGTAGAAGAAAAAATTGATGAAGTATGCATGAAAAATGAAAAGTGATGGGAAGGTAGATCTCAAGCATTAACCATATTACAACCAATGAAAATAAAAGCCAGCAAAAGAAGTGTTGTCATCTTCATTCTGGGAAAATGCTTGGTTTAAATTTGTAAGCATAGTCGTCATAATGCAAATACATGACTTTAAGCAACATAATCTATTGTTAATTGGAAATCCTTTGACTGAATTGTGATTTGTGTCTGAAAACCTGTAACTTATCTTTTCTGTTTAGATGCTTAAACATGGATTTGTTAGGCTTGACTCTTGCATTTTAAAAATTAGGCTTTTGTGGGTGACACACTAAGTAAAATTTCAGTAGTCTCATTGACTTTAACTTTTTATGCAAGTTAACCAATAGTGCCTACCCTATTGTATCTTAAAGAATCATATTATTAGCTTTTATTGTAATATCGATTGAACAGGCTGTTTGTTGTCCTAAATGAAAGATATTATCACGTGTAAATGTATTTTTGCCTGTTCAAATCTTTTCAACCCATCAGCTGAATCATTAGACTGCTTTTAATTTATCGGGATTCTGTACCACCTACTTCTAGAAAAAATTTGCCATAATCTACACATAGGTGACATAAGATATATGACAGTACAAAAGGGAACTTAAGAAGTGATCACTAAAGGGAGGTAAAAAGAATAAATGTTTTTGTAGCTAACTTGGAAATTTTTTTCACAATTAAATTTTTGCTTGCTTTTTAAGAGAGATTTACTCTGCATGCACAATTTTAATTAACGAACTGAAGAATAAAGCAAGGATTGAAGCAATTGCAAGACTGTTCAAGTCTTTTTTTGTAAAGTCAGGGTGATTCTCGTTTGGATTGAAACAAAAAAATTGTTTTGAATAAATTTCCTAGAAAACCTGGAGAACTATTACAGACAGAAATCGTCATCTCTGGTTTTAGAGGAGCTTATTTTCAAGTCTTCTGAATTACTCAAAAAAATGGCTGTGAAGAGTACTAGATTCAGTATTTATATTTTGGAGAGTTGGAGGTGTATTGATAAAATGCTACTTCACTGCTAAGATAATATCAGTTTATTACGTGATATGCCATCTTTCTTATGTTTTAATATGCAAAGCAGTTGACCTCACGTAGCTTTCATGGCATACGAGTCATATCCAGATCATTTAGAAATATTCAATCATTCATAAAAGCATTGGTGAACTTCTTTATTTGATGAGTTCTTTCTAATAAAACTAAAACTTAGTATAAATAATCTGACTTTTACTGAAATATTAACTACTTTTGACTCAGATATATGACTAGATGGAGCTGTATTTTACTGACAGATGACACTTCTGAAGCATTTTTGGAACGTACAAGATGCAAGTTAACACGACATGTCTGGGACTATTATTAAAGTATTATTTGAAGCACAGCTTGAAAAAAAGGTAATAATCTAGCATATTCATATTAGGCATATGAACGACAGGTTAAAGGTGTTAGTCCTGAGCTCTATACTGTCGGTTGTGTCCATTGGCTTACTCAGTAGCTGCAAAAAGTCATGGCTAGTGTGTTCTCCTGCAGAGAACTGACTTCCAAGTCAAACTCACACTCAGAGCAATTTGCTCACCTTACTGAACAAGCCAAAAAAGGCTTCCACCCCCCACAGTTTACACGTACAAATGCTCTTACAAGTCTGAGAAAGAACATGAGTATCCTGTGTTGTTGCTGTGCTTTCTGCCACTGCTGCTTAAGATTTCCACTGCAGAAATTGCAAGAACTCAAGTTCATAAGTCATTTGCATAAAAAGGAGACAGCGTAAATTTTTCCTCAAATATCGATACCAGACAATTATTTTATGGAGAGAAGGAGTTCAGTAGTTCATGAAGCTTCAGGTGCTTCTATACTAGTTTGGCAACAAAAACACGGTCATGTTTTTGTTGTTGTGGTTTGGGGGGATGGTGGAGGGGTGAATGCGTTTGAGTTTTGCATTTGTTTTTTTTGTTTTTTAAGAGCTATATAGTATTATGCACAATGTCCATAATCAAGAGGTAGTCATGGTAACTGCTGTAGTCAGTCCCCTCACTACTCCCAGCTTCTGTTCCTGTTGAGCTCTAGCTGAGAAAGCAGACCAGTTTCCCAGCTTGTCTCACGTTGGCTGCAGTGGGGGCATATTTGTTACACAGTTTCAGTATCTGGCCACATTTATTCTGTTCTTAGCCCATATTTGTAGTTGCTGAGACTACAAGAATACTGTATGTGCTTATTTTGAGCATATGTGTATTATGTATTGAGAGACAGTTTGCTGTATATAGGCCTGGCCAGCTTTTGATTTAAATACTACTTGGACAATGTAGAGTTCTTCAGTGCAGCAAAAGAGTAGGAAGAGGATTTTTTCCAGGAAGCATATTCGACCTGAAAAGGGAAGGAAGCAGCTAAAAGAAGTAATCTCCGTTTAGCTGCATGGATCTGTTTCATGTTGAAACTGTTCTGCATCTCCTTCTGTGTAATACCAGATCTACCTCCACAATTTTATATCTTTTCTTTATTCTGTTTTCAATTTATTTGTTTGTTTACCTTTTGTTGTTGTGGTACTCACTGGATTTCCAGATGAGATTGCTTTTTATCCACAGAGGTCGTCTCCACAGATTAATCCAAACACAGGAACATTTTGTGAAGCTTCTGAACAACTGAAATCTCAGAGTTTCAGAGGTGGAGTCTGGATGAATGCACATCTTCACTGCTGTTGTTTCTGCAACAGTTACAGTTGCATATAAAGAAAATATTTTTCCCATTAGGATTTCAGTAAGGAAAGGCCACAAGCTTCACTTTAAATTGACACTGAGAAGTCTATCTTCTATTGAAAGATATGGTACAATATGCATTTGTTAGAGGTTAATAAGATGTGCCAAGCTTTGAATTCAAATGGAAGCTCTGCCCTCTGTAAACAAAGAGAAACAAAATGACTTTTCCAAAAGAACTGCAAGAGTATAGAAATCACTACACGTATTGTTCTTAAAAAAATAAAATGCAATAAAGCATGAAAGAGAAGGAGATAAAACAAGACCAATGAGAAGGATGTTTCAGTAAACACTCTTGCTCACTGTTACAACTGTGCTTTTTGTTTTATCATGAATTTTGTTATTTCAGGGTTTTTTTTTTCCCTGCTTTGAAATCTGACTTGTAAGTAATGTCATTTTTTTTTCCACTGAAAAAATGCATATACGATGCTAACCATGTGCTAAAGAAACACTTCCAGACAGCTCTGGTCACTATAAGGTTAATCACAAAAGTTGAGATACCTAAATCATTCTAGCTACTTGCACAAGGGCAGAGAATGGTGAGCCCACTGTTGTTAGAGGGGAATTCTGCAGGAATCAGGTTAAAAATGTTCAGATTAACTTTGAAAATACAGATTTTTAAAATTTAAAGCTGATTTTAACTAGAATCTTGCATAAACTTATGTGGCAAGAGAATAATTTTTGAATACTGCTACTTTAATTATTTCACACTTTCTGCATATTCCGATCGAAGAATTTTTCCACTCTTTACTATGCATTTTAATTTCTTTTACCTTCTTCTTTGGAGTGGGCTTTGAAATGACTGCCTGTTCTGCCTAACTAAGCCTCTTGTGAGATCTAATAATCCGTTGTTGAACTTCTTATGTTTATTTAAATTCACTGATAAAAGGCTTATTTCACTTTTTTGTAACCAGTAGACGAGTTTAAAGATAAAATGTATTAAAGGTACAAAGTCCAGTGAAGAGGTATTTAAATCAAACTCAGCATATAAACTGTCTATAAATCTGTAACAACTACTTATAGATTTATTCTCTCGTAAATTCTCTATGCCTCTGGTCCCACAAGTTTAGCGTCTTGCATAAGGTCACACCCAAACTCCTTGACAGAATCAGAAATTAAAAGATTGTACTTAAATTATTGTTGATTTTTCAGAAATAATTTAAACCTGTTTCAGAGACTTTCGAGCTTTGATGCATCTACAGCTTACTGTAGGGCTGCAAATTACCTGGCATCATCCGCTTAACAAATCCTACCTAAATGCACATTCTTTCTCAGCAGCATCCTGCAAATCATCTAAGAAAATGTGTAAATCTTTCACTAAAAGATAAAGTTACCTCAGTACACCTTATATTTTGTGTGGGAGCCATAGATCAACCCTACGCCCAAAGGACAGAACTTGCGTGTTGCTTCTGTGGGGTAACTTACTACTCAGTGGGAGATCCGATGAGTGTCCAAAGACTTAGTGATATGATGTATGCCTGGGTTAGTGTTGGAAGAGAGAACATCTTGTACATATTTGTTTGGTCTGTGTCTGGCTTTTCAAACTACCGAATAAAGGGTGGAGCAATTTCTGTCTTTGAGTCCTTGTTACCAGCAGTCTTCTATTCATGAGAGTTTCTCAAGGAGTAAGTGTTTCAAAAATAGTGTCAAGGTCTAACGAGAACATAATGAGATGCCTTTGGTCATGCATTGAAGTTTGATCAGAGAGATAAATAAATGTAGACAGGACTAGGTAAAGAAAAGAAAAAACAAAAACAAAACCACTTGAAGATAAATAGTTTGGCAGCTTTATTCACTATTCTTCTGTGAGGAATAATATGTTCAACTTTATTTTCCTTTAATGTCAAATATTACAACAAATAAAAACAATTTTGGTTAGACTTCACTAGTTATTAGATACTCCTCTGAAAATCTAAAGAAATTGGGGAATTATAATGGGCTTTTAAACGTTATTGAAAATTGTTTGAAAAAGTTCTGTCTGATGAGCTGAGATAGTGATAGAATCATACAATGATTGAACTGGAAGGGACCTTGAAAAATCATCTGTTCCAACCTGTCATGGGAAAGGGAACCTAGATGAGATTTTCTGGAACCCTTTCCAATCGCATTGTGAAAACCTCCAGTGATGTGAACTTCACGACATCACTGGGGAAGTTGTTCCAGCAAAAGATTGTTCTCACTGTAAAAAAAATCTTTCATATATAAAGACAAAACCTCTCCTAAGGCAGCTTACTTCCGTTACCCCTTGTCTTCTCCTTGTGAACAAAGAGTCTCCGTCCTCTTTGTACCTGCTGATTAAGTACTGGAACACTGTGAGTTCTCTGAGGTTTTGTTTGCCTATTTAGCTCTTGATGTGTTTTTATTTTTCAATAAAAATGCAGAGATATAAAGACAAACTTTTATGTATTGTTAATAATCCAGGTTATTAGTCATTATGTGTCTAACCTTGCTCCTGCAGAAACAAAGGGGTGGTTTGCCATTGTCACTGAAGTGCAGCAGATTAGGCCGACAGCTACAAAGTCAAGGTGCTTGGTGTGTGTAGTAGCTTCTTTCCACCACTGCTTGGGTGAATATTGTCTCTAGTTATGGTTTTTGGAATGTTTTTCTTCAAACAAGCTCTCATTTCAGAAGAGTCCTGCTTTGCATAGGTATCACTATGATACTTACACGCTTTCATGTCTCTTCATTATTGGGCTTAAGTTCATCTGAAAGCTCTTTTGGTAAGCTGTTCTCAACTACAAGTTTCCTAATAAAGCCTCAGAGGGTCTGAATTTTGCCTGATACAGGATTTTGTAACCTGAAGTTTGTGCAGGGTGTTTTAAGATATTTAAATCTATGGCTTAAGTTGAACTATTTCTGGAGATGTGTATGAGTTGCATTAGGGCATTAGAGGAACAACAGCCGAAGAGAGATCTGCACAATACCTGTCTGGAAGCCAGACTTCCAGTGGGCTGGACATCAAAGCCTTCTTCCACACTATCCAAGTAAGTCTAGATCATAGAGGACACCAACTGCATTTTAAGGAAAACTTGACCACAATACAATTTAACTGGAGATTTGTTTTTATGAAGAGTCTCAGTAAAATATATTGAAAATATTTTTTACTTGATTAGTTGATTTGTATTGTATTCCTCTGTAATCATCTTCAGTCAGATCTAGGTTTCAATATATTGCCATCGACTACATTAATTCCTACTTACAGTATTCATATGTCTGTAGCTTCATTGAATAGGGTGATGAAACACTGGAACAAATTGCCTAGAGAGTTCATAGATGCCCCATCCCTGGAACCATTCAAGGTCAGGTTGGATGGGGCTCTGAGCGACCTTATCTAGTTGAAGATGTCCCTGCTTATTGCAGGGGGTTGGACTGGATGACTTTTAAAGGTCTTTCCAACCCAAACTGTTCTATGATTCTATTCTATGATTCTATTCTATGATTCTATGAAATAATCTACTCAACGTGCTTAGAGTAAGTCTTATTTTAGGTAATCTAAATTAAGTTTTTGAAGTGTTTCTATGTGCAGAAGTTTCAACCTACCTCCACAGTGATAACTTACTGCATTAATTTTGAATGTTTCTTTCTATGTGTCTGTCTGTCTGTCTACCTATCTAATCAATTGAGCTTCCTTAATTTTGAATAACTTCTCTGAATATTTAACACAGACAAATCCATATCTGTGGATGAGGCAGGTTTCAAGGGCAAAAGGGTTTCTTCTATCAGGAATTCACCATTAACTTTAAAGCAGTTCTTTATTAACATACGAAAGATTACTACTTAATATGAAATTAATTTACTGTTGTGGTGCACTGAGGAAGTATTTACATTAGTATATTAAACAATATCAAATACTGGAATAATTTTTGATTCTTTAATAATTGTTCCTACAGAAATTAAATATAAGGTCTTTTTACATGAAGTTGTTTTTAAGTGCTACTTCCAAATATATGGATTACTTTTAAATTCAGAGTCACTGTCCTTATTGAAAGTTCAGTGACACAGCCTCTATTAACAAAAATACAGCTTCCTATAGGAATAATCTGTCTCTTCCCAGAATGTGAAGACCAACTATACTCTGATATCTCAGGGTTCTGCGTAAAAACCACGTGTCTAGATGAAAGCCTGACTAATATATTTTCCATCTGACATTGTCCAAGGCAGCATACTTAAATTTTGAAAAATACTGGAATACAAAAATCATAAATATTGAAACAGAGTGGCTATACTAAACAAAATTTTCAGTGAGACACATGTAGATGAAGAATTAATTTCTGCCCATGATTGATAACATCACAACAATCATTCACAGCTGTGCTATGCTCTGTCACTCACAAGTTATACAGAAGGTCATCAGTAATGACTAGTAATGAATAACGTATTTGCAATCATTTTATTCAATATTCTTTGTCCTGTACACACGTCTCCTTGAAAACATGTTTCCCAATAAGGTCAACATCTTATGAATGACATCGAACATTCATAAACAATTAAGTAGATCTTTAGACAACTGTGTTTTTAGGAATAATTCTTGTGTGTAGTTGTTAATATGTGGTTAGTTATGTTCATATTGGGGCAGATACAGAGAGCACTGGTTCAGTAGAAAGTCCTACACTGAATTCCACAAGCTTCGAACTGAGCTTAATGTCCATATTTTGGCACTTGGTTGCTTAGCTGAACAGGGCAGATGTAGGATTGGAGATGGCTAAGGAATCCATTTAGTCTTCTGTCAATGGGTCAAAAAATAATGGGTAAATTCTTTCATAGGGACATAATCTGCCCAGCTAAAAAAATAAAAAAGGAACACAGACCTTTATGATTTTTCTCTCAGCAATCAACCCCTTCCTTCTCACCTCCCCCAGCCGCAAGCCCTCTCTTAGATATTTGAGACAAGGGCAAGAAGAGGGTCCGCAGTAGTTAAATGTCCTTTCTGACTGCAGGGTCAGGCTGGATGGATTTCTCCAAGGATGACACAGTACAGAAGGAGTTACTTATCGGAGGGGTGGATTTAGATTGTACAAGGTTTGAAAGTTTGCTCATCACGTATTTGTTAGAATTTTTTCTTGCCTCGTCTCTGACCTTCTCTTGTCTATTCCCAAGGGTTGCATTATAACAACATTTTCCTTCTTCCTGTCTGATTTACATTCAGTGAGCTGACACAGCACCATTTTTTCTTCCATACGGCTATAGCAAAAAATTCAGCTGAAAAGCTCAATGAGACTAACAGCCTCTCAGTTCCCTCATTGTACACCACCTCAAAATGGTCTCTCTAGTCTAACAGCAAGTACAGTAAGGACATCAAAGGCAAAAGAGTAATCTGTAATCACTGCCTACCTGCTAATAATGAATATTCTTTATATACAGGATAATGCCAGATGTCAGTTTGTTTTGAGTGGGGTTCTGCAGGGGAGAAAGCGAGTGTTGGCATATATGTAATTCCAAGCAATATAATCACTATGAAAAATGTGATCTTATTTCCTTTCAGAAGGTTTGTCACTATCTTAAAAAGAATGTGTACAGGGCCAACACATTTATTAAAATTCATAAGGTCTTAACTTACCTGGCTATGTCACCAACTGACAGGCTGTTTTTTATCTGTCTCCATTTCTACAATCTCATTCTCACATGAAAATGGTTTATTTTTGAATGTGGCAAACAGAAAAATTATGTCAATTTGATTTCTCTGTCCTCTGTTTATCTTATTCTTTGTCAATCTTTTTATACATGTTATGCATCTGAAGCCCTTCGATTCTGTTCTTTTATTCCACTTACCATTTTTATTGTTTATATACACACACATCCCCCACTTACCCACAAACACCCGCATATAAAGTCTTGACACACAGCACTGACAAGTCCTTTAGATTACCACTTCCAGATAAACAGGTGTGACACTGAATATGTCATAGCTCCTCTATTCAAATAGTTCTTTAACTTCAATACCAAGATAAAATAAATTTTGCCTTTTTATTTTCCCCCATCTCATTACGTGTGCAAGTCACAGAAACTCCTTTTTCCCCATAATGACATGTTTTGTTGTTGTTTTAAAACTGCTTTTCTGAGCTCATTTGAAAGGCATAAAGTTAGAAAATATTCAGAAGTTTAAAGTAGTGTTAATGGAACCCCTCCTGATATTACAAAAGAGTATTACAGAAAGGAAATTATTCTCAGCCATGGCCTAAGTCAATATTGTTAAAGCCAGCCTTCCTGCATGTAAGCCTTCCCCAGAGCTTAGTGACTTTGTGTTTGGTCTTCAAGTATGGACATCTTCACCTTACTAAAGTCAATGGCAACTTTGCCATTAACTTTAATGGGAACATAGCTTGAAAATAGTTCTTTAGGCTATACTACATCTGCACACCTCTCCCTCAGTATTAGGAGGTGTATCTAAGGCTGATGGTTCTTCCTAAAACAAATAGAGGGAAGGATGTCTTTTGAAAGTAGTCACACATCTCTATAGACCAAGCTGTACAGCAACATGGTGAGGTGAGTTTAATACTTTTTTACCTGTAGATGAAAGTAGCTGAGGTTTGTTACCAAAATGTTTTCTGAGTTTTGGAATATTCTGGTTTATTCTCTTTCTGCTAGAGGGGAATTCTTGCTTCTTTCTCTGACATTGTCAACAGACTCATTCCCTGCTGGCCAGCTTTCTTTATCATTTACAACTGTTGCAGATGCTTTGTTGCCTAGGTAACATATTCTGTTCATTTCCACTTTTGTTCTAAAAACCTCATGAGTTCCTCTTTAGTATATCTCTGTGTCCCTGGAGGTGGACTGAGCTTGTTATCTGTTTAATTAAAGGAACCAGGAGTCAGCTCTGGTTCTGAGGTGAAACTACAGCTTTTTTTTTTCTTTTAAAATGAGCCAAGCACACCCTTCAAAATGCTGCTAATTATTAAAGGTTGGTTTATTAGGACATAAACATATTACTGACACAAAATAGTTCTTGAAATAGAGAGGCTAAATGAAACTGTGAATATAAAGTTTTCCCAGGCTCACAATGTCCGGACAGGATGACTTCACTCTCCAGCCTTGCTTTGTAGCCCAGCAGTTTCCCTGTTTTCCTGAGCTAAACCAGCCCCTGCTGTCCTGAACAGGGTCCACTGCAGAAAATCCCCTGTCTACACCTATTTCAGAAAGTGTACACAGGTAAACATCATGTGTGTTTATGGTCATGATCTGTTTTTGTTGACCCTGTGCTGCAAAACCTGTACAGTGGACTCCTGCCTGCTACTTGTTGTTCCATTTTTAAACTGTGAATTCTGGGGGTTCCATAATGTTATCTGCATTCTTGATAGTAGAAATATATACCCTTGAATTGCTAGAGGGGAACTGCAGCTCATCTGCTCTGCCATGTAGGCAGCAGCATTTTGCTCAGAGCTGTTGGCAATAAGTCAGGAAATGACGAGAAAATGGCTAAAGATCTCTGATCTAAGCACAGATGCTCTTCTTACAATACATTGTTTTAGGATTTGGCAAGAAAATAATGGGGAGAAATGTCTTTTTTGTACAGGTCTATTTCCCACTTTCTCTGTGCAACTTCAAATAAAAGGGGGGATGAATATTTTCAATACCAAATAGAGTAAACATGAGAAGCTGTTTTCCTGTCCTGGATGAATGTTTGAGGCATAAAAATGAAGTCTTAACTTGGAAGAGAGGGAAAGGGAAGCAAAAGAAACTAAGAAAACAGAATTCAAATCAAAGCTGAAAGACAAATAAATAAAGGCATGCAAGTACAACTAAGTTTAAAAAATCTTCAGGACATTTTCTGAAGACTTGATTTCCATATAGATCTTTAAACAAAGTAAAAGGACAAAAAAAAAAGAAACACCTTTTTGACCCCTCTTGTTCATTTTATTAATATTCAAATCAGGCAATTTGACAGTCACAGAAACTTTTTTTCTGAAAAAAATAATCAAAATAACTAATGTAAAGTAACCTAAGTTTTTCTTTTAATATCATCCGTTTTCTATTTGTGTTATTAGAAACACTTCCTTCCAAATATTATGTTGCATGTGACAGAGGGAACATCTTATGTATCTGCTCCCAAACCCTATCTTCATTCTTGCTTTGGACCCTAGCTGCACAAAACATAGCTACATTTGAGATTTTGGAAAAAAACTCCTAAATTTTATAGAAAGACTTCTAAGGACTTGGATATGCCCTTCTAATGTATGTGGGCACTGCTTTTCTTTTTCTTCTTTTTCTTTTTTCTGTCACACACTCAAAGATCAGATCTTTATTCTACTATTTGTATTACACTGTAGCTGTATCTTTCACTGGAATTTTTGCTACAGTGATATCAAAGTTACAGAAAAGTTTGAAATTTTTTGCCTTTAAAATATTTCTTTCCTTTCTTAGACTCCATATCCAGGGCCTATACCTTGTCATAACATTTGAATAATTATTTGTGTATGTAGGATGCTTATGTAAAATGTTCCAATACTCCTTTGTTGAAAGCAAATAGGCAGTGCTACGTACTCATTGGTCACCAATGACTCTGCAATAATGGATTAATGTGCCTGCACAATTGAGAACAGTGTAATTGCAGCCACATTCTAGTTTCATGTCTCTGAAGATTTACTTTAATGATTGAAAAACAGCTAAAACAAGAGTTTTAGAATAATGAATAATACTGTGGCATTGTCTGTGTTATTGTTATTATCCTCTATATAATCTGCTTCTATTTTATTATGTATTGAGTATCACATATTTTATCACAACTTCATAATTTTGTATTAGTTAGAATATAATTTGTAATTTTGAAAAGCCAGTTCTCATTGTAAGAGAAAGCCTTTGGACTTTTATATGCAAAAAATTAATATTACTTTATAAGGCTAATAGAGCAAAGCGGAAAGACTATATTGTTGTATTTTAATTTACTTTTTCTTGCCTCTCAGTGTGTGTACTGCTGATGGTAGTTGTATAAATTAGGTAAAAGCTAGGTTTAAAAGGTGAAATTTTGACATGAATTCTGTTCAGATTGAGCTTAGGGTCATCTGATTCTTATGGCCTGTCTTGAAGTACCACGAAGGAGCTTGTTTTTCAGACGTGTTCAGCACATTGTGAAATCAAAATCTCTTATCACAGCTTGACTGCCTGATAGCAAGGCACACAAAGTCCTTAGTTTTGAAACTGTTGGCCACTATGTCAGAATTTCCCTCATGTTTGAGATCCAAGGATTTTCATTCAGACTCTTTACCAGGAGTTGGTGCAGTTCAGCTAAAATGCTCATGAGATGCCTACAGGAAATTTACCGTATTTCTGTAATGTATACCTCAGATATTGCCAGTATATTTCACACAACGAGAGCGCATGTTATTTTTGTAGACAAAATTAAATGGAGTTTCTGTCAGAAGCACAAAAATGATTATTTTGTTGACTAATTAACCCCACAGCCTCGCTTTTGTGCCCTACTCCTGCAGGCAGTGGAGCAGGGAGGACAGCTCTTCTGGCTGGATTATGGGGTGAGAGGGATGCCTGCCTCCAGCCTTGCTTCTTCCCTGCAGTGAAGCAGAGAGAGGTAGTGACTGGATGGCTACATGCAGACATTGGTCATCACCCTTTGGCATGTTGAATGGCGTGCCTTCTTAAATTCAACGTACGCCTATCTAATACACTTAGGACCTATTGCCACCTGAGTTCTTTGGGCACTTCTGTCATCAGCAGTAGAAAAAAGGGTGTTATACACTGACATTTCTGGAGGTGCTCGTTGCAGGTTGTGTCAAGCCTGCCAGCGCTGCTAGGTGAAATGCTGTGGCGAATGTTGTACACCTCAGCCCGGAACTGTTGTTGAGAGGAATTAGTCTGTCAGCATGGTTCAGCTCTTACAAATTGCTGATGGATTTTGTGCATATGTTATCTCAAGCTCCAGTACTGCTGTTTTTGTGTGAATGTACTTCTGGAAAACTATGTTGTTATAGCTAATGGCTCTATGTCACGTGTACAGTTGGGAAGAAAATTAATTTCTGATTTCCTTTGGGTTTGTTTTCCTTTTATTCCAGGTGGCACAAGGTCCTAGATCTTAATCTTCCAAATCCTTTTTGTTCTTCAGTTCTCACTTTGCATGTAAGGGCAAAATTTATTGCATCCTTTTCAGCCACGCAGCTCTGTAGTAGGCAGTCCAAAGGTACACTGAACCCTGTACCCTATGGTAGCAGACAACAGAGGATGCTTAGGGAAGAGCATGAGAACAGGTCATGCCTAGATCCTTCCCCATTACCTTCCCAGCTTTCCACACTCATGTTAAAAAGTCTTTTCTTGTGCCTAAAGTCACTTGTACATTTGGACATGGACCAGATTCAGGACTGAATCTTGTATTCTAACTTGGAGCGGTACCATTTATTTGAAGACAAGGAAACTAAAGTTCCTAAACTGGGAACTACCTGATGCTTGTGTAATCACCAGGTGCAGGGCAGTGCCAAACAGACCTGGTCACATTCATAGGGCCTAAATTAGCACAACAGGAGCTTTAAATGTGCAAAATAAGGGCAGTGCAAACCCTGGGCTACTGTGCATGGAATTTTCTGGGCAATCCAAATGATGATTAGGTGAGCTTTATATGTAAGATTTTATGAAAAATGGCAATACTTTTCTGGATGTTAAATTATTAATCTCTACATTATTTATGGTAATCATTTTACCATAATTAACCTATTTAGTATTAATGACGATGTACTATGTAAGGTGAAAGTCCTATTAATTTTGTACTTAAAAAGCCATTTAATTTTTATGCTGCAGCATGAGGACATGTACATTACAGTGTCACAAAAGCAATAGACACAGTGGGAATACTATTTCAGCAGGCCACAACAAGGAAAAAAATCTCTCCCTTTCAAAACTTCAAGCCTCAATTTATGTCAGGTCCAGCATTACCAGTGGAGTTTTGTGAATTTATACCAGTCAGATGCCTGCCATTCACAGTAGTGAAATTCTAAAAACATAAAGTTTCTTTTTTTCATTTTTCTATCTCTCTGCCCTTTTTGGCCTCTAGCTTACTTTTGCTCTCAGGGGATCTTCAACCTGTGAAAGAAATAGCCACGTATTCTTAATAATAATGTCTCGTGTTACAGTACCAAGCACATGTTACTCAGTAGAACCTGGGGCTATAGTCAAGCATTGATTTTTTTATTTAATTTTTTTTTTCCAGTAGAAATCTGTAGTGCTGTGGTTGGGGACTTTTTCTAAAGAATTGATTGCTTGACCTGCACCTTGATTTGACTCAGAGCAGGACACCTTCCAGTTCTTGCATTCCAGTGCAAAGGAGTGTTGATTTTTTTATTTTTATCTCTTGTTTAGTGAGTAACCTCTGCCTTGGTAGACATATAAAAATGAAGAATACATTAATCATGACTTGTTTCCAAAAATAATTGATAGGTCTGCCTGGCTACATAATAATTCCAGTGTTAGGAGTTAAAAGAGTCATGAATTATGCATTTCTAATACAGCATGACGAGAAAGTATTGGCAATGCTGTTCTAGAGGAGCAAGGCCTGAGGTCCTTTCACTCTAATGCCCATTTTTCATGATCTCTTTGAAACTCCTAAGCTCTCTGCTTAATAAGTGTCCTCTTTGCTGTTGTCCTATAGGGAATTTTTCAGTCGCTATTGATTTACTTTGCCATTTACAACTTAAACCAACAACAATGCCCAGTGACATGAAATTTTCCTGAATTGCTTTAGAAAGCCTAAAAATGTGTGATCTAACTCCCACCTCTCTTGTTTCCCAAGACTGTACATTTCTCCAAAATCCAGAGCAGAAGTAGTCATGACTTACTCATCAAGGTTTTGCTAAGTAATGCCATGCCAATTATCTTTCATCTGTTTTTACCGAAAGTTAACCTTTGTGTTTCGGAATTTAAATTTATTAAAGCCCCAGCTCAGGCAAGCTCTGTTCAAGACCAGTGCAACTACATAAGTGCTTTTCATGTTGCTCAGATTAATCAAAATAGAGGGGAGGATTTTGTTCTGTTTTTTTATAAAACTACTCTATTTTTGGTAGGCAATGCTACAGAGGTAATTTATTCATATCTGATATAAAATATGCCTGTAATAACTTTTAGAATATTAATTTTTCCATTTCTAATGCTAAATGAAAAACATATTTAAGACTCTGTTTAGTGTCTCGTCAGTCTAATATAGCTTTTCTATGTCTATTTCAGTACCAACATTATAAATGATTTTTTTATTAAATTATATATAATATCTCATATATACTGACATTCATATGTGAGGTGTCTGGTGAATGCTAAAGCAGTTTGGAGATATTTTTAAGCAAGCATAGGCATATAGCTGCAACAGTACTGTGTTACTTACCGACATTTTATATAAAGAGCTGCTATACACACCGAAATTTATTTTCCAAGTCTAGCTTTGCATACCGACAGCTAAAAGAGCTTAAGATGAAAGAGTGACAGTAGTTATTACTTTATTTCAAGAACACAGGAATATCTATTAAAAGCAGTAACATGTTGTGGGTTTTTTTTTTTAATAAATATTTTGACAGTTTTGTTTGCTTCCAAAGAAAACCTAAGCAAAAACTTAGGGACTTATCTGGAATTCCGTCATCGGTAAAAAATATCTTCTGTCTTCTGCTGTAGGTCGAACACACTGATTTCCTGTTCATATCCTGTGAGTTTAGCTTTGCTAATTTAGAAAAAAAATCGACAGGACTTGCCTGGAAGCATTGGCTGAGTTAAATCAAACCAAACCACACTGCTTGAATGGGAATATTGCACTAGTACAGCAGTGGTCTCAGATAAGACTGCATGCTAGATGCAAGTACCTTTTCATCTTTTTTTTTTTTTTCCTTTTTTTAATGTTTTATTGCTGTGATGCTTAAACAGGACTTGGAGAAACTTATAATCTTCCAGCCCCTTTCTATCCCATGCAATCATTTCAGAGATCGCCAGGCTGTGTGTGAGCACAGGCTAGTTTTCCTGCTCGTGTTGCTCCTGCTGGAAGGGGCTCAGCAATGCCATCAGAGAATGGCCAGGCCCTTGGCCAGCCCTGAATTGCCCAAAGCAGTGTGTTGAGGGGAGATTCAGAGAGCTGCAAAGGTCACCTAGCATTTTCTTATGTGATACTCTTATCCTAAGTGAAATTCCATGAAGCACTGAACCTACTCCATTCTCTATACTCTGAGAGCAGTGTTTCTAAACCATGATCACCTGTATTGACTCCAAAAGTCTACGGCCTAGTTGACTCCAAAAGTCTACGGCCTAGTTTTACAGAGCGTGGGCAGGCAATTACATTTATAGCTAGTTGTTGATGCAATGTAAGACTGCCCCAAGCTACTCAGATAGCTGGCAGAATGACACAGCAATTTTTCCCTCTGAAGCTACAATTCTTACATGTAACAATTGCCTTCTTACATTTGCAAGGCACAGGGAATTCATTGAACAAAAAGGTTGATCGACATAATTTAACAAAGGAACCATTTTTTTTTCTACTTATCCGTGAAAGAATTCACATTATTTCAACAGCATCAAGGATTATCCTCAGTAAAGCCAGACTGTCAAGATCATGCATCCTCACCAAGTAATTCCAAGCATGTTATCTGCTCTATTGAGAGATAAATACTGAGGAAAAATGTGATTTCTTTCCTTATTTCATTTTGCTGGTTTTGGTCATATATCAGTTATGGTTACAGTTCATAACTTTATACCCTACATGGGTTAGGAGGAAAAAAAGTTACAAAGTGTATCCACACGATATATTTCTATAGCCAAAATATTTTACAAGGGGCATGCTGCTGATGTCACTACCTCAAAAATAAGCACAGATGGTCTGAGATGGGTAAATAAATCCTTTAATGTACTCTTTCTGTGGATATGGTTATTTCTTGAACTGACATCTGTGCACAGGAGTCAGAATGGGAAAGAGACACTTCCTTCCCCATTTACTGGACTACCTGGGGCTGGGACTTCAGTCGCAGTGTACAGGAGGAAGTGTAAGTCTGTGAGGAAAGAGGAGCTGTGTCTTACTGTTGCTAAGGGGCAAGAAGCAAGCATAGAGATTTACAAGCTACCCATGTCAGGTTATATAAGGTATGTAACTCTCGTAATTTTACCTATGCAGTAAATGGAGAGGACATGTGTGTCTTGGAGATGACTCAGAGCCATAAGGTAGATGGCTACATGCAGGTGTTATATAACCTGCTCAGAGGCCTGTTCCGGGTTGTGGGGTTTTCTGGGGTTGCTCCAAAAGCAATGCAAATTTTGGTTGCTACCAACTAAGTGACTCTATGGTGTAATACTTGCTTTTTTGTGTGCTGAGCAATCAATCTTATTCCCCAAAGCAATTCAACCACAGCCAGACAAACCAATTTCCCATTAAGTTAAAGATGCATAACAACAGTTTAAAAAGTGGCTCACTGCAAGTTTGGTTTTAGTCCTCCCGCACTTCTGTTCCAAGGCATTTTCCTGTTAATTTAACTAATTTGCCATGAAGGAGAGAGCAAGGAGGGGGTCATTCCTGAAGCATTTTCTAACAAATTATGTCTGCAATTGATTTTTTTCTCCCTAAACAAAAAAAAAATGATGACATCTTGGGATAAAAAAAAAGCCATTTCCAGAAATATATTCTAGAAATCATTTTTCTTCTGTTGCAGATGAAACAGAGTAAATTACAAGCCTTAGTGGATCTGGATGCTGGTGTTTATTTAAGAACAAGTGGGATTAGATCTTTTACCCACACACATATTCCCTTGCTCCCCTCTGGGCTATATTCCCAGGTCATGAATTTCCTTCCACACAGGGAGGTCGCTCCGGGAAGGTATGGCAGAAAGTCATGCCAGGTCATGCTGTGCCGCTGCTCACAGTCATCAGTCCTGGGTGTTAGTGGCCAAGGTCCTTGGGTGCTCATCGACATTCATTTCCACCCAGTATCCTGATCTCCAGGATCTTCTTCCTCTTCTGGGATCTTTCCTACAGGCAGGGTCTGCACCTTCATCTTGCCAAGACAGCTTCCTCTTTTGGGAACTCCTTCTTTTTCACACCTGCTCTTTTTTCCAGAACCTGAGCCCCTGGATTCCCAATCTAAATAGTCCATGTGCAGAAGCACAACATGTGATCAGTCTCCTGATTCGGGTTTCTTGTAGCTATCAATTGACAGACATGGGTTCGTCCACTTGTGTTTCATCCAGGTGCTGTGCATATTGGCAATCAACCCATACGGGCAGCAGATAGCAAGGAGCAGACTTCAAAAGTTCAGTTTCAGGCAGTCACCCACATACGTGCAATAATCTGTTACCTATCAGTATTACTATCTTAACACTTCTTTCACCTTAAAATACCTCCTAATAACAATGATCCTAACATGCTATTTTTTAATGCTGCCATTTCAGTTTGGGGCCTATTTCTTTGCAAAGGCCAAGGCCAACCACAGACGCTTATTAATGATAAAGTGAGAAGTCAAAGGGAGTGAGTAAGAAATTCCATTCCACTGTGCTCTTTTCCTCCCTCCTTTGCTACTTTAAGATAAGAGTCAATCAGGCTGGTCTGCCCGTGTCTTCCTTTCACTGCACCTGATAAAGAATAATCTAGTTAAAATTTATACCGTTGTCTTCTTTGAGTATTTCATGGATTACTCCAAACCAAATGGTATGAATGATGGAATTAGTCAGGCTATGCCTGAAAACAGAAGCTGAATTAATGACAAGAGCTTTTAATCTGCTGTGAATAGTGTTTCATCACAATGAAGAAAATGTTTTCATTTTAGAAGCAGTTCATGTAGCTCTGAAAGTATGTTTCTATACGTATTAGTTCTTAACATAGGAAAGTTATTAATATTATAAATGAAGAATACTGTATTTAATAAAAGAACTGTTGATATTTATGCTGATCAATAGCTTTCTGTCTGTCTTCATCAAAAAGACATCCAAAAGTAAGTTATTTGCTAACACCCATGCCAGTAGAGAGGAAAATTTTGTTGCAGAAATAGAATACCATACTGCAGGAAACAGCAACAGAGACCTAACAAAAGTTAAAGGGGAGCTGAAACTACAGAGAAAAGCCATCAGCAGAAATAAAAATTGTGTAACATGAGAATTAAACAAAGTCTTAACTCCTGCATATCTTTAATTTTTTGTGACAATTCATCCCCATTTTACTCATCTTTACAGACAGTATATTGCAAATAATCTAAAAGGGACCTGCAGCCTTTGCTAACGTTTTTTTTTTTGAAGGACAGTCCTACAGCTTGCATGAGGAGTGTGCAAAGTACACCCCATTGATCAAGAGCCTCAGGAGCTTTGGTGAAAGCAGATATGGTTCCTGGATACTGAAAAAGGTGTGTTGCAAGACAGATGAGATATGGTATTTGTTGCCCTCCTGTGTACCCACTGAAGTGTGGGCACTTTTGGAGAGGAGGGGAGATGAGTGTCTCCAGAGTTAGAGGTCAGATAAACAGCAGATTTCAGGATATCTCTAGACATCGTAGTAACCTAAATTGTGTCAAACCATGCATTTCGGGGAAGTAAGTACTTTTGAAGTTTAGAACTGGTCTTAATGGAAGATCCTATTCTTTTACTTATTGCATAATAATAAGATTTGAGGACAATGATTTGTTTAAAGATTTTAAACTTCCATAGGTTCAAAGAATATAATTTTTTCCATTAATACTACAGAATATATTTCTAAACAGTGATAAAAATTATTATTCACATGATCATTTACATTTAAAAGAGTATGGTAAACCAGCCTAAAAGTTAGGATTATAATGTTCTCTTATTCAGTCATTGATATTTCATCTGAAGGTAAAGGATACTGAATCACACATTTGTTCAATGACAGAAATTATTTGCACATTATTATTTTATAGCTGAATTAGCTGCAAATACATTTATTACACTATGACAACTTCATGACTGAGTTTTCTTTGGTGAAAAGTGTAGAGAAAAGAAGAAATCCACATGCCAGCTGATTTATGTTAAGAATTAATTTTAATTTACTAACATTCTCTAAGCAGAGGCTTTTATTTAAATTTTCCAAGTTAGCCAATGAGCTCAATTCCCTGATGAATAAGTCCTTCAAATAGGAATCAAAATACATGAGAATTGCTGAGTTATAATTTCTGAATGATAGGACGTACAAACTATAAAGCTGAAAGACCTCTGTCATGACAGCAGTTCTATTAACAATAGATGCAAAAGTCTCTGTAATCTATTTCAGCTGGAGGATCTTAAAGACCCTTCAATAAGTAATCTCAAGCCAAAAAAAGAACACCATAACCTTCAAAATTATGCACAATACTTTGTGTAATGTCTCCACATCAAAAATATTTAAGACACTTTCTTTAGGAGAGTTTGAAATTTGGTAGTAAAACAAACAAGAATAAAATAAAAATGGTCTTTTCTTGAAAAGACCAATTTCTGTTGGTTTTTTTTGTTACAATACTTTATTTTTTACAGTAGACCTTGCTTTTTGCTGCTGTCCTCACTCCATTTCCTGATTATCATAATAATTATGAAAATGGTAGTCCTTAATTAATTGTTTAAATCTTAAAAATCTACTGGTTTTTTTAATGGCACGTTGATGAATGAATTATTAAAGTGTATTAATTAAGAAAGATTTGCAGGAAGCAAAAATCTAAGCCTTGTAGAAATCTAAAGTGAGGTCACTGTCAACCTTTGGCTTCTATAGAAGTAAGTCAGCTCCCGAGATGGATATTGTCTGAGTCTCAATGCTCAAGTTTTGTGCAGTGAGTTTATAATACGTTATACCTGAACTATTGGTTTATGGCTCTACCCATTTTCCTGCGCTTTTTATACAAGTAAGGAGTACAGCAACTTGAACATCATTCTTAGGTAGAAGAGTAATATACAAGAATAAGCTGAGTAGGGATGTGTATGTATCTGGGGTATGGACTGGTGTTTTTAGCAGTGGCAGCAGTAAAGCCGAGTTATTCCCATGGAAGATCTGATTCTTTTGATCTGAACATTACTTAGTATGCAGAGAATGCTGGGCAATGAATAATAAAAAAAAGTATCATTAACTTATTAAAAAAGTAACAGCAGCAGCCAAATTAGAAGGTAGGGTTAGTCTTAATATAAACTAGCTAACTCTACATTGATTAATGTTTAAACAAAACAGTTTTAAACTTCCTCCTTGTAGTTTCTGACTGCAGTGAATGTGTATTGCTATGCTGGAACCTGCAAAAGCAAATTTTGTTACCACATGAGAAGGCTTCACTGGGGATGAATATAGAAAAATTACTAGTAGAAGAAAGTCTATATATAATATATGCAAATGTTGAAAACTCCAGACTTCAGTGAATGCAATTGAAACTATTTGTAGGGATATTAACGAGAATATTTTTAACTGGCAGTGGTGATGCATAGTCATCCTGGCTAACCCTAGCTTCAGTGCAGAGTCCCTGAAGCTGAGCAGTACAAGCATGAAGCATAGTGTAATTATAATCATGCACCTACGAACCGGGTTTTCTAGCTACTAGAGGAAGGGCATTTTTTTTCAAGTTAAGCATGGGTACTTATGAAATCCTTTAATACAAATATGAGGCTGATGTTCTTAAAGAGAAGATGTTGCTTGGGTGATTTTGGTGGTTTACAGTAGTGACAGAAGAGCCTCTTTTCTCAACTACCAGTAACAAGAGATTTTCTCCTCTCTGTCGTAAGTTAAGTGCATACTTCTGTGCATTCAGTAAAGTACCGTGGTTCCATCCATTGAGTATGGATTGCTTTGCTTCTGCAGATCCAAGATTCCAATGTACAGGAGTGATAAAAAACCTGGTATAAATTTGAGCAGTACCTTGTGAGAGTTGTTAGGATCAATAAGTTTTTATTTTAGTCAGAATTTGTGTTGTATTCATCCTTCCAAACACATAGGTTCTAACAGTTTTAATCAGCATGTTGTGACAGACAAATTCCTCTCCCTTCAGAAAGAGAGTCTTCCTCTCTTGTGCTAAGTTAAACTGCCAAAAGAGAGCATGAAATGAATGTGATACTGTAGTGCCTGAAATTCCACCACTAGTTGTGTGAAGGTCCCATAGTGCTATTTAAAACACTTGGTTTTGAATGGAAAATGCAAAAGATCTGGTAATTTTGGGGAGATGTAAGGCTTTGAGACCTAGCTATGTGTTGTCCTGGGTTTGGCCAGGACAGGGTTAATTTTCACCGGACTCCAGGAAGGGGCACAGCCGGGGGGTGGGGGCTGACCCCACCTGGCCAAACAGAGCCGGGTATTCCA
>Ga0065711_1031301_pt1 | contig 30044 bp, 15 predicted proteins | sample Hoacrofraction12_FD_59098 | JGI IMG/M metagenome (GOLD analysis project Ga0065711, IMG submission 59098) | Hoatzin crop microbial communities from Cojedes, Venezuela - Epithelial fraction 12 v2 (version 2) | ecosystem: Host-associated > Birds > Digestive system > Esophagus > Crop | place...
ATGCTCAAAATAAAATTATTCGTATTTTTAGCAAATGTGACAAAGGGTATCTTACCACCTTTATAAACTTTTAAAAATACTTATAAACTAACCCCTCCTTCCCTGGGAATCTCCAATATCTAAAGCAGCAATCATGACTTTTACTTACAAGGGAAGAAAATCGATTCTTTGGGAAAATCTTCAAAATAATTTTTAAATGAACCCTAAGCCTTATCTTGCATGTCAGTCATGCTGACACAGATGTTTCCAATTTGAAGACGAAGAATGAGTTTTGTCTGAAGGCTATGTCTACGAAGAGCCAGGTCTTCACTTCTTTTTATAGTAAAGGATTTGGCCTCAAGTTTGCAGAGAGAAATCAGAGTCCAGGAGAGTTAAGTATAAGAAGACATCAGTGCTTAGGGTCTAACAGCGAGGAAGGAATTTGATGCAGCTGCAAAACTTGGGAAAGACATTACATTGAGGACAAAAGAAGAATGCAAAAACGTGATCCTCATTGTTAGAAGCCTGTTAGATGTGGAGAGTAGTTAAATTGGACATTGTGATATTGTAAAAGTGGAGTCCAAAATCCTGAAATCACAAACAAAGACTAGAGTTAATTTGCTCAGAATAAGGATGATGTTCATCACCTAGGAACAAATTTGGGTTTCCTCACAGCTCAAGTTGAGCACAGAGGTCTCTCTTTTGACACCAGCAATTGTGGTCTCACGTAAGAATGTAGGAAAGTAGAAGACTCATGAAGTTATTGTGTATAAGCCACCACTAATGCTCTCTGCTGTCAGTGGCATGCGGCATTTCTGACGGGGACAAGCCAAGACCTCTGTACATTTGCGTTGGTCATCAGAGATCCTGGGGACTCATACAAGGTACAGCTTTCTCCATGGATTTAAAGCAGAAACATTGTTAGCCCAGGACCAGAGAGTGCGTTCTTAAGCAAGAACTGCCCCTCCAGCTATCCAAAGGTAGTGCTGTGGGCCATGCGGGATCATCGCCGGCGCCCTGTTTCTGCTGCATCCAGTGACCAAAAATGTGGTTGCCTATTCGAAGAGGAGATAATGAACTGCATCTTACATATAAAATAGTTATTCTCAGAGTAAGAAAGCAAAGAAAATGAGTTTTTCCTCTTCAGCTAAATATTCCACTCATTACTTTTCTGCTCTAGGGTTTCCAGCTTTCTAACCTGATGAGTTATGGACAGTCATTCTTTCCAGTGTTAGCTGAATTCTTTTCTAATTATACATGTTCTGAATAGCAAGAGGCAGACCTGCTGGTAGAACATTTGGTGCGGAGAGCATAATAAATTCCACAGAGAGCTTGACATGCCTTGCCATAGATGCAATATTCATTTTCATCACCACAGAAGAGATGAGACACTGAGCCAGAGTTTAAAAAACTGTCATGCTCCTTTACTAGGATGTGTGGGTGGGATTAACATCGGCTGTTCAGTTAAAAGGCTGCCTTGTAAGAAAACTTCACTAGAATTAATATCTAGACATTTGTAAGTCATATTCTACAAACACCAAAGGATAGAAGATGCAATTAAGACCAGATCTATAAGATACAGGAATGTCACAATTTTAGCACTCTTCTTGTTTTGGAATAAAACTGAAAAAAACACATAGAAAGCATAAACTATGTCAAGAAGTTCTGTTACAGGACTTTTTACTCAACGTCCTACTCTCTGGAAATTAGGCTGTAAAATGCTTACAGTAAAAAGCAACTCCGAAAAGAGCATGGGTTTATTGTCAGTCAATGATTTACAGAATGAATATATTCAGATTTCAAGTGAAAACATTTCTTTTTTTTTCAACCACCAGACCTGCAAATCCATCTTGGGACCTCCAAGCAGATTCATTTCTTGTTTCTCATGGATAGTAATAAAGTTTCTAAAGACCATCTGTGGAAAAGGCCCGACATGTCTATAGACTTTGCAAACTAAGTATTCAGATTTTGGAAAAAGCTGAAGAACATATACACAAACGTGGAAATTTCCCTTCTTTTTACAGCTTATTTGTAGCCCAACTAATAACATGATAGGAGGCTATTTACAGGACAAATGGTAAACCAGCAGCAGAAAGGAAAGGGAGGTGTGGTGTTGTCATGTGCTCAGTAGGTTAGGACATGTTACCCAGTAAATGTACAGTGGGGTGTTTGCTTTAAGGATAGAAGACTGTGAGACTCAAGGAGATGGAAGAGCTTCAGATCTTCCTCTCTGTGGATTGCTGGGGTTTCCGTCTCGCAACAAGCTGCCAGGGGTCGGGAGGCTGGAAGGTGTATTCCCTGTACACAATTCCTACCTGCTGCAAATGGAGGGACACTGTGGAGAGAAGCTGCTTGAAGACAGCCTTCCTTGTTCTCCCCTGGAATGAAAAAAGTTTTCTGTGAGCTGCTTGGACAGACCAGTCCTTCCTGCAGTGGCACCGCTGGCAGGCGGTGTGCACTGCCAGAGCAGAATCAAAGGCTGATGGGGGCTCAGTAGCACGGCTTGGGCTCTGACGCTGCTTGGAGAAATGAGAAAAGGAGTCCTGATACAGTAAGCCTGAGTCATGGTGACGACAAGCTACTGACCTCTAAGAGCAGACTCTCCTAGAGAGCCCATCTGACCCCCTGTACTGCTGTACCATTTGCCTCCATGGCCTTCCTGGTGACCAGATGTGGCCAGATGTGCCTGCTTTTCCTGCTCTGAAGTGCAGTGTCACTTCCCAGCTGCTTCTTCCCAGACATCCAAGACAATGCTCCCTGCCCGCCTGCTCCTGCCTGCCCATCGCTCCCTTTTCAGGCAGTGTGAGGCTATGGAGCTGCTAGCCCAAAGGATACAGGAGGACCACATCCCTTGTATTGGCTGGATCATTTTTCCTTTGCCCAAGTGGGCAGACATGTATTAATCGTTGTATAACTAGATAAAAACTCATGAGTGAAAAGGTAATTTAATTTTGTGAACTGAAGCACATACGGCTGCATGATTCACACGGCTCTACTTTGTGTTTTATGCACCTCTGCATTTTTAGCATGGTCCTGTGGCCAGGGATGCTCAGGGCTGGCAAACAGATTCCTTTCAAGGATGCTATCAGCAAGGAGGTAGCAGCCACATTTCATCCTCTCGCAGAGACATTACTTTTGTTCCCTCTTGCTTTGTTGTTTCCCTTTACTTATAATACGAGTCGTTCAGCGTCAGCATAAATGTTTGTTCAGAATAGGAGATGGAAAAATGTAAGAATAATTCTGGTAATGGAAGCAGAATATAAACAAAGAGCTTAGAGAAAGTGGAGAAGCAGTGGAGAGGTTTCCTGTTTAAAAAAGGAAAATGGAAAAATTAAAATGGCTACTTATGGAACTGTAGAATAAACCTTCTACAGTTTAATGAAAAAGGAAGAATTTGGATCTGCTCACACATCCACAAGGTATTTCAACACAGACAGCAGCAAAAAAGATAATCTTTCTTCTACTGGGAAAATGATTTCTGTAGTACTTGAAGACACATCATTTTCATACACATGGAATAGGGTATAAGTACTTGACAGCACAACATAGGCACAAAGGTGTGTGCAGATTGCACTGCTGCTGACAGCACTGGAGTGGGGAAGGAAAATCACAACATGTATTTTATTCCTTGCCATTACTACTGGAAAGCAATCTCACAGATATGGGTGTGAGGGAAATCAGTGACAGGATTCCCACTATGGATCCTCCCTTCTTCCTCCCTGAGATCCTAAGATCTTCCCAAGACCTAAGTCTTACATCTCAGCAGGCTCTTGGCACCCTTGTTTTGGAGGATGGGATGTATTTCAGAGCTTCATAATCCCCCTGATATTGCTGCATTGTCTGTTTCTAATGTGTTAAAGGAAAGAACATTTCCTAGGATTATGTTTTTGCTTAAGTGCATGTGTTTTGCTTGTTATTTCAGATTTCTTGGTGTTTATTTATTGCTGACTAATGAGCCCGAGGGTAATGGAAACCTTAATAGGCTAAAAAATTGGAGCCAGTGTCATCAAAAGCTTCCTGTTCTTTACTGGTGCAGCGTTGCCACTTTATTTGATTACTCTGCAGGACAAATGTGTTTGTTGCAACATTTTGGCTGAAATCCTAATTCACACTTAAAACAGGGCTAGGATTTCATCCTGCAAGCTGTCTGTCTGTGGGAAAATGTGAGGGAGACAGCTGTCACTCAGCTCTGCAGCACAGCAGAGCTGTGCATGTGTGTCACCATGAAGCTCCGAGGATGTGCTAAGTGATGGACGACATGCAGCAGAGCTGAGCCCATGTTCTCCTCACCAAAGTTGACCATTTTGGTGATGCCAGCCAGGCCCAGGGCAATATGGTATGAGTTGTGGGGAATCCCTGTGATGCAGTGGGGGCATGCAGAGGGTCAGGTTATGGCTTAGATGCTCTTCTGGATGATGCTACCCTAGCTGAAATGTCACATGTAGCCTGCAGGTGCTCATGTGGTCAAGTCAAGGTGAAACTCCACAATTTTGAGGGCTGGGTGATAATTTTACCACCTGCTACAGGCAGCTGATCAAGGTTTCTGAAAGCCATGGGATATTTCAGTTTCAGTGCTGCCACTGGTGGCTGAGGGCCCTTGCTTATTTTAGCTATGGATGTTTTGTGGAGGGCCACCACTGCCTGAAGAGCTATGGAGAACCCCAAGAAATGGTGATGACTTCTTTCAGCCAACTGTGACAGAAAGGGGATGTGGCCTTCACATTGTCTTTTGTTTCTCCGGGCTGGCTGACACCACTGAGATGTGGGTCTCTTTCAAGATATTTCACCCCAAACCTGCACCTGATGGTGTTCACTGGGGAGCCAGAGCCAAGCAGTGCTCCCTCCCGGCCCCATGCACAGTGGCAGCAGATCAGCTTCCCAGAGGGAACAACACAAACCCTTCTACCCATTCCTCTGACTGATCTGGTCATTTCCACTTGATGGAGGAGACAGAGGGGAGGAACCGGGTATGCACAGGCATAAGATGAAAATTACTCTTGCCCAGTGTTTTTTTTAACACATCACCCAAACTGTGTTTTCAAACCTCCGTATTTTCAAGTCTCTGCTAACAAGAAAGTCTGCTGATGAGCAACGGGAGTGCTTTGTAAAGGAATTTGCAGACCAGAGGTGCTTACCATCAATTTCCTGCTGTCTATGATTACTATCATTGCATTTTTGAGGCACTTTTAAAATAAACTATGCAATGATGTAATGCACACAGAAGGGCTGGGGTGGGAGTGCAGCAAAAGGAAAAGAAGCAGCATCTGGATTTTGACTGGTATCTTCTATAGAGCATCTTGATGTCTGTAATTAGTGTCTTGTTCTGAGAGCTTAAAAAAATAAAGGCGCCAGAGTTCCAAATAAAACATAAAATGGCTTTGGTAGAATAAATGTTACTATCATTGTTTAAAAATGTTGTGACCTGTCTGCTATAGTTTCTGAGAAAGATATTTTCCAGTGCTGCTGCTCTCACTCTGACTCTTTTTAAAATTCTATTATTACAGATAAGGATAGAGGAAAATCCTCAAGACAGACTCGTTTTAAATCTCTGTAACACAATGCCAGCATTGTCTCTCTTCAAGCTGAGCTTCTAAATTAAAATAGGCATGATCTTTAACAGAGCACTGAAACACTCTGTTCTACAGACACTTTATCCCCTTTATTAGAGAACATTAATAATTCAAATGTTATGGCTTAGGTTAGGCAGACCCATTTGTCTGGTGCTGGAATAATTTAGCTCCACTGTTCAGAGCTGTTTAGATACCCAGTGGGCCAAGTTCTGCAGTCTCTGAAAGTCACGGGAATTTTACCTGCATCTTGGCGACGTATTGAGGAGGGAGACACAAAGAAGAGGTCCTGGCAACCTTTTCCTTGACTTTTAGCATGCACAGGGAATGTACAAACACACACTCCCAGCCCAGTTTTACAGACTACATAAGGCAACATTTCCATTTCAGCCAGCTGGATTTTTGCCTGAGCAAGGCCTCTAGTTTTGGGATCTAAAACCTCTACATAAACACGCTTGTGAAAACACATATGCAACCCACCTTAACAGTAAGATTTCCCCCAAGCTCTTATTTTACCACGTGTAAAGCAGACTTTCTTCACTGTAGCATGCACGTATGCCTCTGAATGTATCATATTTTCAAATCACAGGGATTTACTGTGAATTTTTCTAGACTTTAGGAGCTAAGCCACTTTCTACAGGTGAAGTGTAGAGCTCATTAACAACAGTGATTTCCAGGCCTACACATCTATGAGGTCTTTGGTTTAAGCTCAAATGTATCAGCATGTAGCAGCATTCAGGTTAGTATGCAATCTAGCTTTTCCAGATGGTGTATTTCTTTGACATGAGATCAGCTGTGCATCCAAATACTGCTGGACTTGAAGTATTTTGGACATGGAGCTGACCTCCATGGTCTGACCCTAACACGATAAGACACAAGCAATGCCCTGAAGAGGTTTGTTTATCTGTTTCAGAAGAAGCAACATAGATGGTGAAGTAGGAAGAAATGGAATCTGATTCTATTCTACACCTTGTCTGGGATGAAAGGGCCAAAAAAGCTCTACTAGTCTTGGTTGGCCACTACACGAGCTGGTGTAAACACCACTTCCATATGATATTCAGCCTTAATTTCTACTGATACACAGATGACACTGAGAAATTAACCTTGTTTCAGGTTGCCACTCCAAGTGAAGTAGAAGCATTACAAAGAAGGGATATTAGCTATTAGCTATCTGGACATAGCTAGACTAGAAACAGATTATACAGCACATAATTTTATGTTCTAATTTATAATTGTGTATTACATAATTTAAAAAAAAATTGGTTGCTTATCTTCCACCCATTTTAGTCTCAGAGCAGATCATTTATCTGTTAAACACAAGAAAAACAATCAGATACACTTTCTTATATCTGTTGGGCTTCTACATTATGAAACACTACAAGCAATGTACCATTAAATTTGAAAGTGAGGAGGAGTGCAAAAGTAGATACATAGTTATTCCTACACACGGTGAAGACAGTCTGCCAAATGCAACTTACAGAGAAATTTTCTCTGTAGTTGTATGGTAGAAAACACAACTGTTTTTTAGTGCCTTCTGTTGAGATATAAGAAACCAGTGTTCAGCTCCCTGCTCAACCACAGATGTAGCAGTGACATTAAAGATGCTTAAGGGTACTTTAAGCCAGATTTTTAAGGAGATTTGGGTACCTCAAGTTAAGGCTGATTTCTAAGGGGTCATCAAAGGCCCACTTTGACACTTACTGAGGTTCTTGAAAATCCCACCTGATATCTCTAGGTAGTCAAACACATGCACAAATTGACCCCACATTTCTCTAACCTCTGTAATTGAAGATGGGGCTCTTCCCTATTTCAAAGGTGTTTTGTCAAGGAAAAAATGTTGAACTTGACTAATGGTTTCAACTATGGTAATGGGAGACTTAAACAGAGAAAATAACCTTAAAACCCTCACATCTAGTGCCCCAGCCCAAACAAAAACCCCACAGGAATGAAAATGCTTCCATATTACTCCCTTTCTGCATGGTTTAGCCAGAGGCAGGGGCTAAGTTAATTATTAAAAATTTAAATAGTTGTCCCTGTCTTAGACTTTGTGTAGGAGGGGAGGCTCCATGTTGCACTACTGAGATGGGGGCAGGTCCAAATGTGTGCAGCTGCCTTCTGGGGAGAATTGTGTTTGACTGGGTGAGGTTGTCCATGGCAGAGCAGTAGCTTAAGTAGATAGAGGCTGCCGGTTATGTTTGAGTGGACGCATTGATTCTTCTGTGACTTTCTAAGCTAGTATGTTTCCATCTGTTTCTCTGAAGGACATCAGTTCTTCTCTGTAGGTTAATATTTGTTTCTGTGCCTGGAGGTCAGCTTGGTTCTTTGTCTAAGTAGCAATGAAGGCAATAACAGCAAAGCACTCCCAGTGACAGGGGCCAGCAGGCCCCAGGGCGACTGCTGAACTTTCCAGTGGCCCAGGTGTGCTTCCAGCCTGCTCCTCACCATGCTGTGGTGGAGCTGGGGGGACTCCTGGGCATGAACTGTCACTTGTAGCAATAACATAAAAACGTATGATGAAGCTCCGAGTGAGGAAGAGTAGCTGCCGCAGCAGTGGAATGAGGATGAAAGGGAGCAACTGAGGCACTGGCGTTGAGACATGAGAAACCTGGGGCAGGGCCCCAGCCTACCTACAGCTTTCCTGGACATGCTTAGTCTATTAATTTCATTTCTCCATCTCTCAATTCTTGAGGGGCTTTCTGATGAAAAAAAACATTAGTGTATGCGAGGTACTGAAATTGCATAGTTATCATGCATAAGACTAAACATATAGACAGTAGGAAAAGCAGCCTGGTACGTACATATGTGATGTATAAGTCTCACACTAGAGTAAGCATATACAGTTCTACTAAATCATTGTGGACTTCAAATCTGTTTAAATGAAACCTTGCATAGTCTGTTCAGCTGTTCCTCATAAATAATAATTTTAGTCAAGAAGTGAACTTCATATTTCTTCTGGGGTTTTGCTCTCCCATAGCCACATTCCTGAAGTGTTGCAGCCCAGAGGTCTAAGGGAGTCTTCCCTGAGAAAAAAATTCAGTCCTTGGATCTGGGGACTGGAGTCAGACTCTGGAAAGGACTCAGAACTGAGAGAGGAGAACTCTGAGGAGCGGGAGAGAAAGGGAAAAGACATGGTGTTAGAGTCCTTACACAGACTAACTCGTGTAATCTCCAGTGCTATCTCACAAAATGCCTGTAGGTGAATGGTAAATGGGAAGATTTGATGTGAAGCAAAGCACTTGAGGGAAAAAAACTCAAAGTTTGAAATAAATCTTGCTCCTGTTTGGAAGAACTGGGCATATTTGCCAACTTCTCCCCCCAGCAAATTCAATGTTTGTTTTGCCTGAAATGCTGTGGGTGTTTTGTGACAGCTGTGTTTGCCCTCGTTTTTTCTATTCCAATACTTTACCTCAAATTTTTTCCCTGACCTGGTAGAGACACACAAAGCCCTACCTGCATCCCATCTTTCTGCTCAGAGACCCACTAAACTGCCTGAGTAGCCTCTGGAAGACTCTTTCCTCAGCCAAGGAGAACTGTTTAATATCTAGAGTCTTCAGATTACTAAGTTGCTGACACCACTGTGGCTCTCCCTTTGCTGTGTTGACTGTGATCTCTTGCAGGATGAGATGAGAGCACAAATGACTTTCCCCTCGGTCAACCTGAGGTCTTCAGTTTTCGTCTCTCAATGCAGGCTGGATGGAAAGAGATGAATTGTTCATTGTCCCTAGTAGCATCAATGCACCTTGCTGTGGCAGATTACAGGAGTTCTAAAAAAAACTTGCCAGTAAAGTAGCAATGACTATGAAATTGCATCAGTAACATACAAGTCTCGGGCTTTTTCAAGACAATGTGAAAATCCTGGTTTGTGAAACTGCTTTTGTATGAAACCCAGTTCTGGTTTCACAACCATGAAGTCCCTTGTCCCACCGGATTTCAGCAGGTCTGTGAGGCAGAACAAAATGTGCATGCAGGAGCTGAAGTGAAGGCCTTCTCTGGGAAACAACAGCCAACCATTTGACTGGAGAAGTCCACACTTGTTCATTATCAGCATGACAGGACCTCCCAGAAACCCTAATGTGGCCTCACTCTTCCAGGTGCTGTGTCCATGGCCAAGAGCAGTCACTGGTCCAAAGAATTTACAACCATGATGCTGCAGCCGTTCCTCTGCTTCATGTCACATTGGTAATATCAAATGATGTTCTGTTTATCACTAACTTAACTCTCCTCCAGACTCACCAATGCCTTCCATCATTGGTTTCCAAAATTGTAGGTCCTCTATTCCTGCTTTTCAAAGGATGAGTCCCGCTGTGAGTTGAGTGCACCAAGCAGTGAGAGCTGGTCAGGTGTCCTACCTGGGGAGAGAGAGTTGGAGCAACTGCCTTACAGCAGGTAAGGCAAATCTAATTACTCCTGTAAGAATCTTACAATATTCCCCTTTAAGTAGACATGACTCTCTGAGGAGAGAAAACAGAAGTTGCATTCAGCAGCTATACAAACAACTGAAAATTAACGAGCTCTGTCCAAAACAGAGGTATTACAGACATCACAAATGTTGCAGTTACGCCTTCTTCTACAATTTCCACAGCTCTTCATCTTCCCTCATGAACAGCCCCTTTATCTGCAGCCTTTCTTTGTCCTTCCCGGCAGGAATGTCTCCGTTGTCTTCTCACAGTTGTTTCTCTCCAGACACACCATGATATTTATTTTTTGCTCTGTTTCTGCTGTTACCCATGTCCTTTGGCCCTCAAGCTAAGACTTCATAACATGAAGGACTTGGTCCACAAGCTCTCTTTTCTTTGTGGCTCCCAGTGAGAAGCTAACAGCTGGTCACTCTAGTGATCTCCCAGTTCTCAGTCCTCTGCAGCTCTTTCCATAGACCTCCCACTAAGAAAGTTTCCTATTTCTCTATTTATTCACCCTCAAATAACACCACATAGTCTTAATTAGGTGCATCTGGGAAGCATATGCTCTGTTGCAGGGACTTTGGACCCACATTAAAGGGGCAAGTTCTCCATGACAGAAGGAGTTACAGACCAGGTCCTTAATTTTTGCAGGAAGACAAGTGCCGAAAAGAAGAACTGCCCTTTTTGCTGACAGTTGGGCATTCTCTGCATAAATATATCCCACTGATACCAAACAGCATTGATATAGAGGAGCTAGAGCAGTTGGCAGTACTTTCTGATATACATGGTATCTTCAAGCTCTTTTGCTCAACAACAATTCTCCTGACTAGTGGACTAGCAATGGCAAACCAAGAGCAAATCACACAGTAGTGTTCACCAGCCTTGGAGGTTTTCTGTAAGGAGCCATCAGACTCTTCCAGTCTGGCTCAAATAATAGGAATTACTAAGGAGAAATCTATCCATGACTCATGAGAGATTATATGCTTTTCAGACTTGATATGTCACCAGAAACTCAACAGGAGTGGACAAACATGACCACTTGGTGTTGACCAGGACAGGTGGCAATGGGGGATTGACCAGGAATACAGCGATCCTTACAGCAGCATCACTGGTATTTCTATAGCTACTAACCAAAACTGCTGAAGTGTGGATTTTTCTTCTTCTGAGATATTCAGACTCATATTAGAAACTGCTGTAGGGTTTAGACCTTGGTGCACATGAATGTAAAGCAGTAGCAAGACATACAAAGCTAACTCTTTTTCCTCCTCTCAATCCTGTGCTTTCTTTCTGTGAGGAGGGAACACTGTGGAGTAGCTAGAAGAAAAGCCACCATAGTCTAGACCATTAAGCCTCCTAAAGGTATGGATGGGAACATAGACTAATGGGTTGGGTAAGGGTAGTTGGAGAATTGCCTCTGGCCTTTAAACATGCTGGCTAGTGGAGTCAAGCAGGCACAAAAGAGTAAGGTAGGCTGTAAAGAAATTTGTACAGCTTCCTGAAAAACAAAAAGTTACAGAAGCCAAGCTGTGACTCCCTAGACTGCCCATACTTGCAGGGATTCAACCGCCATCAGTCGTCAGACTCACTTTCTTTTATTCACAGTTGACTCCAGGAAAGCAGGAGGAATGTGAGTTGAAGACACTAGCAGGAAACATCATTTAGGAAAGCTCTAGAATTCATCAAATCTTGGCAGCTCAGGAAATAATTGTTTTTGGAACTCTTGCAATATTCTCATTACCTTAAAGCAGATACCTTTTGTATCTTTTGGAAAGTCTCTTCCAGTGGGATGCACTTTTTTTAACATCTCCAGTACAGGTGCCCACACAGTAGTTTCCTACATCTAACTAGCCTCTTCATGGAGAGATACAGGCTGTATGAGGGTGTAACTCGTTAGGCCAACTTCATCATCTGTCTCAGGAAGATTCAAGTCATGTTCTGGAAGTGCCTTTTTCCCTTTAAGTTGATATTACAGGCTCAAGAAGGGTAGTTCAGGGATACATATCAATCACTAGTGCAAGTGTACCCTACCCTGACTTTCTAAACTAGCCTTCAAGACTGGCAGGGCTGCATGGACTTCCTACACATCTTCTGGGGCAAGGCATGACTAGGAATGAGTGTCTGGATCTTCTGACCTTCAACATATGCTATAAAGCCTTTCTCTTTGCCTTGGCTTCCCTTGAAAATGGGGTGGAGTGAGGAAGGTGTGAGTTTTTTCAAAGTCAGCATTGGATCCATGTAGATATTTTCACTAAAAAGTGTGCTTTTAAAGATCTACGGGTCCCTCTTGGAGAGTTTAGTGGGTGATCTATACACTACAGCTGTAAAATTTATAGCCTGATTTTGTGGTCTTCAATGACATGAGTCATCCTACACAGCATGAAGGGGCAAAATCCTGGCACTCTATCCATTTTTATCAGCCGAAGGGCTGGCCGTATGTATGGCTAAGAGCCATTCAGTGTGAGTTAGGGCTGTGAAATCACCTCCCAGAGAAGACTGGGAGAAGTCTCTTTCTAGTCTAAAGAACTTTCCTTAGACCAGGTAGGAAAGCAGCAAGGGCAGAAACTTCTGAGCCCACCCGCAATCACATTTCCTTGTCCAAGAACATCAGATTTTTGGGATATAGGCTGAAAAATAAAAACATCCTATAAGGAGACTGTTTAATAAGTTGGGGCAGCCAAGTATGTGAAAACTCCTGTGATCTTCTCAAGCCTTGTTGGGATTGGCAGAGAGGTTTCCGAAGCACATGGAGGTGGTCAGACACTTGAAAAGGACTAAAATGTCAAGTGCCAGGTGGAAAAAAAAAAATCTGTTAAATGTTATCACAGTATCTCTTCTTGGTGAGGTAAGTTTCCATGCACTTGTGACACACTGTATGGCAACTCGGTGTGCTGATTCAGGCTATAAAAAGCAAGCCTTCATTCAGCGTATGTACGATCTCCCCCAAACACTGTCTGCTTCAGGATTTTCCGCGATTCAATGTGAACTCATTCCATGCACCACGTGCCCTTAATATTAGATCTCAGCGTCATTTAAATCAGTACATTGTGGCATCTCATTCCTGAAAAAATTGGGCAGCAGATGAGATCTTTCCTGTGCCTGCATTGCCATAATTTTTCTACCTGTCTAGAGGCTTCCAGAAATAAATGCGTAGAAGGAAGCCTCTCTACAGCATTTGTGGCTTTTTAAAAATAACCACAGGCTCCCTGAAACTGATGTGGCCTTAGATGAGCTGAGCTAAGCAGTGCAGTGTTCAGCACAGTTGTGGTAGTACAGGATTAACCTTATTAATGAGGTAACAGATTCCTCTTCACCTAAAAGTCTCCATGCCCAGGACATCAAAGACTTCAGTAACTCTGGGTCCACACTGGCACTGTCAGGCTGTTGCGCTCCAAAAGCTGAAGCCCTAGTACACATACTACAGAAAAATGTTTATGACTTGATCTTACAGTGCTTTTTTTCCTGAGTGACCTATCTTAGCTCAAGCAAGAGTTAATTCAGGGAAGCCCTGTGGTCGGTATACATGAGGAAAATAGCCTCTAATGACTACTGTTTATAATTAATTGACCTATGAATGTTTGTGAGGTTGTCTAGTAAGTTGGAGTGGTTTTGGTATTGGTGTTGGTGTAGACACACAAGCTATTCACTCGTTTTATTGCAGTCTATATCAGTATGCAGCTCCTGGCAAGAACACTGTTCAGCATACAATTTTTAAAGTATAATGAAAGTGCTAGGAATCAGTGACAATGCTTATGAAGATACAACTACAGTAAGTAATGAATCAAGGAATTCAAGAAACTGTGAATGTTACTGGCCTTAGTGCATATGTTAACTATAGGCAGTGCTTTCTAGTTTCATAATCTTGAGATTTGTGCTAACATTTCTCATGCCTTTCTCTTGCAAAGATGAGGCAATCTTACTGGAAGGGTTGTGAGCAATATAGTTCATCAGGTTTTAAACATATACAGAATTTGTACAAATTCAACAGGGACTTAATAACATTCAAGCTACTTCACATGCCACACCACATTATGTTGAGAGGTCTGGTTTCTCTGGTTCTGAGAAGAGCTTAAGAGCACAGCATAGCTCTCTGAAGATACTTGCACTGTCAGGATGATGCATAAACTGATCCTGCTCATAGAAGATAAAACTGGCTCTGTGGATCACAGTAAAATTCACAGGCTCAAATGCCATTCTGGTATTCAGAGGCACCACTGCTGGAGATCCGACCTCACTATGGAAGCTGGTGTTTGGTGTACTCAAAGGGGAAAGCTCGTGCTGTCTAAAGCTTAAGACATCTGGCTTGTTGTTGTAAACCTTAAAATTCCAGAGCGTAAAAGCCATTTTCAGGTACTCAATCACAAATCAGATTTGAGGTTATCAGTGTGTACATGTAAGGTTCAGGATTCCTTTTAATCTATGTAAACAGTGTGCTCAAGAGCTGCATGTATTTATGTAGAGATCAAAGAGGTGGCAAAGTCTACGGAGAATAAGCAGCAAGAAAAATCATAGGCATGGTAAATGATCAGTTGTGAGAAGGAAAACTTGAAAAACTTGACTCTAGATACGGCAAATAAGTTGCACTCAGATGTGGCTTTGACGTGTGCACAGAGGGCTGGCATGTCACCCACTGCCTGTAGCCTCTCATTGCCGAGTAACACTGCATTGGGTCCTGGGGACGCAAAGCAGCTCGGCCTCCAGCTTTCTCTGACCAGGAGCTCCCTGCCTTTCCATCAGCCGCTGCCTGCAGCTGGAGCAGCACTGTGCAGAGACACGACACACTCCCTGTGCCAGGCCTGGGCTCCTTTCCACCATCAGCTTTAGCCTCCTGTCCCAGGAGCATGACTAGCTGTATGGTCTCTTCCCAGAGCTCTCACTTTTACTGCTGTCCTGTCTTGCTGTCTCACTCTTTGAACCTGACCAAATGTGTGCTGAAGTCAGTGACAAATTTCCTCTGGCCCTCGATTCCCTTCTCTGTTGGCTTAGGGCTAGTTCTGCTGTGGCCTGAGCATGTCCAGCAAAGCATCCAGCAGCTCCCATGTCCACAGAGGTCAGTGGGCTCCCCGGCTGCCTGCCTGCTGGAACAGTACTGGGAATTCAAGGCAGCAGCCCCTGGCTTCGTGCTACATAGTGTATGGGGCAAGGACCAGGTCCAGCTCCGCTCAGGCTGCTCACTTACTACTCTGTGAGAAGTGTCAAGTTGAGGGAATAAACAACCTGACTGAGGAACAAGAAGCCTTCGTTAATGACTGCTGCTCCCCTCAAACTGAGCCTCTCCTTGCACCCACTAGAGTCAAAGGAGAAAGACTGCTTGCTTTTCCGTGGTCATTTGTGTCCTTTCTTCATGTTGCACTGGCTGCTAGGAGATCATCTTCTTCACAGAAAGCTGAGGGTGGCAGGACAGTGTGATGAAAAGCTGCTGAAATGTACTTTTTAATGAGAAAATGAAGTGTTTTCCATTGCGGTATGATTACTTTTTCTCTCAAATTCAGCAAAAAAAGAGGAAACAAAAAGAGGAACATGTGTTCATTTGTTGTAACTGGAGTTTGTGAAATGAGGTCTTCTTGAGAAAGCTACCAAACATTCATTTCAAAGAATACGGACGTTTTGGCATCCAAATATTGTAGCCTGTCCAGAGTATAATTAGCTGCTGAAGTGGTTTAAACTTGTAAATATGTCTTTAGATCATAAACTGGTCCAGTAGCTATGCTGAGCTTTAAAGCTGACTCTTGGAAAAATAAGGCTTGGAAGGAGAGCTCAAGCCACAATAGACACACACTAGGACTCGAGAGAATTTTTTTCATCCATATGGTTCATCTATTTACATATTTTATGGCAACCTTTTCAAAACCCTTGTGCCTTGGGAAGTGGATGAGATTACTATTAGAACAATATAGATAATCGTGGATGGTTTGAGCTGTTTAGCTGCCAGTATATATTTCCTTCGTAATTCAGTCCTTAATTTTCACCAGGCAAGTGAGAAAGAATGAGAAACATGTGCATCTGCTTAGTAACTGTCAGAGGGCCTTAGGTGCATCACTGAAATTAAATCTTACAACAGGCCGGTAAGTGAGGCTGGAGAACATGCTCTCTGTTGGATAAACTTGGAAAAAGGTGGAATGATTTCCTATAAATGGGCTTAGTGGCAAAAGTTAAAAGAAGAACCCAAAAGATCCAAAGGATATTCCTGCTTCTCTCTTCTGACTTCTCAAATATACCGTCCAGGCATGGGAGAACCGATGCAGATCAAACAAGAGCTGATCCAGACCTTTGCCCAAAACCTAAGAAGTCAAAGTCTGTATAGCGCTTTCAAACTATAAACTACACTGTAAGTGCTAAGTATTATTATTACTTTGAATCAAACAAAACCCAAACTTTCTCGAGAGGTTAAAAAATATTTGCTTAAGTTTTATGTATTTATTTTAAATTCTGGCTTGACTCTGCACTTCCTGTTGTCTCCTGGGACTGAAAGTGCAGATACTCCAATGCCACAAGGTGGCTGTGCTAGCAGTATTTCTGACTTGGCTGGAGACAAGGAGCTCTGGAAATCTCACAAGAAAGCTTTCTGTGTGACTCTCCACAGACAGCTTAATCCACCTGAAAAGCGGCGAGTGAGGCGTTTGCTGCAGGAAAAGCCCCTGCTGAAGTCGGAGCGTGCTGCTGAGGGGCAGCCAGGATGGTATTATACTTGCCCAACAGAGCTGAAATTTTGGAGGTAGCTCTTTCCAGAACAGGGAGATGAGCACTGGGGTTTTCAAAAGAGCCTAGATGACTTAGGGACAGAGTTACCCTCAATTGCTTCCTTGAATTAGGGGTTTTAAGACTCTTGTGCAAGCTGTGATCAGTGACTCCCTTCCAGCCAGCTTACGTCTTGGAGAAGGGGTGGGAAGAGTATAGTCTGCACGAGACAACGTCTCCTGCAATTAGTCCTATCATCACAAAGTCTATCTGTTTTCCTCATTTGATAGCAGGCAGTTTGGTTCACCTCTGAGATTTGCGTTGCCGTCTGAAGTCGGATTGAGACTATTAACCTCTTAACTGCTTCTGGCCCTACCTGGCAGAACTGCATGCTACACTGATTTCGGTGGAATGCCAGTAAAATGTTGGCAAAGGAACAGATGCTATTGGGACCCAACAGAGAAGTGGTTAGCCGCATGTATGTTGTTCAGCGCAGCAGCCTGAAAGCTCATATTGTGAGAAGCACTTTTCACCATGTGTAAAGTCTGACACATATTTCAAAGGAAAGCTTTTAATTACACTTGGCAGGTCTGCCCCCACGGCTGAAAAGCAACTTAATTTTTGACCCCAGCAGCAGAAGAGTCCGTAAATCAGGCTGCCATTGCAGTGCTAATTCAAATAAAGAGCTGCAGCTTTAAGGCCTGCACAGGACTCCTACATGGGCTGAGTGTGACCCACCAAAATGACTGTTGGGCTACAGACTGTAAGATAAATGGCTTGAAACAAGTCAACTTGTGCCTCAGTTTCCTCATTTGCAGAATAGGAGAAACAGTATGTCCACTCTTATGAAGTGCAGTTGGTACTAGGCATGAAACCCCCTCCCATAGCTGTTACTAACCACAGTGTATTCTGATGATGGGGGCCACAGGCACATCCTAACTGTAAAACTAGGTCCAGATGTGTGTTTAGACTGTGTCTCATTTCAGAAGTGTTTCAGCTCCAGGTTTTACTTCTGCCCAGTAATGTCACAGCTGGGATTAAAACTGAGTATGGATTACCCAAAAGATGGGAAGTCTGGAGAAGGAGAATTCCGTTCCGGATGTCACTGGTGTGGGACAAGGGACAACTGCTTTGCAATACAGCAGCTGTCCAGCTGAACCTAGGTTTGTACCAAACCAAGCCCTAATTGCCTGGTTGCTTAGAAACGCATGTTTTCACTCAGTTTGGCAACTCTGCACTTCGTATTTCAGCTCCAGCAAATGCAGTAAGAACAGAGATGTCATGAACATCATCACGCTAATGAGAATCCAGGCTCTTTTTTTCAAACATAAAGGGAAACCCAGCTTTTGGATTAGTTCACTAAAAGAAGCTGAAATTGAGTTATTGGAAATTCAGGGGCAGGTTTTCCTTCTTTTTGCAGTTTTGCTTTCTGTCTCTGTTCAGAGCACCCCCTTTTTCTCTTCTATTTTCTTTTTTTATTTAAATTAGAAGAATCAATGCTGAAAAACTGAACTGATGAAGCAAGAAAATGTTCAGTTACAGAAAAAAGCTAAGAATAAGTAACTTCTGGGAAAAATGCAGATGCCAGCACCTTTGGAAGTAAGCACCTTTTTCAGGTGTCCAGCTCAGCAAGCCAGAAGTTCAGAGATTTTAGACAAGCCAGCCACCGACTGACGGACGGCTTACTAAAACTAGGTTATGTGGCACAAGGAGTCTAGGAGCCCAGCCTAGCCAGCAGCCTGCACCAAGGAGGACCTTGTCAGTAGCCAAGGAGCTTTATATCACCGTGCTCGGTGTTTTGTGGAAAAACAGACATGTGGACTGACCTTCTCTGCCTGCCATTGCAGTTGTGACACTTTAAGCAGCCCAGCTAGTGCAGCCCTTTCCTGAGCACAGCATGCTGCAGGGAGGCCTCCCGGCAACGTGGGTGCTCCTGGTCGAGGGACGTGCCGAACTTGGAATCCCCAGGGGCTGCTGCCTGCAGAGCTGTGGCTGGTACTGCACAGCCACGAGTGCTGATTTCCAAGTGAAGAGTACCAGAGTACCAGATTATGAAGGGCTGGAGGTAGTTTTAGTTTCTCCAGCTTTTCTTTCTTCTCTTTTCCAAACCTGTCTGCCACTCCCTCCACAGAGATGAGGACAGTCAAGGAGTGTTGTCCATCTGTGCTCTGTCTTGGCTTGTAATTCATGTGCAGCCGGGTCAAGCAGGCACCGAACCCCTTCTCTTGCCCTCCCACAGACCATTTATTTTAGAGGAGAGGAGGGATGTGATGTGCTAAATAAGGGGAGACAGAACTGGCAAGAAATAAGAACTGGCTGACAGAGAAGGGGAAGAAAAATTCCTCCTAGTGGTCATCACAGCAGGCTGATAAGGTTTCATTATTATCTCAGGAAGGAAGTAGCAATGCACAGAGCAAGACAAACTGTCCAGCTGCAACACCTGGACACCACAGTCATTTTCACAAGTGATTAGATGAGAAAGTGACCTTTCAAGCTATCGCCAAGCATCTTTCAAACATTGGTTCCTCCAAGACAAAACGACTTGCTTTGCAGAAAGCCCACTGGATGGTTTTGCACTCTGACAGTGGTGCATGTGTCCTCCTGCGTGCTGCGCTATCTATATACATGTATTCCTCTGACATAGATTGCCATAAATAGGCCCCTGTCAGCATTCCACTTAAAATGATGGGTTTGCACAAGCAGCACCTCAGCTCACAACTGCGCAGAGCAGGGTGGCTAGTTTACACACGCTTGCAGCAGCTAGGCACTCGCAGCAAAATGGATTACAGCAGGTATTTACTCTGAGGCTGGTTTGATTCTTTTCTTTTCTCAGAACCACCATACCATTAGGCATCATCCAGGCCTTATGGATTTTAAACTGTGCCAGTAAGCAGCTGGAGAGACAGTGTGATTTGGCTGTTAATGGTCAAAAAGTGCCTAAACCTACAGATAGTTTTAAAATTCGTAGCCTGTCCAATCTTTGGGCACATAACATGGATTTTTTTTGCATGCATGTGCAAAAAAAAAAAAAGTTTATTTCACAGTAGAGGTGCCAGCTGATGATGCTGAGAGTGGTGCAACATCACTGTCTCTGGAGGAGTGAAGGGTTTGTGTGCCAGATGTGGATCCCAGCTCCCTCGCCCAGGGTGATGGGGGTCTCAGCTGCCAGCAGGCATCACTGGGAGCCCTTGGTGGCAGAAACCTTGCTTTTCTTCCCCTTTGTGTGTGGTGCTTCTCAATGACTAGACCCAGTCAAAAGGTCTCAGCAGAAACTAGAGGGCATTCCTTACTTCTTGCATGAATAATATATGCAGGAGCTGGAGGACACCATTTGTGATAGATGCTACACAGTGACAGTACACGAGAAGAGCATGACCTTGGTTTTGTTAATAAAAATCTGTGAATCCATGTGAGAAAGAAAAGAATCTTTTCAGTTAGGAGAGTCCAGCTCTACATGGTCCAGGTCTATTACCATAATTACACTTTCATGGAGTTAATTCCATGGTTTTCAAATATGCTAATACCCAAATAAATGATCTTAACCAAGCCTAACCACTTATACCTTGCTGAAGCCTTCTTGCAACAGCTGACACCCAAAAGATCCCTGTTGAAAGGTTCCAGTAAAAAATTCTAGCAAAACAAGAAATAAAGGTCAGTGTGGACAACGGTCTTTTAAATCACTGCACAAACTATTACTGTTGTGATGAACACCCTAGATAAGGTGTGGGTACTGAAAATAAACCAGAGTTCCTTGAATAGCTGTACAGCATGAAAATGATTTAGGAGAGAAGTTATATTTAATAACTTGTTTATTATAACAAATCCAGTATGACTTCATGCTAAAAAGCTGTGTGGATGTAATTCTCCTCTAACTGAATATTCTGAAGTTTATATGAGAAGCTGATTTTTTTGGATTTGAGCTCTCATCATTCCACAAGCAATTGTAGCTATGCACTGACACCACTAGGACAATAACAATGATTTAACATGATAGTAATAGCAATATAGTCAAAGCTTCATCAGAGTTTCCATTTTAAACTCTGTTTATTTAGAAATTATATTTCAACCAGTTAAAACTGCATCAAGCACAAACATGGCATTTGCGGTCAGCCTGGATGCCTGGATGTAATTACTTTCTTTTATACAAAAAAAAAATAAAGTTACTTGATTTTTTTCATTATTTTCAAAAGCATTTTTTTCTTTGTTGTTGTTGTTGCTGCCATTGTCCGGATGAAAGAAGTTTAATCTTAAACAACATTGTTTTGCAACCACGCTGTCCATAAAGAAAACAAATTGCTCTTGGCATTAAAAACAGATGAGTAATTTAGGCCTGTACGAAGCTGATCCTGTGGCCTGGAGATCAATGGGAGCTTTGTCATCCACACCACTAGATGCGAGAGCAGCCCTGTGCTGTGGGAGATGCAGGAGCCGAACTCCCAGTGCGCATCCCGATCTGTGCGTCGCTCACAGGGGCTGGGGCTGGGAACGCCATTCACAAACTGCTGTCGGGAAAGGAGGAGGAACTCCCCAGCGCTGGGTCATGGTTTTGCCTGCAAGTCAGTACCGCATCCCTAAACTCAACGCGAGGCAGATTCAGGCACGGAAAGCATTCCTGCTGCTCTTCCTGGCCCTGTCAAAGAAAAGGTAATCCCAAACACAGGATGCAGGCTTGGAGGTGGCTTGGCTATGGGGTCCAACTCACGGCTTTGCTCATAAGGGGATAAATTCTAATTCTGAATTGGAATTTTTTGAATTTTTGGAAAAGTTCAGAATTGGCCTAACCTTTCGAGCAGATGTCTATTATACCTTCCCAGACAGGAAAAAGAACAAAAGCTTACATTAAAATGAAGCCAAGACTGAGAACATCCATCCGTATTCAAAGAATAAAAAGCCCAACATTGTCACGTAATTACCTCAACTCAAGCATTGTAAACTCCAGTTAAGGCTGCACTGACAACAAATCTGAATGAGTTAAGGGAAAAAAGGAAGGGAAACCCACCCAGGCAACATTAATCCTCTCCGAAATCAAGTCAGACTGCTATTTCAGAGTTTATGACCTTAAATGAAAATGAATTGATTTTTAAAAGCCTCATTGTTTTTTTAAATTGTTGTGTGTGTCCCTCCCCTTGGCCCTTCTGTGTGTCTGGACTTCAGGGAAGAATTAAGACTCTTCAGGTGCCTTGGAATTATTTACTACCTCTGAAGCATAACTTTAATTTTGATTTATCAGGGTTTAAAAAGTCAGTTTGTAGATGATTGCAACAATTGTGTAAGGAAATTTACAGACTTCGAGCTCAGATGACCCATTTTTATGCTTGATTTGTGATCTAGTAGCAGCATATTAAAGTGTTGATGCTTCTAAACACAGCTGAAGTATTTTCTTTTCATAAGGCTGTTTAATATATAACAAAACTCCATAGAAACAAATGGGAAGCTTGCCCCATTGATTTTAATGGGAATTTGTTTCCCAAGAAGAATTTGCTGGTTCAGTATTTTCCTAGTTGTGCAAAAACAATTTGCATGGAAAATAGATCTGACACACTTGGGCTTTTGATGCTGCAGAAAGAGTGAAAAACATATTTTGGGACAGCTCTTCTTGTGGGTCTTCAGAAAGTCAGCAACCCTTTGCTGTGACGACCACAGCATTTGTCGAGTTGACAGCAAAGGCAAGCAAGCTTCTCAGCTACCATCATGGGACACAGAGCAGAAGTCTTGTTTTCAGGAGAAGCTAAAACTGACCCTTTCTGGCACGGCTGGTTAGCCCAGGGCTGCAGGACCACATCTGGGTGGTGCCAGACATGGATGCGGGGTAGGGAGAGCTGAAAAATGTTTCCCCCCTCTGCCTCTGTTTGACTTTATGGGTCAGATGTGCAGCCAGGTGGGTCCTGAGGCATTGGAGGGACCAATTCCCTCTCTCATTGCAGACCAGCCTGGTGCCCGCCTGTTCTCACAGTGCTTTAAGCCTTGGGAATGGGGATGAAATACTGACAGAAGCTACTGAAAAGTTTAAGGACTTCCAAGGCCAAATTTTCATAGGAAGAGAGCAAACTCGTTCATCGGGACGACATTGCATGATATTGTGTAACGGTCCTTGGAAATAATCCTCCTCTCGGCCCTGAATGATGTGGTTGCGCTGATGTGTTTGGTGATAATCGCATCTTTCTGTGGACAGGTCTGGCAACAGCCACGCCGCTGCCTCTTCTAACCTGCACATCACGCCCCATCCTGCTGGTTTCTGTGGACTTACTGCTTCTGTCGTCTCTCTTTCCCCTCCTGCCTCCCCAGACAGAAACACAGCCATGACTATCCCACACCAACAACACATCTATGGCTTTTCTAGTGCCAGCTAGCAGCAGTTTCCTCCTCAATTTGCACTTACTCATCCTTCAGCTGAGTAAGGACCTCAGGCAAACACCAAAGCCCCGCAGAAGCAGCATTCCTTGAACACCAGCTGTCTTGGTCTCCTCGCTGCCACACTGGCATCACCCCTTGCTGCTTGCTTGAGTTGAGCGGGACCCCCAGGATTGTTCCTTCCCATCGGAGCCCCAATCCGGACACGCACCTGTGCACACTCAGGACGTCAGCGTGGTTCCCTCCATCAGCTTCAAGGACAAACCCATTGAGTGGAGAAATGCTCCTGCCTGCAGAGCTCTGCTTCCCATACGCCGGTGTGGCTGACAGCAGCACTCACATTTTTGAAGGGTTTGTGCATTCAAGCAACTCTTCCTTTCACTGTAACATCTTTTATTTCATGTAAGACTTAGGAAATGGCACCGGTGTGGTAGATGGTGGACAGAAGCAGGGAAGACGGGCAGAACTTCATAACCTTCTGACTTCTTTCAGATTTGTAAGTTGATGAAAAACCCAGGGGAGTTTTTCCAATATTGTTTTCATACTCCGTGTAGATGGAAAAGTGAAATTCTTCTGAATGAGCAAGAAGAGGAAAATACTTAGCTCTGATGATGCTGGGAAAACTCTGGGGTTATTTTTGTCCACACATATAATTTCTGGCCAGAAAAAAAAATTGCCTCTAGTGTTCTGAGTATGTGAGTTTCTTATCTACTGTTAGAAAACATAAGCACTGGCAGGAGAAAGCAGACTTTCTTCATTAGGTGCCAGAATATTTAACATAGGTTCCTCAATATTGGAAAAAGTAGTCAGAAGAAAAACAAGAAAAGTCATTATCTGTTTTTTTCCCCTTTTAATAACCTTTTCAGTAGCACAATGCATTTAAAGCTAGGCACATTCCCCCCAGTGCAATATGGTCTCAAGACATGATTTAGATGGAAAATTTAAGTAAGATTAATGCAATTTATTATCCGCCAGGATATCCCTACAAACCACACTGCTTGGCTGAATTTTTGATTCTCAATCTAATATTTCAGATGAGATTTCCAGATGGGTGTCTTATTCCTCTATTAGTTTAGTGAGGGTGATATAGAGTTTGTAAAACAGGAGAGGTTAAGCTAGTTTTAACACTTGATTAATCATTTAAATTACTTTGTTACTGTTTGAGTCCATTGACTTTTGTTTACCAAGCAACTCCCTGAAACCCAAAGCCAACAAAAATGGCAGGCAGCTTTCCAAGTTGTTAATTTATTCAATGAGTTCTTCAAAGGAGTTCTAAAAGGGGAAAAAAGGAGCAAATTTATAGTTGCATTGAAAGGGTAGAGCAATTCTTGTTCATTGCTTGCTAAAAATGTCTAGGTTTTTATGACTCAGAAAAAAAGCCAATATTCAAATATGCTGGCCAGCTCTTGGAGACACATATTTTTTAAGCAAATCAAACAAGTACTTAATAGAGCCTGACTGCGTGTTCATGCAAACACTGATTGAAATAAAATTAACTCATGTGACAAGCCACACTTTTCTCTGCTTTTTATGTGCAACTGTGACTTCATCTGAAGTAAGATTCTGTTGCCCTGAAGAAAACCTAAGCACTTTCAGCGGGAGCAGGATCAGGCCTGTAGGAAGTCAAGAGCACAAGGACAAAGCTTTTTCAAAAGCAAGTACGAATGGGTGATTAAAAAGCCCCCTTCAGTTACACAATGTACATGTGTACAGTTTGCAATTGTCCACTGGGGAAAGGAAAAAAAAAAAATCCCAAGCCTTAAATCATGAAAAAAAGGCTAGCTTTCTATTCTGGGTATTACGAAGTCCGAGTTTGGTAAATTGATTACAATTTCTTTACAGAGACCTATCAGGAATAAACCACTAAGTCTTAGACATAAATTTGAATTCCAGAGTCTCCAGCTAACCCAGCTCATAAATGAATTCCTAAATGCTGACTGTGCCAGAAGACCCAGCACTGCAAAACCACTTGGCAGAAGCCATTAGTTTCAATGAGATGAACTGCTCTATTTAGCTCTCATTCAAAACTTTACAGAAATGCCAGATTTCCATAAACACAGGTTTCCTTGAATTTCCAGGGCTTTGATTAACTGGTAGATGAGGGTGTCTTACAAATATAGATTTGTATGCAGAGTTCAGCTCAGAAAGCATGAGAGACTTGAAACGGACTATAGGCTTTTCTTTCCTTCTTACTTTTTCTCTTCCTGACCTAACAGAAAGCAGGAAAACTCCTTTAGAATATTTTGGAGCTGAAGCTTTAAGAATTAATAATTATTCTGTGGTTTAACACTGTTGTAGATCATTTTCCTGTCATTTATATCATCGTGTGTTAAGCTTTTTATGACAGATTAATATCCTTCAGCTTTTATAGTACGGTTTTAAAGTGTTGAAGCAATGAAAGACTGAAAGAAAGTGAAAAAAACATTCTGTTGGTTTCTCTTTTAAAAGATTTTTTTCTCTTTTAAAAAAATAATCAATTTGTGGAACCTGTTAAAGGCAAAGTTTACCTTTGTTGTCAAGGGACAACATTTTAATTTTGCTATTTCTTCTTCTACATATCTGCACTTTTTGTGACCCACCCATCAGTCAGTCATGTTGAGAACAGCAATGCTTTTTGATACATTTAAACTTATGGTCATGCTGGTTAGGTGAGGAGGAGTTTTGCGGGTTTTTTTGTGCATTCTAAGTTTTGGGTCAGGTTATGGACTAATGCCTTTTATGGCCTGGATATAGCAGCGCTACAGATTAGCAGATCAAGTCTCTCTCCCCCCCCCCATTTTTTCCCTCCGCCACCAAATATTCCTAAAAAACACATGACCTCTATACTACTATGGTGATAATCATAAATCTATGAATAAATGGCATTGCTAGCAAGAGTGCAAGAACTGCACAGATAATAACATGCAACTATGGTTTATTAACCTTAAACCCTCTTAAATCAGTCATGGAACCATAGCAGCCAAGAAAACTATTGTGGTCAAATGCCATGAACTCTAGCTTGCTTTTAACACTAGGAATATTTCCCCTCTTATCCAGCTTTTCTAGAATATCTCTCTTCCCAACCAGAGTTTTTATAATAAAAATTATAGTTTATGTGCATGTTTTTTGGTTAGGCTCTGAGGGTCTGATTCAGCGTTTTTTTTCTTCACTTTTTTAAAAAAAACTTTGGCTGTGTGGGTGCTGAGCCACGGAGACTGTGTGTGGCCCCGCGGCTTGGCGCCCACACAGTGGAGTCCTGCTACAGCTGGCAAAAACTGCTGGGATTTCATAGCTGTAAAGCACTACGTTAGGCCTTTGGCATTACCCCACCCTTCCTGAGCGCTGCCTTTGAATAATCCCGTATCCTTTGGCCATCTATCCAGTGCATTCTGTTTGGCCAATGAATGAAGAAAAGTTACTGAAGCCTATGTGTGTAGAAATAAACTTGGTCTAGCTTTTCATTGAGAGTTCCCCTCATTTACTGTTGGCTTTTCCTACGGGGCTTGCTACCAAGAAGCTGAGTTTGGGTATAAGTGATTGACGGGCATTGTTGTGTTGACAAGAGTTGAATTCAGCCAGTGAGGAGAATGCTGCCATTGGAAAATGTAACCAAAGGAAGCACAGTGAAATCCATGCAAATCTGAAGGCAAAACTAAAGACCATTAAATTAACCAAACTATGCAGACGATGTTATGATATTGAAGACCTAAAAAGAACTAAGTCCAGCCTCAAACTTGGATAAGAACAAATGATAGCACTGAAAAGGAGAGGTATAATGCGACGATTTCAGGAAATTCAGAAATGAGCTGAGCAGTTTGATCTCAAATAGGATGGAAATGTAATGTTTATATAGCACTTAGAGTCATGACACGTATTGGGATAAAAAATCCATGTCTCAAATGTTCAGACTTCAGGTTGGGATAAACATGGTATTGCGTATAAACTTCAATTTGACTATTTAAACAATATAGTCCTATTTACCAAAGAATAACTGGTGAAATAGGGGAAAAAAACTAAAACCCAAACCCCAAAGATAATTTACTACTGTTGTACTATTTCTCCTTACAGAAAAATGTAACAGGAAGAAACCACTGAAACATAGTTTAGATCTGAAGAACCGTGTTTCTTGAGTGTCTGTAAATCTATGAACATCCTGCAGCTTTGACTGGTTTCTGTGAGCCTAAAAGCCCCAGCTTTGGTGAAAGGCCACACACAGATCACAGACCGTATAGGAGAAACCTTCATCTCTCACTTGGCATGGCACAGAGGCCGTCTGTCCTTTTGGGAGTCAGTGTCTGAAATCCAGCAGCAAACCTTGTCTTTTGTGAGAGAAATCGATGGTCTTCTCATCTTCTAAAACACGGCTAAAACAAGTGTCCTGTTCCTGTAGCCAGAGGGGTGGTGCGTAGAGCCCCCAAACAGACTAGGGGACCTCCATCTGAGTGCTTTCCTCCCCTGGATAGGACACAAACCTGTGCCTCCTGTAGACCCCGAGAGCAACCCCAGCAAAGCTGAGGTTTGTTGTAACAGTGAGCGTGCGGGAGCTCGAGAGTTAGGCTGCTTTAGGGGCCAAAGGGCTAGGACATGTAAGAGAAAGTCTAGTCCCTGCTCTGAGAGCTAGCTAAATGTTTTCCAGTGACTGTTTTCTTATACTGCACTGCTACAGGCACGCTTGTGAGCATTATCAGTCCTTTATTTGTTGGCCAAATTACTCGCTGCAAAGAGTCTTGAGAGTGTCTTTGGAGGAGTTTGAGATAAGGAGTAACATGTGTTCTCCACTGAGCAGAAACGTGTGGGATGCCGTCATCACACTATATAGCATACCATCTATACCATCCACAGGTTGCACAGATACTGCAGGCACAGAGTAACTTTAATTTTCTTGATAGGGATTTTGCATCTCCCCAGGGTTAGGATGATTATGGGAGGCTTGTGCAGAGTGGAGGGAGTGGAGAATAAGAGAAAGGCAGAAGTGGCAATGTATAATGCCAAATGAGTCCTTCGTTTACTTTGTGTCTTAAATCTTGTGCTGTCAGTGCTTAGCCAGCCACGGTCCCTCCCAAAGTTAGGGGCACCAACATCTCCGCTGTGTGCAGTGCTCAGCACTATGCAGCATCAGAAAAGGCAACAGAACAAATGACCTGACCAAGCAACCAGGCAATGCCATACCATGGTGCCTGGTTTACATACCGAGCCTTACCAGTCACCTCTGGCTTCAGAAGATGGTTTATATGTGGCTTCGTACCTTTGCAGAGAGATGCTGGAGACAATACGCTATTCTTCTTGTGCAAGTGCAGCAAACCTGGCTGTGCTGCACGCGTTAGGGGCAGGCATGCAGGCACAGAGGCACACACATATACATGCAGAGATGCAAACCTATCCGTGGGTATTTGTTTGAGATGGAGCCGTGGGATCCAGCTCACTGTTTCAGAGAGCGGCAGGGATGTTTTCACATGTAAAGCATGCTAAGGAAAAAATCCTTCAGCGAAAGTCACACATAAATCGGTGCATTTAGGAAAGTTTCCTAATAAAAAAAAAAGAAAGAAAAATATCATTATCAGTTTTTCTTGCCCATGTGAGTATGTGAGGAATTCTGCCAAGAATTTTTATTTCAGATAACAGATTCCAAGCCCCATTATCAGTGTGGAGGAATTAATACCCTGTGTTCATATTTTTGCCAAGACCAAATGTGGAAAATGCTCAAACCACACCTGTTTCAGTTCTACAACACATACACTTCTGCTTGCCAACTCTCTAGCTGATAAAATTAGTTAGGGGATTTCTGATCCTTTTTTGTTTCTATTTTGTTTTCTTTTCAAGGCAGTTACAGGACAGCAGCAGCAAGGGTATGTGGTTAGCTCATAGGGATGTGAGAGGGAAAGCAGAAACACTTTAAATCTCCAGCAGCAGTTACACAGAGGAAGATTTGGCTCTAATATTGAATGCTAGCTAGTGCAAGGGTGCCACGGCTGTGCCGTGGGCATCGGCGAGGGGATGTGAGGTTACGCTGCTGAGCCAGGCGGGTTTGCTCCAGTCTTCTTTGAGGTATTGTCCGATTGGGCTCAGCACAGCACCTGAGACTGTCCATGCTGTAAAGTAGGGCAGAGAAGGAGAGTGTTTTTGAAATAAAAGGTCTTAATCAGTTTAATGCTCAGTGGAAGAGGCTGTGAGGCTGATGACAAATGGTGGTATGTCATTCAGGTTCCTAAGAGAAACCGATGTTTTTGGGTATGCAACAGCAGTATTGATTTCAGTGCAGTCCTTTCTCCTCAGAAATGCAAACTTGAATTTTAAAATTACCCTGTTATTACACCCCCAGGCCCTTGTATCAGTCAAGTGGAGAATCACGCAATTAGCACCTTGGGTGCCTGCTCCATACTCGGCCAGCTAGCCTGCTCCTAGTGATCAGGTCAAATCTCCATAGTCACGGGATTTGAACGAACTCTGTGCTGTATGACGTAACAGCCAGGACTGGTCTTGTCCTCCCCCTTGAACATTTATATAAAACGTGCACTCTGCCTGAAATTTAAGGTACAAAGCAAGATTTTTTATACAGATACTTATTCAGTTATCTGTGATTATTTTCACCTTCTTTCCACAGATTTCCTGTTTTTAGCTTAAAATAACAAAATCTGGTTAAAGATGTACTGAAATGCACAACGTTAAGGAGTTGTGTTAACTAATGAATTAAATTTAATCTATATCACACTAACATGATAGATTACAAAGCCAGTATTTCTGCTACAGAAATGATGAATAAAAATAGTCTCAGAAAAAGAAATAACTTTCTCTGGAAAAATTGTTTTTATTTCTGAAATTGCTGTCTTTGGTTTGCTACTCTATGTCTGGTGGAAATACTCAGCTCTCTTTCACTTCAGATTATACTTATACTATTCTCGCCAGCTTTCTCAATTGTGATGGTTTACCTTCTCCTGTGGGAGGGATCTTTTACAATCTTAAAATAAAAACACAATGTGGCTCTTGTTCTTCTCTCCCCAAAAAACATTTTCTTTTGTTTTGTCCTGGGTTTGGCCAGGACAGGGTTAATTTTCACCGGACTCCAGGAAGGGGCACAGCCGGGGGGTGGGGCCTG
>Ga0065711_1003059_pt1:0-20000 | contig 30043 bp, 13 predicted proteins | sample Hoacrofraction12_FD_59098 | JGI IMG/M metagenome (GOLD analysis project Ga0065711, IMG submission 59098) | Hoatzin crop microbial communities from Cojedes, Venezuela - Epithelial fraction 12 v2 (version 2) | ecosystem: Host-associated > Birds > Digestive system > Esophagus > Crop...
ATGTATGTATGAATGTACAACTTACCCAACAGATGAAATCATGCCTGCTTCTTAGTAGGAATTATGCGGAAGAGAAGGAGGAAGGGGAAAGGTGTATGATGCAGTGTAAAAAATAGTTTCTTGTCTTTATATGTGCACTGACAAGACACCTAGCAGTCCATGTATTTAATATCTAGCTACTGGCTGTTGAAAAGACAAGGAGCAAGAAGCTATCATTTATAAAACATTGATTTCTCTAGGAGGTAAGTTCCTGCTAGTTGGGAAAATCTGGACCTCCCTGTTTTGTCTCCTGGTTCTCACTTCAGTGGTCTCAGTCTCCAGACATATGAATGAAGCAGTTCACAATCATTCACCAGGTCAGGTGTTTGTGGGTACTCTGTCTACAGTGGTATCAGTCTTAGATCTCAAAGCCTCCTTGATAGCGTCAGAAGTATGGGATCATTTTTAGTAGTTGATATGGGCCTGAATGACAGTAAAAATTCTGACTTCTGGTGATAGTATCTTGTACTTCAGAGGTGTACATTTCCCTTTGTATTTCAGCAGGTTTTTCAGTTCTTTTACAGAAGGAGTTTTATCTGGATTAAAAACCTCTGGTAGCATTCACTTACATGCTTGGATTGGCTCTTCAGCTGTATGAAATGTGATTAAAAGAGGCTCTGCTTCAAGAATGGCTCTTGGACTTGGGCCAATCCACTTCTTCTGACAAATCAGAGTACGACGGATATGTGTATGTGCAAACATGTGTGCCTTTTATTCTGCTTCTTTAAGGTCTGTCTGATTTTGGAAAAAAAAATAACAATGAAACATGCAGTAGCTAGGATTATGGAAGAACTATCTGCTAAAGAACCATTAGCTGTATCACCCAATCTGCTTGACAGTATAGCTGCTGGTTAAAGAGACGTTAACTTGTTGCCAATTTAGATCCCATGGGATTATTTGACAGAAAAAAAAAAGGCATAAGGTTATAAAACATCATTTGAAAGAAAACGGCAGAAGAGTTTAGGTTCAAGAGTGTGGCAATCTCACTGGTGATCCTTGAACAATCAGAAAAAATGTACTTTGGATAGTAGCAAAATCCTTAAATTTTTGGGTATCAATTTGTCCTCCAAGAAAGTCAAACTAATTGTATCCCTGTTCATACACCGCTGCAGGCTGTTAAAGACTTCACTGTGTTGTTATACTTGTGTTCCTGTCCTGGATAATTATGCGTGTCTTCTTGTTCCTCTCTCTCATGCATGTACGTATCTGCACACAAAAACACACACACACACACACACAAACACACACATGTGCCTCACAAGAGTCTGGGAACCATGGAAACCAGTTTAAAAATCGTATACCCATTAAAAACACAGAAGTTTTTTAGAAGTGCTTGGGGACATTAGTAAATGCGTGTTAGGCATAGACTTTATAGATCTTAGGTGCCTAAATACCTTTTAAAAATACCTGGTCTATTGCAGTGATATATGAGTGTTCATTGTTTGAACAGGATTTTAAGATTTCCAGACTTTCACACTATAAGTTGGCAACGTGAGGCTGACCTTATACTTTTTTATTTTTAGACATAACTGGTCATTTTAGCTACATATTTTCCAGGCTGTTTTGTAGTTCACAGCTTGCATTCAGAAATACAATTGTAGGTACAGATAGAGTGTTACATGGGATGGAGTTCTATAGGTTTAGTTGGGAATGCCTCCACAGGAAAGGTGAGAGGAAGGAAGACTTGGCTTTTTGGAGGCAAATATAAACAATGGATTGATTCAGTCTTGGTCCAGGTCATAGCTTCTCCCTCTGTACTCAATGACTTCTCTCTAAAATCTTTGGCTTCTTCAGCCAAAGCCAAATATCAATATTTTAAGTAATTATTCTGATTTGTGACTATCCTTTGTGCTTTCAATTACTATGCATTCTGTCAAAGGAAAAATCTTCACGAGCTTCTTTGACTCCTATCGGGTAAAATTAGATTAAAAAATTTAACGCACCAATGAAGGAGGTTTGAGCTAAACCTGATCAATCTTCTAAAGCAGATTAGGGCTCACACACATAGTATTTTCCATTGGTAGTTACAGAAGAGTAATGAGCAACCAGAAGTAGAGCATCTTTACTGTCACAAATAGAGCTAGAAGATGACACACCTGTGATTTTGGAAATCTCCTTGATTGTGCACTAATTAAGATCAAGAGTAAAACTTCTGTAAACTTTCAGTGATGAAGCATCAGCCCAACAGCATTCTTGTATGACTCACACAGTGCATACTTAAACCTGTAGTGTTTCTAAGCTGAAAGCTAGGTATTATTCACACATAAATATCTCTTTGAATAAACCTTGCTGTAGTTCACAATGAGTAAGAGACAGATATTGGATGTTTGTGCATGGCTAACAGCACTACAAACTTGAGTGCTGGTGGCTGTAGACACATTTTATCAGAGCAGGTTAAAGGGCACATCCTTTTCATTCAAGTCCAATGGTGGCAATCATTGGTTTTAGTTGAAGTAGAAGTCAAGGCCACAGACAGCTTTTCCTTTCGTTATTTCAAAAACGACGCTTCAAACAGAAAGCTTCTGCTTTAAAGTCCTAAGAGGAGGTTAATTAAAAGAACTTGTCAAAATATTTGTTTCAAAAACTTTTCCCACTATAGTTTTCTGAGCTTAGGTTTTCAACACTTTCTTCAGTGTTACAAAAATGCTGTATACCTTAACATGGCAGTTTGTGATTCTTGGTATGTGAAATTCCTCATCGAATAGATAAAGCAAATTTTTAAGAAGAATTTTGTCTTTATTAGAGACCATCATCATAAAACACATAGAAAGAAGGAAAGACAGAAAGCTGATAATATTTGTGTTATCCACAGGGTGCCTCTCAGACTTCTATTCACACGGCCAAGCAATTTACTTCCCGGTAAATCTGAATTTTCTTCAGAGCAAATCTGAGTTTATTGCATAAGTTACTGGAGAAAAAGCATCTTGTTGATGAAAAAAATCAGAATTTTCTCCAAAGTAATAACTATGAAGTGCCATATAAGTGCAAATTTGGCTGGTGAGTGGGAAGAGTAGGATCAGAGCTCTGACTTTCTAGCTTTGCTGCAAGTTCTCCTGGAAGACTTTTTGTTCAGTTGATAGCTTGCTAGAAATTATTTGCGTGTCATTATTACACAGTCCAGAAAGACGATACCCCTGAAATTCAATATTAGGGTGGGCTTTTTCACAAGGAGGATGGAGCAGTCCTGGAACTGGTTACCCCAAAAAGTAGTGGGTAACCAAATTTTCGGTTAGTTAACAACTAATTCCACAACCAATTCCAAAGTTGTGGAATCTCCACCCTTCAATATTTTCAAAACATAACTAGAAAAAGCCATGGCTGATCTGATCAAACGCTGGTGACAGCAGGAAGTGGCAGTGGGTGATTTCTGTTCTAAGCAACATTTCTGAAGCTGTGTGAAATCTCACAATGGAAGGAGACAAAATGGAAAGGGAAGTAATTTGGAGGGGAAAACTTTGCAGGAAGTTTCAAGAAAGTCTTCTTTAATCAGTCTATTTTTTGTCAGGAGGTAAAGTGCTGAACAAAGGAATCAGGCCTTTATTGTAGAACTAGTCCTGAGTGGTTGAACACTGCACAGAGGCAGGGATCTTCTCTCCTCAGACAAGTATCCTGCAAAAGTAGTCTTCCCATGTCACCAGTTTGTTCAGTTAACTACTCAAAGAATGAGGAAAAGCAGCATCTGTGAGAATCCTTTTTATTTATTTATATTTCATTTTACTTAGTTACATTTAAATAATAAGTTTAAAAAGTTTTTCCCATCCCTGATATTAGTGTCCTTTCACACTGCCAATACAATAAAGTTGTCTCTGCTTTTCTAACCGATTCAATGGGAATGCAACCAGCCACCTATCATGCTCCTCTTCTGTCCACTGTTATAGGAATGTATTCTTGTAAAAATATTAGGCAAGTATAAGGACAAAACACATTGCACATGAATTTGACTGCAGGTTGATAATCACTTTGTGCATTATCTGGGCTGCATAGATTTTCTTCATACCAGTAAGCAACCACATTCTCCTAATCCCCATGCAAAGAACTCAGAACATCTAACCAATAACAAAGCCTTCTTGTTTTGCTTCTAACACAGATGTCATTCACCACCACAAATGACACCTCCAGGGAATTCTGAATGAATGGAAAAGCCAAAAGAATTTCAGTCAGGACCCTCCTTGAGACTATGTCTTCTGAATCATATCACTTGACGAATATTTCAAACAATTAGTTGGTGGTTTATTTTGTCCACTTTTTTCACAAACCCCACTGAGTTTTAGCTGGCTGCCCAGATGGAACACATCTGTCAGCAAGGACTAACCCAACCCAATTCAGAGCTACAGCAGGTTTCTAGAACTGAAAAACCACCACAGTGCAGTCACCTCTCCCTTCTTACAAAGAAGGGAGAGGAGAAGAGAACATCTGGGAGATCTCACTGGATGCTTGGAACAGGTTTGTGTCTTGAGCCCGAAGACTGACTTACTAATATACCCTTACTGGTGAAATCTTTCTACCTTGCCGTCACACCTATGGCTTAAAACTGTGTGACTTCTTTAGGAAGGGCATTGTGGTTTAGTCATTTGCCCTTGTCAAAATGAAAAGGTACATTTAAATGGAACTAGAGAATTGAAGATAGTAACCCTTATTCTCCAGCTTTATTCAAGCTTCTCCACCATGCCTTGTCCATTGGTGGGATCCAAGCATCTGTTCATTTGCACTTTAGGGTTATTATAAACATTTCCTTAAAAATATATTATAAATCTCTGCAGAATTGGAATTATCTTTACATTTCCGTTGCAGAAGTGTCAGTAGGAAATTTAGTACTTTGAGTGGTCATTTTCTGCAACCTATTAGCTGGTTGCGTTTCTTCCTGAACCTGAGACTATAGGCTAGAAATACAGCAAGACAAACCAGTTTTATGGCTTCCGTTTTCCTTCCTATGGTCAACATGACTAATGCAGTGGTATAAACAGATGATGTGGATCCTATTTCTACTGTATGGTGATCCATAGTAATTATTAATAGTAAAAATTATCCAGAAACCTTGCTAATCTTATGGCAAATGCAGTGCAAACAGCTGAGGTAATGGTAGTTTATTGGAAAATGCTAGAGGTTATTTTGGGAAGAAATAAGCTTGTTGCTCCCCCTAGACTTCCTTAAGTGAAACAATAATGCATGCCAGCTCTCTTAATTCCAGTAAGGGCGTCCCTGCCTATTAGATAACTCACAGGTTGTGTTGTCAGTTTTGTACCAACAAAATAATCCTGTACTGAAAGTCTGCAGAGGTTTTAGGCCACTTTGCTGTGCTTACATGGCTGAGAGTATCCTTGAGAATATGAAGGGTTTCAGTCTATGATTTCCAAAAGTACAATGACAGTGACAACACAAGTTTTGGAGGCTATTAGCAAGAACTGAAACCTGCAATTCAGCAAAATGACTGTATGTTTACTTTTCTTTTTAAAGTTAGTCTTCACTGCAGGTTTAACACTTGAGAGTTAGTTCTCTCAAGTTCGTCCAACTTGACAGATATTAAAAGTAAAAATATAACACTTGTGTTCAATCACGTGTCACACTGAAAGTTCCAGAATGATGTAAGCATGTGATTAGTTTCACAGAATGATTTGTAGGGAAACTTTATTACAAGACCAAACAAAAATTCCTTCTGGCTACAAGACAAAGTTAAGATGATCATAATTGGAGGCAAAATTATGATCACGTGAACATCAAGGCTTTTTCTGTGTAGGCACAGAGGTGAATTTCCTAGAAGATTATCAACTCCAGGTATCATTGGCACATATGACAAGGTACAGTCACTAGGCCTCAGTTTGGTGCTGTATTTCTGCATGACACAGGAATAAAGTACTGTATACTGCTTACACTGTAGTTATAGCTCCAGTTAAGCCTTACGGTGAAGTCAAATGCTTAGAGGTTAAAAGAAAGGACATGTATTCTTGTAAACAATCATATCATGCAAATTATGAGCACAATAAGCAACACGCAGTTTTTAAAATTAAGTTATTCTGCTTATTTGTCCTTGTAACTTACACACTTAAGTTATCAAAGATTGTATGTCAAGGACTTCAGGAAGATAACCCCAAAATTCAAATTTTTAACATAACTGGAAAAGGAAAAAAATCATAAATTTGTGTATTCAGGTAATCACATCCCAAATCTGAGCTACATGATTGTTAAGTAGTATACCAAAAGGTAAAATCTTATAAGAAGCAACAAATCTGCAGTCCAGGTGTAAGACTACAACTTTCATTTTCCTTCTTTCAAAAAAGCAACTATTCAAAATATTGTCAATCAGAATTTTAAAGTGAAGTCAGAAAAGGATTGTGACCTACAATAAGGCTCAAAATCCTGGTGCATTTTGGGAAAGGGTGCAGAAATATTTCCTCCACTACAGCAGTCTTTTGATGCGATTTGATCTTACAAGCAAAGGACTTTTTCAATACCTTCAAGGACCAATATACAGTATTAAAAAAGCAAAAGTTTTATCAGGCAAATCCATAGTACGCCCTCATCTTTTCCTTCATTTATCAGGATGCTTTAGCTTAATTCAAATAAAGATCTTGTGTGTGTTGCAGTTAAATTTACAATTAATTCCCATGATAATGAGTAAAAACTGTACTGTACAAGCATGCTTTTATACAGTATCTCTTCCTCCTCTTTTGCTCTGAAGTTGAGAACCGTGCCAAAACTTAGTAATGGTCCCAATTCAAACAGTTTTCCATTCACATATTTAGAGGAAAGTGATCAGTAATATTGCCATCAAATCTTTGTTTTACATTGTAGTGAAAACAAGCCTCAGCATATATAACAGCCACATTGCACACAGCCCTACTTTGTGGTAATTCCCATTGGAATCTACCTTTTCCAGTAGGAACTGGGTCCTAAGAATATGATGTTATTCTCAGTGAAGTCAGTGGAATGATTCTGTTTCAGTCTTGTGGAGAACTGCTGTTAACCGACAATTAATTTCATTAAATTGCATAGCAGTAGCCAGGTTTGTATGAACAAAAATGTTCTACCTTTATTGCTGGCAGAGGATTATTGTGTCCGTGTTGCTTTAAAAGGGGTAAAGGAGTCTGATAAGCAGCGAAAGGAAAGCTCTGCCTTCAAGTCACGAGGTTCAGAGCAGAATCCATTGCATTCTAAACTCTCTCTCAGAGAGGAGTCTGGATGCGGCTGGATGTACTCCTAGTCCCAGACTTCGTCAACGATTGACGTCTAAAGTGTGAAATGTGTAGCCACTTATCAGATTCAGCTTGCCTGTCAGAGCCCCTTGAAGGACTTTCACTGAAATAGTTTTGCAAAGTAGAAACAATAGGTAATTTATTCAAACGGCAGGTATCACAGATTCGGGATTGCCGTTGATAAATGCTCTGTCTACAAAAGTTGAGCTCCAGTTAATAGTTTAGCAGCTTAGTTAACAATGTGTTCCCAGGGATACGTCTGACAAGGTCAGAGGTTCCACACTTACCAAAAAGGCGTTCCTTCTTGGGGGGGGCAGAGAGGTTCAGACCCGTTGACCCATCTGTCAGGTAAGGTTCTCACTTGACTCCTCCTCCCAAAGAGAGTTTTCAAGTGCCAACTTTTATACATTTGAAAATCTTTTGGCGAGGTCGAATGAAGTCAATTATTGTGTGTCTATTGGCTCTTGGCATGGAACGCTGTGTTGTCACAAGCAAGACTCAGCAGTTTGACACACCTATGGAGCGGGCATCTTAGTATGTGCTCAAGGGGGGCAAATGCTTAAGCAACCTCTGGCTGCACAGCCTCCATCATGTCCTAGAGATTACTTGATTTACTATGATGCGCCATCCCCCTTTTCTTCCGTCTGACAAGCACAAGTCATTTATTCCCTTTGTTAACTCCTCGGCTCTTGGTGCCTGAATCTGAGCATGTCATTCACAAGTCCAGCATAGCCATCAACCACAGTCTGCCCATGAAAACATAACCTCATGAGATTTTAAAAATTAAACCACCATTCTAAAAAATGTTGATAGTTTTTATTGTAGAGTTCATAGCTTTCATTTTTTACCAAAATCTCTGTCTTCAGTGCAAAAAGGAGCTCTTTTTTTTCAGACATATGCAGTGCATGGGATCATTACATGCTCCAAAGCCCAAAATAAGTAATCACTTGAGCAGAATATAGTAATTTTGAAGAAGGGATAGTTGAAGCTGCCAGAAGTCAGCTCACTCACGTACTAGGTTAACTTGTCTTGATTTTGGATAGCCTTTTAGATGAGTGAGCCTAATTGTCAGTTCATTGAAAAATGAGTATTTGACCTTAACATTTTTGTCTCACAGTTGACTTCTTCACACTCCAGAATTAATCCTAAAATGGTCATGGCAACAAGTCTTTGTGCAACAGGATAATAAAGGCAATCTGCACAATATATAATTCCAGCTGGAGATTATGAACATTTAGTTCAACAATCTGTGAATTTAGCTTTACTGATGAGGAGATGGCCTGCATCCTCTGTTATCTTTTAACTTGGAGCATAACCCATAATTGTGAACAACAAGATTGCTGGATAATTCATCGATCTTTGATGATCTTTCTATGGAATCTGTCCTTGACAAAGTAAATTGTGGACCAAGAAAATTGGTCTACCAATTATAGAAATAGATAAATAGGTAATAGATGTCAGATAGTGACACAGAGAGATGCCAGATTAGGAAGTATTTTGATAATTTCGTTTGAAGGGATGCTCCAGTAGAGAGGAATCATCAGGAATTCCTTCTATCAGTCATTTCAGAGAGGAAGATGGGAAACATGTAAAAACCAGACTACAAGTCTGAGAAGTTGTTCTGTATTTGAGGAGTCATGTGCTTAATGGAGGGAAGAAGAAGATCAGAAAGGAGTAAGGAGCCCAAGGAAGCTCTCATATAAGACTTAAGGAAGCACAAACCCTATGAGGAAACTGAGACAAAGAAGTGTGTTCAACTGCTTGTTTGCTTTGCTAAAATATGTTTCTCTTTTGGACTTTCCAAAGTAAAGAACATAGCCTGGATTCATTCTGCTTAATTAACATGCCCGAAATGGGAGTCCATTCTCCCAATAATCAGCAGAGCGCTTTAAAAAAGTGCTAATGCTACCTTCAGTCTGGTCTTTGATAAACAGAAATGTCCACTCGTAATCCTCATCTTCATAGATAATTGTCTAAGGACAATATTCTTGGAACTTAGTCACCTCACATATTTTCATCTTTAAGTGATGAAAATCCAGTCCTCACTATTTTAGAACTCCTGTTTACAAAGTCTGTGTGCTACATATTTATTTCAGCTGCCACATGTCCCTAGAGCAGCACATGGTAAGCTACAATCTCTTTGGATAACACTTTATGGAAAGAGTGTAAAGAAATATGACTCTGTGTTGAGAACTGCAACTCTGCAGCCTGTTTTTTGGAAGCATAGCACTGGCTGCCAAGAGTGAGATTCTATTTTGTCCTGGCTTATATACTATTATGATTCAGATTTACTCTTGCAGGTTGGTGGAAAATATACTAAAATTTCTAAAAATCCCAAAATATTATCAAATTGCAGACATTCTAAGATCTATTTTTGTTAATGTTCATCAGTATGAATTCACTCAGTAGTGAATGCAGTATTTGGTCTCTTTACTTTGGGATTCACCTTCTTGATTATAGTCCACGAAGTGAAAGCAAGTTTTATTATAGTGAAGGAAAGTGTTAAAAACTGGAATAAAAACTTGTAAAGGATATTACAGAAGGAAATATAAAACAATGGCAAAAAATATCTCCATAATTCATAACACTGAAGATTTCTCTTAGATATTCCAAGGTAGCAGCTTCACTGGCCTTCCAAATTGTTACTTCTCTCCTTTAAACTCCTTTAGACCTGCATAAATCTTTTTCTGCGTGCATGTCTTTTTTTTTTTTTTCCTTTTTCTTTGCATTGGGAACTACTTCCTTGTCACTCCTCCTGCTTAGAACAGCCCTGATCCTTTTTTGCAGGAAGGATTCAGCTTTTATAACACAGAGATCTTCACCAAGCAGCCTCTTAATTTTTGTACAGCAGTTTTTCTTTTTTACTATCACCTTTATATGTAAAAAAAGTCTTCAACTCCCAACCACCAGACCAAGGTGGCATGCAGATCTGTGGTTCATTTCAGTGCTGTGGAAATACCATCTTATTCACACAAAAAGTCTCCAGTGTGAATTTGATACATAGTCGTCAACATGTTTTAAAACAAGACATATAAGTGCCTTGGATTTTCTTTTGATTTTTTTTAATTCTACTCTTTATACACTGTTATTCTGAGCATCTAAATGAATAAATGAATGAAAAATATTCATTATGAATGAATTTTAAATATGAATATCTTCTCCGGATATCATAAGCAGATACAGACACGATAGAATTATACCTATTATATAGCAGAGAAAACAGTCTATCTGACATTTTACAATACGCATTCAGTACTTAGTAATTGAGAAATTTGACCAGGAATTTACCATTGAAGGAAAATCTCTATTAGATAAAGGCAAATTTCTCGATCCAAGCAGAGAGCCAGTAAAACTTGTAAGATATTATCAAGGGACTTAAAATAGCTGCTTATAGCCTACATTTTAACTATGTAGGGATTTTTTTGATTGAAAACAAGCATTCTACTGAAACTACAATTGCACTTTGATATTGGAGATATTGCTGTTTGCATTTTTTATTAATGGAGAATGTGTTATGAACAGAAAAAAGATGATTCACACTATGCAAAAATTATATGTATGAATAGCATGGTATACAATCATTTTCTAAAACTTTGATAAATACCTAAAGAAAATAAAATTCCTTGGAAAGCTATTGTTAGTTTGTGACTATGGAAAACATCTCCAAGGGTAGAGTGACTGTGATTTGGTTGTAATCAAAGAAGATAAAGCTTCAGGATTTCTTTTTCAGGAAGTTTCGAGCACCAATTCAAAAAACCCTGAAATTTGAAAATTGACCTTTCTGATCTTAAAACTCTCCAGGCAGCAGATTTTCTCCAGAGTGTTTGCTCCTGATTGACCCACAAGACAACTAAGACATAATAGGTTACTCTTATCATCTTCCATGCCTGGAAATGGAAATAAAACAATCTACTGATCTAAATCAGATGATTCTAAAACTGGTTTTTTTCCCCCTCATCTTCAGAGAACAATATTTTAAAAAATGGCCAAGACGTCTGCAGAGGTATTTGAAGCATTAATGATTTTGTTCCATTTTCCTCTACAGAAGGTATTTTTTGTCAATTAATGACTTCTGACGGCTTTCTGATTCCTAAAAGATGGGTGTCTTCCCCTCGACTCATCACTATAAGGTATCTTTAATTGCAGCAGCTCTGGCTTACTTGCTTGATACTTCTGTGAGCTTCTTCAGCTTATGAAAGACACAAAAAAATTTAATTTTCTTTCCAAAAAAATCAGTTTAAATATTTTCACCTGCTTGTAACACATCATGTAATCACATGATAGCAGCTATCAATATAAATGTGGCTCTGTAGAGTTTGGCAGATTTATCAAAGGTGGTGCCCTGTAGGTAAAATGAAGGTTAATTCCAAAGCATTTGTAAAACCCGGATTCTGACCAAAGAAATTTTAGACAGCCAGAATTACACTAAAACTGAACCATCTGTACTACTTGAGTCATCTTGCTTTTCCTCCCAGAAATCAAAAGAAACAGTAGCACAAAATGACATTTAGTATCTCAGTAACATAAGGATAATTTTTAAAAGGGATTTGAAGGTTTTCATGGTTTCAGCTTTGTCAGAGTCCCTCTGAAAAGGATATTTTATGTTCTATTTCAGCACATCCGTTGGAACGAATCAGGTAGAGACACACATAATAATATCACAAAAAAGCAGATTGTATAAAAGATATTAACACAAAAAGTCACTTAAATTTCATCTGAACTATTAAAGGATATGGATTAATTTTAATTTTGTAAGAATTTCATTATTCCAAATGGTACTTTAAGGTAATTTCATTACAGTTGTAGCTGTACTTAAACCTATGTATCTATAATAGCCCCTCTGTTACTGAATTTAAAAATATATAATTAAGAAATGGCAGAACACATGTCATCCTGATGTTTCTGATGTAGCACTTATTTTGCTGTACTGTGAGAAATGTGTATGTACTTAGATTTCAGCCACTAACTTCTTTTGCATTGGAAAATGTATAAAATGGCTTTGCAAAATTCTAACTTTTTTTTAATAGATTATGTTCCCTTCCTAATCTCAAAATCTCAATCTCATAATGCTATACTTTGTTTCCTGACTACATTCTTTCTAAGAATAATTTCTAAGAATACTTTCTAAGCAGAAAATAAACCTTTACCTTCTTCAGAGAAGACATCAGTTTGTTGGTCTTCAGATATGTATCCATGTGGTGTCATTTTAACTTCCTAAAACATTTAGAAAAGGGCTTCAAGCAAAACTGGGATTTTTATCAGTCCTAGATGTAGAGATTAATGAAAAATTTGAAAGAAATCCTAGAATGTGTGTAGGTGTTTTAACATCTTTTGGAAGGATGCTGTAAGAAGTAATAGTGAAAAAGTAAGTAAAAGAAAATAAGATGTTAAGACATTTCTCAGCCTCTTGAACTTCCTTTAAAAGATACAACTGTGGGCCATGGGATTTTATCAGGCCAGATTTCTTGAAGTTTTGAAATAAATCTAATCTTGCAGTAATAGTTAAATTGAATTTACTGTTTTTTTTTAAACAGTGATCTTCAATTCACTTTTTTGCTGTTTGTATTTTTCTGATGCATCACGTTTTTCAGCAAACTATATTTTTCTCTATTTTATGGACCACCAAAAGTCCAATAATTGTCCTTACACTATATGTACATTTTCCTTTCTGTTCTCATTTACCGAATAGCAACGTCATTTGAAATTGAAACTTTTCCAGTTTGTAGGAGTAATAAAGCACTGGAGAAGGATGGATTCGTTTTATTACATAAAATTGCTTGTTTTCCTTAAATTGTGACACTATTCCATACTTTTTGTCTTCTGAATGCTTACCAGTCCTAAGCCAACAGAATTCATATTGCTACCTCCACAGGTGAGCAAACCCCAGATTACTTTGTTTTGTCAGTTATGGCAGGAGTAATACAGAGAAATAAGGCCAAACACTTTTCTGGCATGTCTACCAGCTCACTGGAGTTATTCCAGCAAATAACTTGTCTCACAGCTATTTAAAAGAAAAATAATGAGGTATTACTACTATCAAATCCTTCAGCCTTGCGGCTATAACTTAAGTATGTATTATAATCCAGTGGATAACGTGGGGTACAACACAAGAGAACGTTATCCAGAAATGAAATCTAAAGCATTGTTAACTAACATTGTCTTTTCTTTGTTTATGCCTTTTGAAGGATTGACATGTAATATAAAATCCCAGCCCCTCAAGTTTACTTTTTTAAAGAACAGGTTATTTTTTTTTAAACTCCTAAAATCATTTCTCTTGTATATATTACATGATTGTTGCTTTAAAGCCATCATGACCGATCACTGATTACAGCCTACAGTTGTAATCCTCACTTTGCAAGGTGGGAGATGACCTTCAATTTCTGCAGGCCCAGATACATCTTGGCAGGAGTGCAATATGTATCCGCTTCCTCGAGATGAAGAATACAAAAGTTAACAATGGAAATCACTATAGAGCAAAGTGCCCAATATCTTATTTTTCAAGAGACCATGGAAAACAGTCAGATTTATGAGTAATTTGATTCTGTTCACCAAGCCCTTGCTGTGACAGTTACTTTCACATGGAATACCTTTCAGTGCATAATGCAAGATATCAGGTCTTCTGACCTGGAGGTATAAAAGTACAGAATTAAAACAGCTTTAATGATAGGACTCCTGCAGCAACAGGCACGCTGTCTAAGAAAAGTGAAAAAACTTGTTAGTGTTTAACAAGCTCTGAAAACATTTTGGGTTTTTTGCTTCAGTGTTTTCTGTTTCTTTTCATTTTTTGTGAGTAGAAACATCTTGAAGAGGCTATGCCTCTAATGAGTATTTCTAGGAGAACTGTACTTTTTCTTCTTTGAGAAAGGTGAGGCAGGGCGAAGGAAGATAGGAAGCAGACTTTTCACAGGGAAACATGTTTCTTTCAAAAAGAATGTGTTAATTCTGTTTTGAAAATTGTTAATTGAAGTGCTGAATTAGCTACACAGTTTGGCCATCAAAGCATACTGGGAGGAACACTAAGGGTTTGGAGGATCCAGTGATGCTTGAGGGAGTATGTATTATGGCCAAATCAATGGAGGTTGCATAACTGGGCAAATGGTGCTTGCTTTCATCTGCAAAACAGAAAGCGCCATCCACTGCTTAGTGAAGTCAGAGGAAATCTTCTAGCTGGCTCTAATGGGATTTGCACTGGGTCCCTAGGCTTTGGTAAAATCACTCTAAAAGTGCAGAGAAACTATCATAAAGACAATCTTTCCAAAAGCAATTTTCAGCACTTTCCCCTGTTAAAAGCATAAAGAAACTGAGAAAGAAGAATAAAGGAGACCATGGCTAAAACTCTGAAGTAACTCCTAGATTTCTTTTTTTTCCTGTAGAAAAGAGTACAAGATGTCTAATGCACCTGGACTGTGAAATGAAGAGCTATACACGTTTTCCTGTTTTCTCATCAAGTTGACAAGAGATATGAAAACTCAGGAGGGGTGTTATGCTCTTGTCAAGGAATAAAAATAATTATAAAATATGGAAAGCAAATTACTGTTTGAGACATTCTTTCTAAGAAAATAATTCAGAAATTTCTCATTATCCTTTTAAAGTGTCCTTCCACTCCAGTCCACAAGAAAAGGTGATCTCAGGTTCAAGTCCTCTTTCAGTTCAAAGTTTCTATGTGAAAAGAAATAAATAAGTAAATAAAATCAAAACAATATGAGTGTTTGAAAATTGAGAGTATTTTCATGTCGGACAAGGTACTGATAATTACTTTTGAGATACATTAAAGAGATTTACTCACAGATTTTTAAAATTTTTGGGTTTTCCAGCAAGGAATTTAAGGAATTATGATGGTTGTTTGTCCTGTGTCTAGCTAGACAAGTCTTATGATGCAATTACTCCATGTGAATATGACTGTACTTCCATAAACACAAATAACTTCTTAATTCCTTTTTGACAGAATATAAGCACGTTTGTAATCTCAGTATTTACAGCAACTGTGCTTTGAAAGAGTAAAGAAAATTCACTTAAGGCACATTGCAAGATTAGCTCTCTTTCCATTTTGGAATATTTTGCTCTTAATCCTTCTGCAGACACACAGAATTTGGATATTACCTCCATCAACACCAACCCACTGCTTGGCATCATCTTCTCAGATGATGAGTAGTGCATATATCTAACTCTCTGTCCATGCTGTCTTCTGCAACATCTTTGCTAATCCACGTCTACAATGTGATTTTGAAAGCCACACCTTGCAAGTCACCTGTTCACATATAGTAAAAGCAGAGATACATATCTCACAGTCTTCCAAAAGTAATGACATTCAACTTAGGTAATAAAAAGTGTATGTTCCAGAATAAGAAGAAAAACACGATTTCCTGACACCTTTTCCTGTTTTTTAGCAGTTATGGCTGCTACTCTTCCCAATCAGCACCCCCCCACACACTTTTGATTTTTTATTATATCGTGTAAACTTTTCTCTCTTTCTCTTTCTTGCTGGCAACCTGAGTCCTTGACTGCTGACACAAGAAAGACACTCTTCTTCTCATATCTGGTTCTTCATATCTTCTTTTGTGGGTTCCTCCCGAGTCTTTAGGTTTTATTCTTTCTTAAGACTCAGCAGTTATTGCTCGACCATTTTATTTTGATTCTGAAAAAAATTTGTCTTCTTCACACTACAGTTCCCAAACAGAAGTTAAAGGAAATTGGTACCAGCTAGTTCTCTTCAGAGGTCTCTGTACAAACAGAAAAATACCAGGACTCAATGTTTTTGACACACAAAGACATAGTGAATGTTGGTTGTTACAAGCACAGAGACATCTGGAGGTATGGGACTTTCCATAAATCAGCATAATTAGTAAATTGTAACTGGTCTTCCCAAAGTTATGTAATTACATTTTCTCTTAATTTGTCATAAGTCTAAAGTTAAAATTTTTATATTTAAGCCTTGGAGGAGCAAGAAGCTCAATGTTTCTCATAAATGAACTTCTTGTCAAATTACAAATTAAATGAGACTTGAGAAATCCTCATCCTTACTAATACTGCTTTTTTGCTTGATCAGGGTTACAAATCTTAATAATTTGGAACTTCAATGGTCCAGCATATTATAAGATCACCTTGTTTAATCTAGTAGCATTCACTATTATATTAGCAGCAATTTTTCAAAAAAATTATACTTGATCTTGTAAAGGATGATGTGACATCCTCATTTGAACTTGTTCTTGTCATTTGGATTTTATGTTCTTTGTACAGTTATCTGGCTGTTTGGGAAGCCAAGATAATTGAATACCATCATTTCAGAGATGTGCACTCAGTTTGACATAGTAAGGGCCAGGTAACACTATACACACAAATATTCTTAGCAAGAAGTTATCATGCCTTTCGTTGCCATTCTAGGTAAATACACAAGGAAAAATTGCTTCTCTAGAACTGAGTTTTTTAGGAGGAGCCTTGTATCTAGCTGTTAGGTCAGGAAAAAAGGGAAAGAAGTGGTAATGCAGGTTGTTTTCTGCACTATTTTAAAGAATATCCAAGCTCTACTTCTTGCTCAAGTCTGTCAAAAATCCGCCTTTTGATACCAATTAGCAGATCTTCAAATTTCAAAACATAAGCTCTCTCTCCTAATTGGAGATGTAGTCTCACATTCTTTCAACTTTGTAATGAACAGGTACATAATATTGGTTTTACAAGATGGCTGAATGTTTGAGTTTTGCTGGTAAAGAGTAATTCCAGCCCAAATTTTGTTTAGCAGTGAGAACGGGTACCTGTGTTTTTACAAAGGAGGTTATCAAGCCTCTTGCAACATTTGATGTGTTCTTAAAGTTATTATTCCTGAGTCCAGCAACCTGCAAGAAAAAAAATTTCCATATCTTTTTGAGTGAAAGTTTCCCTTCCTCATGAATCTGGGGAGAAGACTAAAAAAGTTACTAGGTAAGTGGTGAAAGGCTAAAATTAGACTGTGTTGAAAAATGTTCACAGTAATTGTTGACCAAGGGGAAGATTTGTACTTGTTCTCTAAGGACATGACTTGATTTTATTAAAAATTTCTAATACATGTTGAGAAACAGGAAAGCAGTCTTTTTCATTCTATCCTCTTTGGACCCTCTATATTTAGAGTTCAGATTACAAATAAATGGAAAATTTATGGAAAATTAATGCAAACATATTCTTCCCTAATCTCCCGATTTTTGTATCGTCATCGTATGGTCAGTACACAACATTGTGTAATGGTAAAGTGTAATATTCTTTTTCAGGAGTAAGAAAAAAACTAACTAAAAAACCGCCACCCAAGCCCCAACCCACAAAATCCAAACCCAACTCAATCAAACCTATTCCTAAGCTCTAAAGTGTTCCTTAAAGAGATAGTCTTAGTCAGTTTGGTCACTGTTAGTTAAATTCACATCACTCTATGCAGGGTACTGGCTGAGGTAGCATCAGAGCAGGTAGCAATGTTCATTGAGCACTTGTGGAAGGTTGATAAAGTTCATTAAAACCAAACAAAAGGCATCGATATTTAAAAGTGGTGGGGGGAAAATAAGCAAGTGAATTATAATTCTGCTCTTTATGAATGATGGGAAAATAAATAACCCGTTTATTATAACCCTGCGTTACAAATTCATCAGTAAAAGCCAGCATGGATTTGTCAAAAATAAACCATGCTGAAACAACCGGCTAGTCTTCCATGAGGCTGTAGCAGGCTTTCTTGAAAGAAGAGATGCCCTGTCTGCCTTGAGGGTTTTGGTGATATCTGCTACTTCCTGGAAGAGAAAATTGAGAAAATGAGAATTACGAGAATTCAGTTAAAGAGGGCAACCACTGTGGAACTCTCAGTGAGGAGCTGCGTCAGCTCTTGGTGTCCCTCAAAGTAAGCATGAATCTTGTGGCTTTCCAGTGGGTGTCCTACCTCCAGGCCTATTGCACTCCTGTCCACCTCTCTCTCTTGAGTTCTCTGTCCTGGAAGTATGAAACAAACAGTCCTTTCCCATACCTTTTGATCTGAAACTCTTATCCACAGAGTATGAGGCCAAGCCAATCTCTTTGTGACTGAAGGTACTCCTGATCTCAGAAGCGCTTACCTTTCCCTTTCCCACACATCCTGTGGTGTAGGAATGTCTGAAGGCTTCAAGTATTGCTCTCTAGATCAGTGAAACTGTCTCGGTAAAATCTGAAATTTTAAAAATTTAAACTTTTTTAAAGTTATTACACCAACAGTAAAGACTATTTCTAGTCTGAAGTAATTCTCTCATCCAGCTGATTGTTTTGACCCTCGGTGTTTATGATGGTATGATGGTAGGATCAGGTAAATAGGAAAGGACTGGGAGAGCAGAATCACTTGTTATCATCATTGAAAGTCTTTGTGGAACTATAGTTCCAGGTTTTGAGAAGGAAGTGGTTCAGAAGTTTAGGGAAATCACAGAAGAGTAGGTTGATTCCATTAAAGATTTTTGAGAGGAGTATAATTGGACCTGCTTTTTTTTTTTAGAAATTAGAAGTTTGCTTTGTAAGTTTGACTCTGCAAGTGTGTAAATAGCCAAATATTTTAAGTGGTGGTGTGGAACTGGAAATGGTTACCTTTGTTCATAAGCTTTTTCAGAATCTAAAGGGTTAGTCTGTCTATTGGGTCCTGATGGCAAGTAATTTCAGGAAGGAAGAAGAAAAGGAAGAAAGCTGAAACAGGTACAATGAATGTGGTTTGTACCGAATCAACAATATTTGTCTCCCTTGCATTTCCATCATTTTTGCAGTTTCATACACACTTTAAAGTAACTTACTACGGTGAATTCCCATGGCCATCTTCTGCACAATGGTTGAGAACAAGTCCATTGATACTCGACGAGCAATGTGATTTACCACATTACACGTCAAGAGAGGAATCACAGAAATGTCATTGGAGGCGTTGAATTAGTAAGAAACAAATACATACTTATTGTAGTTTCATTTACTGTAATGACAATTTTGAGAAACTATGAGGGAGAGTAAGAGTCAGCCTTGAAGAAAGAATGGGGATTTTTTAGAATAGGGTTTATAAAATTTCTCTCTTCTGTGTTAACATTGGGTACATGGTTTCTCTAGATGATATGAAAGTGGCTGAGAATTCTGCTTTTACAGAAGAAATACGGTTTTATGCTGAACATCCTATATGCCAAAATGTAAATGCAATGTGCTATGTCTCACTCCTGTTTTTCCTCCTCTCATTCTCCTCCATAGGCCAAAATTCTGCAGAGACCTTTCCTAAGTGCATAAGAAATGAATGGAAAATTGTGAGAAAATAAAGAAAATTTAATATAAAATCCCAGATGTTCTGATTCAGCTGTCTGTGTGTAATTCAAAATTTTTCTTCAAAAAGACTTTTAAAATGATCAGAATATGAGCATCAATAGAATCTTCAATAAAAGGAAGCACAAAGATACATTTTTCAGGACTAAATATGTACTTCTGAAGAACCAGCAGTGAGAAAAAATGAATAAAAACCTATTAAGTGCTTTACAAAATACAGCCTGAAACATTTACTGATAAACAGAAATTTAACAGCCCTATACCTAGACTGTTACAACTTGCAGAATAAAATGCGCCTATCAATGACATTTTAAAGTTTGTATATAATATGGGTGAGTGATGGGAAAAGACTCTAACAATCCTTTTCTGTCTCCTAACCACTCATTTGTGCCTGCGATACTAGCCAGCAAATAAAGTGTTGGTGCTGTGATTCTACATTTTTTGCTGTGAGATGATCTCACAGGAACAGAGAAGCAGACCTTGGTGGTGAGTTTGCCAGAATCAGGCTCT
>Ga0065711_1003059_pt1:22500-30043 | contig 30043 bp, 13 predicted proteins | sample Hoacrofraction12_FD_59098 | JGI IMG/M metagenome (GOLD analysis project Ga0065711, IMG submission 59098) | Hoatzin crop microbial communities from Cojedes, Venezuela - Epithelial fraction 12 v2 (version 2) | ecosystem: Host-associated > Birds > Digestive system > Esophagus > Crop...
AGGCAGAGAATGCACAACAGCTACGGAAACATTATCTTCACCCACGGTGTTAAAATATCCCTTATGGGATTAGAATACAGAAAAGATGATTGTCGTAGGTGAAAAGTATTAGCTGATGTAGTCTGTATCAGTGTAATTAGAGGACTCTATGACTCTCTTGACATAATTCATTAGCTAGTGTTTTTCAGTAAATCCCAGACTGAATTTTTATTTTTCCTCTACCCAAAATGGACTCCACTAATGACTCTGCCCTTTATGTTCAAGGCATATGGAAATCTGCCTCAAGTTATTTTCACCAAATCAAACAAACTGAAATTAATCATGGTAAATTTGACAGTTATAATCCTACAATGATCTGTGAAATAGTCTTAGAGTAGCAATTACATCAGAGATAATGATAATACATTATATTAAATGTCTATCATCATTATTATTAATTTTGTATCTATTGTCAAGGCACTAATGATAATAGGCTCTTTGGAGGTTTAGGTGCATATTATGTTATTTCCCCAGGTGTCCCCAGTGTAACGCAGAATTCAGTAACCATTAGTAATAGATCCTTGAAAGAACATAAACTTTGGATGATTTATTTGTTTGTTTGTTTTCTATGAAGGAACTACAAATACAGAGTATTCAGTAATTTTTATTTTTGATTAATAAAAGTATAGAGAGCAATCAGCGAGATTCCATGAGGCTGCTTTCTGCAAGAGGTGGTGCCTATTCTGAGATGTAAATGGCTGATGTCCCTGCTTAGAATCATATCCTGAAAACAAAGATAAGGCAGCTTTACATCAATGTTCTTTTATTAATATGTAATATTTTGCTCTTAAAGGGAGAGTTTATGGCATTCATGTGGACAGCAACAACTAAGTTCACTATGATTACTACACCTAAGAAGATGCAAGGAAATCAAAATAATAGACTGCTTTGATTTTTTCTCCCAAGAGAACAGCATCTGTAAAAAAAAAAACTTCTGATGGCTTGAATTCTGTAGCTTTTCCCACATTAACATTTGGGTTTTGTTTTGCCTTGTTCTTTAAGGACAGTTACAGAATATTTAAGCATTGCTTTCAATGAGCTTACGCATTTCCCAAGTGGAAACAATATTTTCATCTCTTCCGATTTGGTTAGCATTCCAACGTTGCTTTGAGGCTTTCCTTGTGTTGTTGATGTTGCTTTTATTGTTTTTGTTTAGAATTGATCCATTTAAGAGCTAATTCATATAGGTTGGAAAGTTCAGCCTTAAACTGCTGCTTACAAATAGGTGAGGTTTTATCCTAGGCAGCCACAATTATGTAAAAAATTCAGAGTTTGGCTGGAAATTCTTGGTGTGACAATGTAGCCATAAGTAGCTCAAGAGAGTCTGAGGTTTTCTAAATCAGGATGTACCAAGTGAAATAGAGTTTATGCTGATTCTGGATGTTCCCTTGTAATCACTACCGGAATACCAGTAGTGAAATATGATGTCCTTTGAAAGTATTTACATTTGGAAGAAGATGCTGAACGTTTGGAGATGTTCCAGAGACGAATAATTAGAACTGCAAGACGCTGCTTATGGTACAAGGCAGGAGTTCAATCTATTTAGTTTAACAAATAGAAGGTTAAGGAATGATTTGTTCTTTGCTTTACAGCACACAAGAGCTGACAGTTTCAATGTTGCAAAGAATGATAATTTACAGCTTAGGACATAGGGCCTAGGCTCAACAGAGCTGAACTTTAGTTTTGCTATGAACAACTTCTCAGACCTCAGGCAAATTAATTAAGCTGTGCATAACCCAGTTTTTGCACTACTTCGAAGTTAAGTGCACTAAAGAGTGATACTGGGCTCAAGGAAAGAAACTCCAAATGTTCTCTTGACTCTCTTAGGCTAACAAACAACGGAAATCAAGTTATTTTGATATTATTTCAGTCGTTAACTATCCCTCAGCCCTGATGTTCCTGTGGAAATAATGAAGGGTCTGCTTACCCTCGCATGCCACACTTTCCCTCTCTTCTACTGAGCACTTACAAAGCACCGGGTAATACTGTTCTTCGTAACACTTAGCCATTTATAAAGCTATTGCAGATTAATACCGGATGTGGAGGTTACATAGGGTCTGCAGTGATCCTGTCATACCTATCTTATACATTAGATTTATTTTCTAACTAACTCACTCACAAGTCCTTGAATAAAATATTATTCCTGTGATTGTATATGCTGTTGGAATTAAAACAAGAAAACCAGAATGATTCTTAATAATTTCTCTCTATTCTACGCTTTCCAATTCTAATTTTTCAAAGTTTAAAAAAGTGGAAAACACTTTTCTGTGACTAACAAAACTGAGTTAATTGATCCTCGTGTTTACTGTTTTCTTCATATCCAAACTTTATACTTTTCATCCTTTAAATGAATGGCATTTTGTAAAGGTTAATCTTTCCACTTCCTCCGCTTTTGTCCAGCACAATGGGACGTGACGCTGAGAATACCAAACTAGAGCCTTGTGTTTTGCCAAAGTTAAAAAATAACTGTGATTTCCATTGCTTAGTGCACCAGAATAATTGATTATAATGCAGATACTTATTTTTAACAGGTACTCACCTTCAAGATTGTCCCATTTTCAGTCTGTAAAGTATCAGAGCTTTATTTATTGGGCTAGACTTTCTCATGCAACTCTTCTTTGTATGTTTAATTACATGCATTTAACATGCCAAAATTGTCAGAAGTAAAAAGTCTCGATTCACATTACCTTATGCCTTTTGCAGAGCTGTGTGGAAAGTGGATTTCCTCCTCCAAGAAGACCACACATCCATCTTTCCTTTGTCAGCTCATTGATGTAAACAGACTGTGACATATCAGCTTCCCCTGTAATTACAAATACTGGATGTGCAAATATGTTTTTTTCTCTGTGTGTTTTATTTCTTTATTCTTTCACCATCCAAAACCCCAGGAACTCTTCACTTATGTATTCTGTTCAGTTCTTGGGTTGCCCTGAACTGCATACCAGGCCATGTTTCTGGTCTTAATAACAAAGATTTTACCTTCAAAAGAGAGTCAGAGAAAGATGAAAACCCATGACAAAGTAGAACTTCTTACCAATTTGGGTAAGGCTGTTCAGCTATTTCTGGCTGTATGAGAAACCAGGAATAGCATTCGGGAAGAAACTGCTGAGCAGTGTAGAGGAAGGACTGAACCAATGACCTGCAGGAGGTACACTGGAAACGCAACGTCAACCTTTTGTCATCCCTTCCTTTGACCTTCCTCCTCTCTGATACTATGAGTAGAAAACAATTGCCCTAATGTGGGAATAAACAAGGGTTATTAGGCTAATATTCAACAAACTATTTAACAGCTAGGGCAGTGAGTTGGCTCTTACAATAAATTATGTTCCTTAGGGGTTGTTATCTTGGAGTTACGGATGTGTGACAAAGTTTCACATTTTTCTAAGTGCTTTTGGCCTTATCCCCAGTCTAGTAAGCCCCTTGACATTTCATCTGTGATTCATTCTCACACAAAATGTTGTGTTGTTTAATGCTGTTAGTGATGGGTAAAAGTGGTTTGAAAAAGGAAAAGTAACTCAAAAACCTAAAAATAATTCAAATAGACTGAACAAGCAGGGATTAGAAATGACCAGCTGGCTGAAATATAATTGGCAGGGTTTAGTCAATGTAACTAAACTTGCCAAGATTTAGTCTTCTATTAGGTCATCTATTTCTGCCTAACTAAACATGTCTTGGATATTTGTACATAAATGAATTATTCTTCCTTACGGTCTACAAAACTTGTAATTTCTGGTATTTAAATATCAGTCATAAATGAAAATAAGGAAAACTCTAGTGTAATCTCCTGAAATCAGATGGAAAAATGTGAAGGGAAAACACTTTCTGTTTTGCTCTTCCAGAGGAAAATGAAGTTTAACAACCTTCCTTCCCATTTTACATTCAAAAAAAAAAAAAACAAACAACTTAAAATCTTCACAGAGACATATTTCACACTGTTAAATGTTAATGAGGTATTACGCATTGGAAAACTCAACAGTATAAAAATATGGAAAACTCAACAGTATAAAAATATGTTGTCAGTACATAAAAACCTGTAGGGGGGGATATTGCTTGCTTGCTTTACTTGGGGTGAAGGAAAGTCTACCTAAGAACTACTTAGTTACAGAAGAAAGCTTGCAGTCTTGTTCTGTTTCCAATCTGCAGGTTAAATAAGCTACTCAGTTATTTTTATTGTACTCGTTCTTGTGGAACATTTGGTCCATTTAAATAATCTGCTTTTAGTCCAGATCCAGCTTCTCATCTTTTATGAGCAGAGGCCCAATAAATCAAGCAAGAATTTTGCCAAGGAATGTCATGGTTGCCAAATTAATTTTGCATACTGAATCATACTGGTTATGCTGTATTATCTTACACTGGTTATTCTTTACATTGGCTATATTGAAGAATGTTAGACGTTACTAGCCAATTCATTGAGAGTTTAGTCATTCTTATTGTTTTAAATAAAGATATAATCGGTTACAGTTGATTGGGTGCAATTAAATTGGGGGTAGGATGTTCCTTCTGTTGTAGTGTTCATTAGAATATGTAACTACAGTAAACATGCCCACCTAAAAATCTTTCTTAAGAATTATTAATATCTTTCTTTATCATTCTTCCCTATCCGCTCCAAAGTTCTTTCTTTGGAGGACCAACATGAGAGCCTTAGGAGTAGTCCCTGATATTTGAATGCATTTTGCGTTCTTGCTGCTGTGCTGATTTTAAAGTTGCATTCCAATTCTGTACAGGAGACAAATCAGCACACTACTGAAAACACTTCCCTTCCTCTTGTACTTTATACTGCTAGAATCAGAACATCATTTACCAGTAAAATATAAACCAAGAAATGCAAAGCTTTGGAATATGATGATATGTAAACAATAGTGCAGTTAAACACCTTGCATGGAAGTTAAGAGTATATTAGTCTTAGTTAAAGGAGAGTTTTCAGGTACTTAAAGACTTCTGAGAGAGACGATCCTGGCCATTAATCCTCAAAAATACTGAAATTGCAACCTGAACATGGAGTTGTGTCTGAGACTTTCTTCTGGGTGATGATCATTAGTAACATACATTTAATGGGTTTTACAAANTGTGCAAAAGGCTACATCAACTTTTTTCAAGAGGGAGGGAAAGATGAAAGTGGAATACTAAGGCAAATATTTATCTTGTCATTGTAGCTACATCTCCCTTTTATAATGAACAGAACTTGCTTAAGCTTAGGGTAGCAAATGACCATACAAATCAACAGATGTCAAATGGAAAAAAACCCGAATCAGATGTTTCGGTCAATAAGGTGTTGTCTGTAAGGCATTCTTTTACCTATCTTGGAGCAGCTTCTCTTTCTTCTTTTGATTTATTGTCAGCATCATATCTGTGCACAATGTTTCTGCATCAACAGACAGAACAGTGTCCCAGACTGCACCTCTATTGATTACTGTCCTCCTAGCCTCAGGAGAACCACTTGTCACCTTGTACAGACTATGATGTTTACTGCTGCACAGAAAAAAAATCTTAGCTGTTGCAAAACAGTTTCTATCGATTTAAGGCTATAGCATTCTAGCAGCTCACTGTTAAATGAACTGTGGGGTTTTTCCCTTTCTATTTTCAGGGTGTGCTCCCAAATTACTGGCATGAAGTACAGACCCCTACTCTTAAACATTTCCCGTTTAATCAACTTTTCCAGTGACATTACCAGAGAAGAAGACATATCCTACTGCTGGAACAGAACAGTGATTTTTGCCCAAAGAAAGCTGTGGTCCTTCTTTAAACGGACAGAGTTTTGGATGTTGTCAGCAAGAGAAGTGGTCTTTGTTTGTTTGTACAAATGCTGTTAAGTCCAGCACCACTGAATCCTAGTGTTCTCTACAAAGACTAAAATTTAAGAAAAGGCAAGAAGTAACAATTCCCCCCACTCCAGAAATTCATCAACAATATATATACACACTTTTCTGCTTTAAAAGTACAGTCCTGTGCTGACAAACAAACAATCCTACTTCATGTCTTTCTAACAACAAGAAACATTACATGTTTGAGTAGATAATAAGAGGTACTGTTATGATACAGAAAATTGAAAACCTAGATTGCAATAAAATTGCAGACACAGGGGAATTAGTAATGGCTTCTCCATGTTTTAGTAGTATACTTCCTTTTTATTCACCCAGCAAACAGTGTTCACTAAAATCAGCGAAGAACAAAAGCTGTGATTTATATATACGGACAGGTATACATGCACCCCTGACCTCCTGCCACCTTCCTCGCCCTCAGCACCAGAAGCAATTTATGGAGACCAGTCTAAATAAACATTAAAGAGTCAAGGCCACAAACTGACAGCAAGGAAAATCAATGGCTCCAGAAACCAGCTAGTAGGATCAATAAAAGAGATTAGGCATCACAAGCTAGTGTGGGGCACTTACAGGTAAATGTGGCTTACACTTCATCTGACAGGGCTCTCTCTGCATCAGGATGAAAACTGTCATAGAAACAGAAGCACACTGAGTAGCCAGTGGAAGACGCTCCTTAGTTACAGACATTAAATGCTGACCTCTGAATGAAAAGGATTTATACTGAGGCCACAGGGAATTTCCAATTGCTTTTCCAGTCATCTCCCACATCTGTGCTTTTACACGTAAGAATTGTTTCAGATACAGATTTGGAAAACTCTCTGATTTTGTTTTGTTTGGTTTGCTTTCCTGGATTGTTTTTCAAATCCTCTCCTTACAACCCCTCACTGAGTTACACCACCCTCTGTAACGTGTGCAATTACTTGCTACACTGGGGTAGGAAGCTTTAGCTGAAATCAGTTCATCTTCAGTTTCTACAGCTATAGCTCAGGACCTTGAAATGTCCCATAGCATGGGGCAGATCCAGACTCAGCAGTGGCTTCTTTCACCTCAGCTCACTTTCCGAGCTGTATTAGGTGCATAGCTGGACCTAGATGAATGCAGAACCATCCTTCTCATTATCAAGACAGAGCATGGCTACTTTTTCATACTCCAGGGCACTGCCTTTTATCAGATCACAGATGTTAACGTTTTATTATCTGCAATCATCCAGTCACCAGCATGAATCTAAAGCTGATAGATACCAGCAGCCTGTGTTCTATTATTCTGTAAACACCTGTGACCACAATGGTATTTAATATTGTGCTTAAGGATCACAGCTCATGGCAAGTTTTACCTGACTTTCCTTTCTATCCATTTTACAAATGAGTACATTTTTTTCTGTTTCTTCAGAAACCCACTGAGAAATTTTTACTTTAGTTTTAGCAACATTTGTGCTACCCCTGAAAGATAGCCATGAAGAGACTGTAGAAGCTGCCTCAGACAAATTTGGGTGTAGACTCATGGGTTAGGCTACAAAGCCTATCTAAACTACTTGCTATTCCTAATAAAAAGATGGGGGGAGGGGGAAGGGAAAAAATATCCTTTCCACCGAATCTTCCTTCCTTCCTTCCTTCCTTCCTTCCTTCCTTCCTTCCTTCCTTCCTTCCTTCCTTCCTTCCTTCCTTCCTTCCTTCCTTCCTTCCTTC
>Ga0065711_1031302_pt1 | contig 30043 bp, 41 predicted proteins | sample Hoacrofraction12_FD_59098 | JGI IMG/M metagenome (GOLD analysis project Ga0065711, IMG submission 59098) | Hoatzin crop microbial communities from Cojedes, Venezuela - Epithelial fraction 12 v2 (version 2) | ecosystem: Host-associated > Birds > Digestive system > Esophagus > Crop | place...
CCCCTACCATTCTGTGATTCTCATATGTCACCTGGGGCAAGGAATTGGGCCAGGTGTTGGGCTGCGGATCACAGCTAGCTTGGGAGGGAGGGAGAGCAGATCTGCTCTTCTTGCCAGTGGAGACAGTCCCCACCACTGGTGGGATGAGCGCTGGGAAAGCCTAACACCAGAAGCCAAAGGAAGAAGGGTACAGCAGCAGTCATGCAAAACGGCGGCTCCAGGACGACAGCAGTGCTGTCCTGCTGGGGCTCAGCCAGGTCTGGGGCTTGAGATGGACCTGCCTCCCAGGCATCGCGGCAGGGTGAACACCAGATAATCCAGAAATCCCTCTTAAATCTTCACCCTGACATCGGTGCTGCAAACGTAACTGCTTCCAGCCGGAAGAGAGGGGCTTGCGCCTACCTCCGGCACACCCCGAGCGAGTGGGCACTGCCACCGCCTGCCCCGGGGCCAGGAGGAGCGCACGGCGGCACCCTGGCTCTTCTTGGGCAGCCGAAGCCCGGCAGCCCGCCTCACCCTGCCCTCCAAAGACCACTCTCTCTGGGGACCTGGAGCCCTCGGGCGAGGGGCAAGGTGCGAGGAACCCACCACAGCCCCCGGCAGGCAGTGGGGTCTGGCCAGCGACCAACTTTCTCGGCAGGGTAGGACGGAGGGGTGAGTGCAGTCAACACAAACACTCAATCATCCTTCCTTTCTTTCTTCTGTGCTTCCTTTGTTAACTGCAGGAAACAGCTGAAAGACCTTGAGTTTCCCATTGTAGCGTGTATGGGAACAGAGCTGCAGTGATCAGAACATACCCCCCGCTGCTCCTGGGGAAAAAGGGAGAGCAGAATCCTTTCTAAAAAGGGTTTACGATTAGAAGAGTGTTCTGTCACTCTGGCGCGCAGTAATCCACTGCGCCACCAAGTCCCTTCAGAGAGATGTCGAAAACTTAAATGACTGAAAGCGAAAGAGCCCCAGCTCAGGTTCCCAGGCAGCCAGACATCCTAATTATCTTTAGATCCACTCCCACATGGAGGGGAGAGAGCACATAGGAGAAAAAAAAAAAAAAAAAAGGAAAAGAAAAGAAAAAGAAAGAGAGGAAAAAAAAAAGACTGTCACATTGCTTTTTTCTTTTTTTAAAACCTTGTCTCCGCTCACTGCTTTTCCAGCTGTGACACCTCTCACGGTAGTTAATTAGAATCATGTCACCGCGTTAATGTGCTCTGACTGGACTCTGATAGACGCCCGTCCTCTAACCGGCCGCCCCTCCCTCGCACCCCTCCCCGGGACCCCTGGCCACACGCCTGCCGCCCGTCCCCGTCCCCGCGGTCCGGTGGGTGCCCCGTGGCCGCTCCCCGTGCTCTGCCCCCTGTGTCCGGGACCTGCTGCCGGCCGCGACACCCGGCGTACCGCCGCTCCACCTGTGCCGGATCCGCCTGACCTTTACAAGCGCTAATTCAAAATGACACTGCTCATTTGATGACATTTCTGTTGATTTTTACTTCAGTCTCTTTTAATTATTTAACTTGGAGTCCTTCCCCTTCTGCCTTGGGCTGGGGCCGCTGTGTGTGGGGCAGTGGCCCCGGGGCAGCCCCGTGCCTGCTCCGCAGCAGTGAGCCCCATGCTTGGCTCTCGCTCCCGGCATCCCCCGGCAAAAGGATGGTGCGGTGCCAACGGCACTGCCCCCGGGCATGGCACCTGCTGCGTGCCACCACAAAGAGCCAAAGAACGCGGTTTGCCAGCTCTGGGGGAGCAGGGGGTACTCCAAGGCTTCTGCCACTCCCTGAGAGGGACGGGGAGGGTGGCACCGGCTCTGCCAGCCAGGGACACACAGGCTGGGATGGAAAGCAGTCAAAAAAGCAGAGGGGAGTTTCACAAAATGCTGTCCCTGCTCCCTTCTTCCCCTTGCCCTGCTGCAGAGGAGGCAGGTGGGCACCAAGGGTGACTGGGGATCTCGCAGACACAGTAGAGCCAGCAAAAGGAAAGAGGGGAAAGGAAAGCAGGGAAGAATGAGAGGAGGCTGAAATGAAGCCAGCAAGCTGCCAGGACCACAAGCTCCCGACACCTCGCAGGGTGAGGCGAAGCCTCAACAGCCCCCACCGAGTACCCGGGGGGGAGAGCTGGCGCTGACAGCCCCCGGCACCCATCATGGCGGGTGGCCCTCGCCGCCCTCCTCGTCAATGTCAGCGCGGAGAGCAGCCTGGCGCTGCCGGGACACGAGCAGGCAGGGCAGGCAGGGCAGGCAGGGCGATGCGCGGAGAGGGACGGCTCGGCCGGGCAGGAGGCACCCCGGCAGGCGCAGGCCCGGCTCCCCGCGGCAGTGGCAGCTCGCGGCAGTTAATTAGAATCGTGTCACTAAGTAAATGCGCTCTGACTGGACTCTGACAGACGCTCACCTATGACACCGGGGGCCAGGAGACAATCCACATCAAACTACTGCAGTGTGACCCTTTTAACACAAAGAGTAAACTCACTGCACATCGAGTTGAAGCTCATTAAAACTGTCTACTCTGCGAGCATCCCATTAACCTCACTGTTAAAAACACGCAATTCCTCTTCTTCTTTCCGAGGCCTAATTAATGCTCTGGATCAGGAACAATATCACACCCTAACCTTCCGAGATTTCCAATCAGTAAATGAAAAGAGAGAGACGGAGCAGGGAAGGCACGGCGGCTTGCTGGGTTGCTCACTGCAGGGGCTGCTGACCTGCCCAGGCAGGTAGGGCTTTTCCCTTTGGCGAGGCAGAGATCCCCACGGAGGGAGCACGGCACAGCCCCGGCCGCGGGCACCCTGGGCACCGGGAAGGTGGCGAAGCCCTGTGCTGAGGCTCACAGCTCACAGGATTACGGCAGCTGGTGTGAAGCAGCCCAGTGAGGGCTTCGTGTCGAGACAGGAGCTACTGTGGGACCAGATCTCCTGGTCGCCTGGGATGGGTACCGCAGGTTCGTTAGCTGGAGACACAGCAGCCTGGCTACCCTCTTTCCCCAAAAAAGAGAAAAGCAGCCCAAACCAGACATATAGAGCTAAATCTAAAATCATCACAATACGCGTGCTGAACTCTAAACTTTAAAGATTCAATTAAATCCAATTAGATTCAAAAAAGACCAGCAGCAAGGGGTAATATCATGTTTTAACGGCAGCCAGTGCACTGCAGGTAGAAGGAGAGATGACAAATGAGAAACAAACTTTCCCATCAGCAGAAGCTACTTCTGCGGATCTGGATCCTTTTTTCGATGTATTTTAAATTCAATAACTGGCTCATTCAGAGCTGAGAAACAGTAAAGGACATATTAAAAAAAAAGGGTGTGCCTTTTATCTTTTCCATCATCAGGGACACGAACCAACCAACAAACTAACGTAGGAGAGGATGCGATGTGCTAATTCTAGAATCTGGAAAGGGTGGTTTCCAGAAACACTCCTTCAGCTCACCAATCACTTCTTGCTTTGGTTTCATGCACCAGGTGTTTTTAACTAAAAAGTATTCTGAAATATACTTTCCCTTCCGTATTGAGTATATGCAAGGGAAACAGGATTTTACTAATAAAGACAATTCAGATTACTGCTGGGGTATTTTAGCATGGCATTCCAATATTCATCCAAAAGCATCACAACCCAAACCACGAGTAAGAATTTAATCACCACCTCCTTAATAACAAATAGTAACTCACTGTTTTTCTAACGTAACAAATACCTAAAAACTAAGACTAAAGGCATATTATGATACATAATAGATCAAAATAAATATAGCAAATACAGGGCATTTGGTGAATAAAAGAATAATGGAATTTAATAATTGGGCAGTGGCAGGGAAAGCCGCACTTAGTTTGCTAGGTGCTGATCAGTAAAACTTGACCTCTTTTAGGGAAATACGCTGCAAAAAAAAAGAAATGCAAAAATAGAAAAAAATCAATTACTGAATCCAGGTGCCCTGCTGCCCAATTTAAATCACAGCTCAAGTCTGGGATTTTAATCCTTCTGATTAACATCAGTCTCTGAAACCCAGTGGAGAGACCCCAATGCAAGAACCCAGCTCCACTGGTGTGGAGCCTGTGAATGCTGGTCTTTGTGTCAGAGTGCCAAGACCCCCATTAAAAGCTGCAGCTCTTTTTTGGCAAGCAGCACCTCAAACACATGTTTTAAGAATGGCAATGTGCACACACCATCGTAAGACGAGTAACTTCTTGGCAAGACTCAACTCTATTTTGTTGAGGGTCAAGAATACACCAGACAAAAAGAAGTTCCTCACCCCAAGATCCTACAGCCCACACTAGGGCTGACACACTTTTAATCCATGTTCCAGGAGAGATGGAAGCTGCAAAAAAGCCCTCTCTGGTCCTCAGAGCCACATGCAGCCCAGAGGGAATTCATAGAGCTGAAATACCAAGCTGAGAAAAGGTATGAAAGAACAGGTTTCACTCTCCTTTTGCTTCTTTCCTATCTCCCAAGGATTTCCTGCATCCTCGCTCTGGAGCAGGACCTTCCACCCTCCTTATTCTGCCTGGCACTTCTCAGCAAGCTGAAATACTTACATTGCCCCCTTCCTTTACCTTTTCCTTCCCAAGAAAATAACTGCAGCAGACCCCTACTCGTCCCACCCCAAGGCAGCTGTATTTGCAGTGTATGCAGATATGCTTTGGTGTATTTGGTGACACAAACCACTTTTCTAACCCTCGACATGATGTGCAGCTCACTTGCTCATGAGTAGAAACCAGACGAAAGCTAGAACGCGAGCTCTGTTCAGCAGCTTGCTGTATGTGCAGCTGTATGGCCTGGGGGACGTGATCCGAGACCCCACTGTGCTCCCCCACGAGCCCCTCCTGCCCGCACACACCGGCTGCTAACAGTGAGGTCCCCTGCAGGGTGTCCAGCGCCCTGAACTCCTGGATTCTGAGCAAGACGCAGGAGAGGAGATGAAGCAGGGAGCGGGACTGGCCCCAGAGCATGCCAAGTGCAGGGATTTGGAGCAGGTATCTGCTGAGCCAGTGAATCAGAGAGCGATTTGAAAACAAAACAATACACAACCGATCAGGCGAGACAGCAAAATTCTTGCAAATTGTTTGCAAAAACAAGCGGTCATCTACAGCAATTTTTCTGTCAGATTTGAAGGGAAACATTCCTGTTGCACATCCCCGTCTAAGGACTGCCCGCATCCCCCGGAGCGCTCCCCACGCTGCGGGGAAAGGGGTTGCGCGGAGGCCCTCCTGCACAGCTGGCACTCGTGAGACTGCTGTGGCTGGGGAACGCACTGCCCGCTGCTCTCTCCTCAGCCCCCTTTGCTTTGCAGACTTCTGGACATCAGCGACCCACGAGGGCCACGAAAATCAGAGGCTGACCCTGGTTACACCCACTGTGGGCAGCCCTAGGGACCCCTGTTCAGGTTCCCAACTTCCCTCGACCTTGCTGCACCCCAGGACCGGCCACAAAAGAGAAGGGATGCTCTAGCCCGCATGGGACCATCCCGAGAGCCACTGCCAGCTCCCGTCTCACCGCGGGCAGTGAGAGGCAGGCAGGCAGTGTGCCCCGCTGCTCTCCACGCTCTTGTTCAGCAGCAGTCCTTGAGGAGGGGTCGTTTATTCGGCTGACTGGGCAGGGCTGGGTCAGGAGCAAGGCTCCTTACAGCCAGGGAAGGAAGGGGAGCGCAGCCCTGGGCAGGAGAGGGACGGTTTCTCCCAGCAGTTGAGAGCATGGAGGAGGAGAGTGGTGAGCTCTGCTCAGGTCACAGGGTGACAGTCAGCAGTCGGGATGACCATGCCCAGTCCCAGTGGCCACTACAGAAGGACTCAGCTGTGCAGGACCGACACTCACTCCAGGATGAGGCAGCAAAGCTGGACCCAAAGAAGCACAGATGCCTCTCCACTGAGCAGCCCCTCCTCGGCCCTCGGCCTGGGGACATCTTGGGCTGTCACTAGCGCCAGCGCTTGATCCGTGACCAGAAAGTGAAAAGCCAGCAGGCTGCGAAATGAAGCAGCCAGACGTCCAGGAGGATGGTGCCCTGACAAAATGCCAGGCAAGGCATGTCTCCAGACACCAGCATTGCCCCAGGCTGTCTCCCAGGAGGGACGCTGGGTTGTCAAGCCCCAAAGCCAGCAGCCCTGACACAGCGGGCAGCAGCTGTGCCTGGGGTTCCCAGGCTGGCCGGGAGGAGAAGCCATTCAGTGAGCCATGTCTCCAGCTCACTCCTGGGGGCTCAGCCTGTGGTGAAGCCACCAGGCACAGGGTCCAGAGGCTGCCGTCTCTGCAGGCAGGTGGAGGATCGCAGATGCCCGGGATGGAGCTGCTCTGGATCCAGCCCAAAGGGAGCAGGCAGCAGGCTGCAACACACAGGGCACATGTGCACCGCTGGCAGTGCCAGGGAGATGGAGACCGTCACACCGCTGGCCTGGCACCCTTCACGGCACCCACGCAACTCCCCTTCCCAACAGTGTGCGAAAGGCAGGTTTGCCACTGGGATGGAGCGCTGCAAGAAGGGAGCTTGGCTGCTGGGCCTTGACATGCTGGTTGTCTGTGGGCAACCTGCCCATGGCTCACCCTGCACTGGGGAGAGCCAGGAGTGCTCCCCACGGAGGGAGTTTTGCAGAAATGAAGAAGCAAAACCTTTCTAAAGGACTGGAGCGGGGAGAGACGTGAACAGCATCTCTCTGAACTCCATCAGGCAGAGACACCTGTGCAAGACAACAGCACTGATATAAACACGGGCAGAAACCATTGGCAGACAGATGACACTCCAGAGCTGGGGACGCTTTGTCACAGTGAGAGACGACAGCAACAGAGAGCTCTTGCCACAAATAAAATGAGGAAATATGAGGCACAAACCAACTCTGCATCCCCCAGGAGACCCCAGGAAAAGCCCAAGCCTCCAGTGCAGGACACGCACACTCAACTCCTGCAGTTCCTGCTCCCTCCCCGTGACCCGCCAACATGGCACACAAGCAAGGCAAATCTGCTCCCAGGCAAGGAAGCAAATTTTAATGCTACCTCTGTCAATAATGCAACCAGATCCATAGTTCAAAAGGAGCTTGCTAATTAAAAGCTGGTGAGCTTTAAATAATTCATCTCCTTAACTTGGATTGATTGGAGAGTTTAATGGTTAGAGTCTTGAAACAATATTAAACAACCTCCTCAAGGCCCAGGTAGCAGGTCACTTTTCCAAGTAAATCTTACCTCCTTGCAAACTTTAATGCTCACAAGTCGCTGTGGATGAAGGGCTGGGAGGCAGAGGGAACACCTGACCGCTGGTCTCCAAGAGGTGATCCAACACCCAGCACAGAAACAAGACAGCCAAGAGCGACGCAGCCCTGAGTTACAGCCCTGCCTACAGCCCAGTAAATGTGAGCTCCTGCCCGCGCTGCAGCCTGCTGCTGCCCCAGCTCTGCGTGCCCAGTGTCACGCAGCAGGCAGACATATGGCCTCAGTGTCGCGGGCCAGGTCTCCCTCCTCACAGCACTTTGATCCCCGGGGCAGAGGAGCTAGGGGAAACAGGGACCTCTGCCACTGCGCATGGTAGCCTTAGTTGTTCATTTCGGATCGGGTTGCAGGACCATGAAACTCCTCATACGTGTGAGCAAACGGGACAATGATTCAGCTCTCCAGCTGGGGCCACACATCTTCACTGTGCAGCGCGTTTACAGCCAGCTGCCAAGGCTGCAGCGCCTGGCAGAGCCTCTGTTCCAAGGACAGACGGAGAATCCAGAGCAGCTGGAGGACTGGCCCAAGAGGGAGAGCATCCCACCCAGCCTGGGGCCCCTGCCCTGCGCTCCAGGCACCACGCGAGCCCCGCCGCTGCCCACGTCCATCCCCAGGCCGAGCACTGCCAGACCGGCCGAGGAGGGCAGCAGCTCCCTGCCCAGAGGGACAGGCGGGTGTGTTTGCCACGCTGGGATGTACCAAGGACCGAGCGCTCATCCCACGTGCCAGTCCTGCCCCGACACATCTTCGTCCCTTCCAGCAGCTGGAGACCCCGCAGCCCTTTGGCTGGCTGTTAGCCCCGCAGCCTGGAGCAGCCCTCGGAGCCCAGCCATGTCCCGCGCACCCGGAGCAGCAGCGGCGGGGACGGGAAGGGCGTGGGGCAGCAGCACTCACCTATCCCGCTGTGAGGCCTCCCTATGTGCTGTAGGTTCAGTCCTTTGTTCATGTCTAAGAGCCCGTTCTTTGGCCAACTCCCCATGGCAAAGCTGTACGCCTGGAAGAGAGAAGCAGAGGGTCAGACCGGAGCACAGCCCACGCGCAGACACGTTTTGTACTCGCCCAGGCCTGGCTGCTCCCGGGGCAGGTGCGGGTCTGTGTTCGCCGTGTTCAGTGCGGACCTGAGCATCGTCCTCGCAGCAGCTCTCCTGGAGCCGCCTGCACAGATTACCTTCACCCTGGCCTGTCCCACCCGATGCTCCTCAGAGGTGAGGTGTCCAGGGCCTGTCCTTGTATGGGTGACAACCCTCACGAGGTTTGCTGGGCACCGTGCCGGATCAGCATCACCTGAGGCTACCTTCGCTACACTGGGGCAAGCTGGCGGCTGTGAGCTCGTACCGCACGTCCCTGGGTTGCTCCAATGCCATTGCCCCATTCCTGCCTCTCCAAGGATGGGGCTGACAGGAGGAGTTGGGCGGGCTGGAATGGGGGGCTCATGCCCAGGCTGGCCTGGCCAGCAGCCCCCTTTTCCTCTGGCAAGCACAGCCCTCCCAGCCCCACCTCTCCTTCCCATCCCCAGAGCCCAGCTGCCTTGGGACTCTCCATCACCGGGAGCCAGCTCCATCCCCACCGTGTACCCCCGGCTGGGCTTCCAGCAGGAGCGAGGCAGCCGGGAGCCCGGGCAGCACAAAAACCCACCGGACAACACAAACGTGAGAGCTGCTGGGCCTCCATGTCACATGCACGGCTGTAATTACAGCCTGACAGCCACGTATCTTCTTCATCTTGAGGAATTAAGCTCAGCGCCACATTGTGAGCAGTAAGAAGGGCGAGTGGGCTTAGCATCGCTCACGCTGGTGCTATCTCTGTTGCCGTGAGGGCCATTGTCCCCAGACGAGATCAGGTCAATCCAGCAGCCCCTATCTCCCTCCTGCAGCGGGGATCATCGCTAGCCGTGGCCACGGCACAGCGGGGCATCGCGGACGCCCTCCGTGGGCTGGGAACGCTGGGGGAGATGCTCTCCGCAGAGGGAACGGGGCCGAACCGGGCGAGCGGAGCCCAGTGGTCCCCCCTACCAGCCCACCACCCGCCTGCCTGCCACCAGGACCTGCTGACAGTCCTTCTGCCCTTGCTGCCTGCTGCTCTGCTGGCATGGGCAGGGCTGGCCCCTGCGCAGCCCCCACTGCCGGCAGCCCCCCGGGAGCGACGGGGCTTGGGGGAGTTAATTTATTACTGGCCTACGTAACCATTCACGCTGCTTTGTTACTCCTGCCTTAGCAAAACAGAGGGCTCCACAGATAATTAATAGACAGCATTGCTAATCCTGTTGGGAGATGATTAGCAATTAAAACTCCTAATTAAGTCTATGCATAATTCACTGAAATTACACTTTGTGTACACAATAGGGAGGTTTCTTTTGCCTTCAACAAACACGCTCTGGCGTCTTCATCACCGTGGCCGGGATGCAGGCTGGCTGGCCATGGGGCAGGGGGAGCCACGGGCTCTGGGTGCAGGATGGGACCCCACCACCCCCCTGCTGGGTGGCCCTGGGTGACGATGGCAGCGGCTCCGTGTGTGGCTCCCTCTCCTGGGCTCTGTCCCAAAGAGCAAGCCCAGGCACAGCGCAGGAAGGTCCCCGCGCTCAGCACCAGTGGATCCAGTCCCGGGGTCGCCGGCAGTGGGGGGCACCCCTGGGGAAGGGGTGTCCTCACACACTTTGGAGGGAGGATGATGGGACGGGAAGGCAGCAGGGCTGTCCCCGCACTGGGGCAAGGCAGGCTCTGAGCTACCGTATCGCAGGCTGCGTTCCCAGCCCAGCCCCATCCCTTGAGCCCCGGCCAGGAGCTATGGAGGGAGCACAGCGGGAGGCTGGCAGGATCCCGGGAAAGCTGGGATCTCCGGAAAGCTCCTGAAGGCTGGACGCTAATACCAACCTCAGCCGGCATTCCCCAGCCCCGCAGCAGCAGCGTCAGCAGGGAGCCGGCGGCACGTGCCCCGGCCCCGGGACCAGCACCGGGCCCATCTTTGCATCGCGTTTTGCTTTCCTAATCAAGGTCATTCGGTACAGCAGCAATACCTGAGCAAACTGGCTAAGCAGCCGGGGTGGAAGTTGGCCTGACCACTGAAGGTCAAGTGTGCACTTATGCATATTCAAAGCTGCCTGCAGGATCGATCAGGTTTTAATTGTTTTTCCTGGGGTTTTGGAAGGAAGTGCCAGGGGCATTGATCAGTCCCAGGCGCGGCCGCTCACACTTCGGGGCTGGCAGGGACCGTCACTTTGCTGCAGGCAGAGGGAAATGCGGGCAGAGATGGAGGCAGGCCAGGGGAGAGGCCAGCCGGCCCCGGCTGGGAGGAGGACTCATCGCTGGGCTGTGTTGGAAAATAAAGTTTTTTAATTAAAATTGGCAATTCTGAGCCGCCTGCCGGCAGCAGCCACACAATCAAAAGCTAGGAGCTTTGCTGTTTAATATTTAAAGACGACGTTTAATCTTTAAACAGGAAAGTTCTTCTTCTGACTGTTAAAGCGAGGTAGAAAGTGCCGGAGGCTCCCCGATGCAGGGCTGCCCAGCCCGCCAGGCTGGCCGTGGCCACTGGCTCGCCGCAGCCACCGGGACACCGGTGTCGACCGCGGCCGCTCTCCTGCTGGCTCCTCCGCCACTCCAGCCCCGCACGGCCGCCAGCGGTGGCACAGACCCCTGCCCCTTCAGCGCTTATCCCTGCGGCAAACCGTGAGAAAGCCCTGGTTCGCTTGCAAGCCGAAGGATTTTAAAAAATGCCCTGAAACCCTGAAATCACACTGATCTGTCACTCCCTCCGCTTCAGTCCTGGTGTTGCAGGGACTGGGTTGCTCCTGTCTAGGTCAGACACAGAAGCAGGGCCAGGACCCCGAGGCATTTTATTTTCAACTGCATTTTAATTAATAAAAAAATGCAGGCATCTTCTAAAAAAGCTATTTTCAAATGGTTTTGGTCAAAATTCTGATTTAAAGACAACCTCAATGCCTCTGATCTGCTAAAAACCACCCAAATGATGTTTCCAGAACAACTTTCAAGCAGCTTGAACACAATTATTTCCATTCATACCAGCTCCTAGAAAGGTCTCCCTTTCTTCCTGATTTTGTTTGTAATTCTATGAAGGCTACATTTACCTCCCTGCCAATGCTGCTCTGAAGTCAGATGATTATTAATTATATTTATTTACTTATACAATCCCATAGGCATACGCAGCAGTTCACAGACAAATACCGCCCTGGGTCCCTGATGTAGGGATCTCGAACCAAAGGTAAGCAGATACTCCAGTGATAAATGCGAGCTAACAGCAGCAGGAGATTAGGAACACACTGTGTTTCCATGCATAGAGCCAGCACCACGGTTAATCCACACCTTGCTAAAACTACCAGTATGGGGAGGTAAGTCCTTAGGTAACCTGTACCCCACATAACCTGCAGAAAATCCAAAAAACAGAAGCAGGGAGCTACTATGGGATAAGACATGGGGTACAGCAGCCTGGGGCAGGGAGATGCTGCGTGTTCAGAATCACAGCATCTCACTTTATTATAAAAGCAAAAAGGGTCTGAAAGCATCCTCCTGTTGCACTGGGTCCCAAAACTTCCCGGTGGCCGTGATGTATCTGCCTCAGTTTGCAAAGAGCCTGACACAAGAGCTCCATGGACCACTTCTAGTAGTGCTGGGGGCCAAAGATGGCCCTCTGCGCTGGGACAGGAGTGCAGGGAGGGCACACCAGCAAGACTGGGCAGTGCCACTGCACTGCTTGCAGGGAAAGAACCCAGGTAGTATTTGCCCAGTGCTTGCAAAAACGCTGCCCAGTTTGGCACCAAGTTCACCCCACCTGCCCTTGCTGCAGTCCCAGTGCAAACCAGTGTGTGACCCCAGCAACTGGGCCAGCAAGTTGGCAGTACCAGCACAGCTGGGTCCTGATGCCCCGCTCCCTGGAGCTTGTTTGGGCTAGACATGGCGCTTTATAAGCAGCACAGCTGCAGAGAAGATGTTCCAGGGGGTCAGAAAAATTCCCAGAACTGGAACTTGTCAAGCTGATGTATTGATCTAAGTGGACTGAATAATGCTCCATCATTTATTTACGTGGAAGTGCCCGGCACACTTCACAAAAACTGCTGTTTGTCACATTAAGGTGAGATTTAACACCCTGCATCATGCAAACAGGGCACCTGCGCAGAGGTCAGGATGCTCGCTTCCATGAGAAGCCCCACAAATCCCCGCACGCACAGGCAGGGACAGGGCTGGTCTTCACGGAGCTGCCGGAGCTCTGCTAGGGCAGGGCACCGATGCCAACAGAGCCAGCCCCATACGTCCCATCTGTGCCGATGCTGCGACCTGCTGGGCCAGCCCCCAGCCCCTCAGCCCTCCACTCGAGCTGCCGGCGTCGCGCCGCGCTGGGTGCTTCGGCTGCAGGGCGGGAGGGGAGCAGGGCTCTGTGCTTCGCAACAGCACGAGCGCGTCCACAAACCACGGCAGCAAGAACGGCACAGAGCCTCCTCCTGCCCGGCAACGCTGTCGTTCTTCATGTCGCATCAAGAGGTTTTAAATGTTTCCCCCACTAATTGTAATTTTAATATTAATACGGACATTTTCAGGCAGGGAGAAAATATTTCCTTTCAGAAAAAAAATCCTCCCAAGAGCAAAGGGGCTCAGCGGTTTGAGAAGATGCTGAAGTGTGGGCATTAAGGAATAAAAAAAGAAGTGGTGGATTTTGCTGAAACTTTCTGTTAAGAATTTCAGAAAGATACCTGAAAACCCCTATGTTTTTAAACAGACAGAAAGTGGCCGTGAGACCTCCCCAGCTGCCCTTGGCTTGGGCATGCTGGACGGGCACAGCAGCCAGCGGATGGGAGCTGACCCCCCTGACATTTTTGCAATGGAGAAAATGACTTTGTGACAGCAAAAGCATCTTCTTCCTCTTGTCATGTCAGCTGTGCGCCGCGTCCGCCCAAAATAAGCATTTCCCTCTAACTCCCCTCATTCCGCTGCTGCCACGATGGAGGGTCAAGGTTTTATATTACTTTGTATGGTGGGAAGGAAAAAAAGAGGTCATATCCACCACTAAGTGGGCTTCTAAACAGAGTTTAAAACGTTTTCAGTAACCGTAAGGTTTTGGGGCTGGGGGTGTCTTTGCGGCCAACCCCTCATGGCACCCAGGACACTGGGGACTCCAGGGTGGTCCCTTAACTTCCTGTCTTAATTAAATGCCACCTGAAGCCCGCTTCAAGGATGGGATGTGGACATTTCTTCCTGGGATTTCTTGCCATGCAGACTATGCAGACACAAGGCAAAGCTAACGACAATTAGGGCTCGACCCCACCACCAAATCACTTAGCAGCAAGGCTGCTGGATCAGGGCTGAATGCAATTAAAGAAGAGGCAGGTAACGAATAAGCTGCTTGCCAAGCCCCAGCTGACAACGGCAGAGCTCCTCTGCCACAGGGAAGGCACGGCGGGCAGCTCGTCCGGCAGGACGGAGGCACGGAGTGCGGGATGGCTGAGCCCCGGCCGTGCTGGAGCCCGCTGCCCTTGCTCGCTGTCGGGAGGCAGGAGCTAAACCCAGGTGTAACGTGTCCCTTTTAAGCAGTTTAGTCAGAAGTGCTGCCGCATTCACAGCTTTTCAAGTATTTTTAAATCACTTACAAAAGCAGGATTAAACGATCAGGAATTCCATTTAATAGGACAAATAAAGAAATAACAATCTACTCCATCAGCCCTGCAAAAGGCAGGTTTGATTTAAGAAAAAAAAAGTATAAAAGAGGGAGAGAAAAAAGGAAAGGGGGTGGAAAAAAAAAAAGGATAATGTGTGTTTACTCAAGCAAAGAAAAAAATATTTAAGTGATGTAGGGGAGAAGATTGCGGTAACTAGTGAAGAATAACATCGTCTGCTTTGCTGTCAAATCACACAAGAATTTCAGTAATAGATTCTCATTCTGACACTCAATTCAATTCGAAGGTGATCCTGCTTTATCCCAACACATCAAATATTAAACACTTGTATTAGCCAGGGTGCTGTCGCCTTTCCTGGCTTAGACGCGGCAGGAAGCTTTTCCCCCTACTTTCTCTCACTCGCTATAATATTCTCAATGTTATCTAAACATGCCTTCATACACTGGGGTTCCTTATCAATCCCATTTGGGGAGGGAGGGGGGGAGTACTTAAAACGGTATTAGTTTGGGGGGCTTTTATTATTATTATTTCCAAAGCTTTTCAATTTTGTGTGGAAAAAGCTTAGAAAAAAAAAAAGGCGGAGGGAGGGGAGGCGGAGAGCGAGGGAGAGGGAGCGCGGGAGCGAGGGGAAGTATAAGAAAGGGAAAAGCAGCCAGCAGCTCTTGTTTGACTGATGCCTTTCAACAAGGGCAGTCTAGCTTGTCAAAGCCCGGGCTCGAGATGAATTGGCATATCTATTCAGCCTGCCTCTGGATGTCATGCAATACAGTTTCATATTCCCAGATAAGGCATGATAAGCAATTGCTGCCCTGACACCAACTCCATCCATCCCTGCCTTGCTGTCCACGCGTATTACAGATCTCTGCTGTGCCGCTAATAAGAGGCATTTAATTTTTACAAACACAGCGGCAAGAGGGGCCTCCAGACTGACCAGGTACAGCATTAACACTGTTCGCTTTTAATTACTTTTTCTTGATGTATCAAGCTCCCCAAACACCCATGAGTGCACAAAACACCGGGTGCACAAAACCAACTTCTGCCCAATGCGGCATCCGCCACGCAGGGATTAAAAATCTGTGCTAATAATTAAGGAGTGGGAGTGACGAGAGTAAAGGGCATTTGGACATGGGAGGACGCAGGAGAAGATGCAAGCGGTGCCCATTGCCGGGGAACATCCCTCTCCGGAGCACATACCCCACAAGAGCTGTGGGGTAAAGGAGAGGGTCTCACACCAAGCATGGGGTCACCACAAATGGGTCTGGCCCCACTCGGGTGGAAACCAGTGCTGCCCTTGGGAACTGCTGCCAGCGCCAGCACCCTGCAGTGGGAGGACGGGATCTGGACACTATCCTCCCAGGTTGCCAAAAAGCTGCTGAGAACCTGCTTGGTGCTCTGTCCTCCTCATGCGGCGGCAGGTGAACGTTTTTCAGAGAACAGTGCCACACAGCGTCCTTCTCACCTGTCCTGGACAGCCAGGGAGCCCTCGGCACACAAGCTACCTTCCCAGCCCTAGCCGGCCTTGCCCAGCAACCTTTGGCAAGCCCAGCTGGCATCCACCTCAGTTCATTCGCAAAGCTGCTTGTTAAAACAGTCGCATCTTCACGATTCACATCAGGCAGTAAATTAAACAAATAAAAATACGAACGGTCTATTTTTGGAAAGGTGAGGGCTGGGCACACAGGAGCTGCCCACCTTTGGGAAGTGCTTCACAGAGGTGAGGTGCCCCCAGTCCGCTGGAGAAAGAGAGGTCAAACCTAAGGGAAGGCAGCGACGTAGCCTAACTGTACATGCTTTCTCCTTACCTCAAAAAGCAGACCATGTCATTGGATCTCTGTCCATACGAGCACTGCAAAAGGGAAACTGAGGCACGCAATGATCTCACGCCTGGCCGTTCTTCCCACTCAGACACACACCTGTCTCAACCTGCCCATGCCCCAGCAATACCCCTACTCAGCCACAAATTCGCTGTCAAAACCCCTCTCAACTTCAGAAGGGGCAGGATGGACCCCGCAGCCACCAGCAGCCCTCCTCTGGGGTGCACTGGGCTCCCCGCCGGGCAGCGGGAGGTGGCCCTGCCAATGTGCAGGACTAGCACGTGCCCGGGCTTAGGCTGCAACAGAAACACGCCGGCGCGCCTGACTCCGGAGTGTCAAAGTGCCAAGCGGTTTAGGCTTCACATTTCCCTGTGTTTGAACAAGAACAGTCTCTGCCCTGCTACCAGGCTAGGGATTATCCTGGATAAAATGTTCTCGACTGCTGTGTGCTCTGCGGCTGGAGAAACACTAGGTTAATGTCGTGGAGACCTGGGTCCAAGCCCTGGGTTTGGTCACAAGCAAATAAGAGCTACACGTCTGGGTCCCTGGAGGGCTGGGAAACAGAGCTGGAGCATGCCCAAGGCAGCACTGGCCCGGGAGAAGGGATGAGCGGAGCCATAAACTGCCAAGAAAGCGGCTCAAGGCTGGGGGCTGCTGGCAAGACCAGGGAGTCTGGGCTCGAGGTCAGGCGGCCGAGCAGAGCATCATGGCAGGAGCCGAGGGGCAGCTGTGGAGACAAGGGCCTGCAGGACATATGCCCAGCACCTTTCCTGGCCCTGGACAAGTGGCCCTGCCCTTGAGCCGCAGGTCACGTCTGTTTGAACATGGCTGCCTTCTCGCAGTGGGCAACCGAGACCCAGGCTGGGTCATGCTGACGTATGTAATCATCTCCCAACGCTGAGATACAGAAGCAGCTCTCAATTAGCACCTGAAAGCCAGAGACAAACGACAACATGGCATTCAGCTACCAGGGAGTACCTACACACAGTTGATCTACCCCTCCAGCCCCGGGAAGGACAGGCAGACGTCCTGCAACGCTATGCCCTGGGGATCGCTGTGGCCTCTGTGGGGCCAATTCAAGCAGGAAAGTGGCACTAAGCCTTTCCCTGCTACTCACCGCAGCCGGCAGAGCCGGGAAGCCAGATATGACACCAAGGAAAACCCACGAACACACTTCACGGATGATTCACTGCAGCCATGGTTGCCTCTCCATGCTGACCAGAACGGACCAGTTTAATTCTGGCTGTTCCTGGGGAAATCTGGGGTTCAGGGGGAAGGCAAAGATGCCTCCAACAGTGCCAGAAAACAGGCAGCTCTTGGCACTGCCCTGCAATCAGACCCACCGTCAGCCGCTGGATACACAAGGACAGAAAACTGCATGACAGGGCCCCAGCAGACGTGCTGCAGAGCTGAGCCGTCGCGGCAGCAGTGGGGTGGGCACAACTCCCCCTCCCTGGGTTGAGCTGGAGATTAACAACCACCAAAGAGGGCTGCAGTTTTGCCATATTACACGACGATGGGTAACAGTATCCACCGATCACCCCCTTCTTCACCTTCCAGGGCCACGAATGATGGCTGTGATGCTCAGATGTGCCCCACAGTCCCCTAAACCTGCACCCCTTTAACCTAACCCACGCCTTTCCCAAGCAAAGCCAATGCCGGGCTTGCTGTCAAAACCTTCAACCCCTTCCGAAGCGGGTGTTTTCCCCCCTCAATTTCTATTTTTATACAGGCACACACTCGCCTCTCCCTCGCTCGCTGTTTAATTTCCGTGTGAGAGGGAAGCAGGTGCCCGTGCTCCCGTGAGCTCTCCCTTCTCTAGGTTTTTTTTCCCTTCTTGGATCCTGCCCCATTAGTTTAGTGCCCAGCCATCTGCGACGTCTCCTGTAATGCTGTCCCCCTTGTGTACCAGGGAGCTTTTCCATTAGCGCCTTTAATATTCTGACACCTTAGCACAGGCTGCTATTACATTCAAACACTGATCGCCCTGTGAAATTACATCGCAGGGCTTGCTAAAATGGAATTGTGTATAATCAGGCTCCTCCATGCACTGTCAGTCCCATCACAAATACAACGTAAAGCAGGCTTATGGATGGGCTTAGCAGCTGCTACAAGTGTATTTTTTTTAATAGATGAAGTATCCCTTATTTAAAGCATTTCCTTAAGAAAAAAAAAAAGCCACAACAGTGAAAGACAAATCAACAGCTGCTGCACTATGTTAACCATACCACCGGTCTCTTAAAAACATGTTATTTACTAAGGTAGCTATCTGTTTATCTATAACTGTATCAAACAGAGAAGGAGGGCGAGATAAAGATAGTTAAACAGACAGCCGAGGAGATATCTGCCACTGGGAAATAACAGCTAAGTAAAAAGTACCATTATTTACTCCGGAGAGGGGAGGAGGGAGAGCCAGCGCTTTCCTCCCAGTGCCGCACAGCCGGTAACACGAAGCGGAGCTGCCGTGGGAGCCTCCGGCTCCTAAGGGCCACCCCAGCTCGCCCAGCCCCAGCCCACTCATCTCCCCACAGCCGCGTCGGAGGAATTGGGGGAAAAACCCAGCTCAGGACCCTAGCACTGCACGCCTCCGGGGAGGCTGCAATGCGAGGAAGGCGAGAGAGGGCAGGGGGGCCATGCCGCTGCCGGGGGCTGGCTTGGTAGGACTGCCCCCCACCTCCACCCAGCCCGAGAAACTAACGCAAAATTGGCCACAGCAGAGGGTCTGGGTGCATTCCCGCAAGGCAGGTTGGTTTGTACGTGGCCAGCACACGAGGGACCGACTCCCCAGCTTTTTTTCTTTTAATTCCAGCTAAGGAAGTGATGGATTAGGACAAAGGTATTTCAGGGGGATGCAGTAAGCGGCAGGGATACAGAAGATGTGTCAGGGAAATGAGCTCCCCAGCTCCGCAGCTCGGAGTTCAGAACACTGCCTCTTACCATGCCCTAAAGGTTATTCTGTCTGTCTGCTGTGAAATGCGACGGCACATCGCCTGAAGGGAGATTTCCAGAGGCGCTGTGACCCTTCCGCTATCTCCTCCGAGAAGCCTCCGCAGGAATGATGAGATTGTAGCTCATTTCCACACACCTTGAAAGAGCCGGGTTGGATCAAACGTACTGGAAGCAGAAGCAGCACATCCCTGGGACTCCGCCTCGCCTCCTGGCAGGGAGCGTGCTCTTGCTGTTAACAGGCTGGGAAACCACGTCCACCCCACCAAAACACTGACACTTTGACATTGCCTTTCATCCTAAACCGGGACGGAAAAGCCAAAATATTGCCTCTTTTCACTGTGTGGGAACAGTTCTGCTTGGAAACCACGAAGTAAAACCCAGTGACAGAAATGCCGCTCTCTGGAAAGGAGCAATCTATTCCTGCGTGAAACACTGACCTGACATTTTGACTCCAGTTTTTCCAGTGCAAAACAAAGCCATTTGTCCAGAGCAGACACACCGCTCCTTTGCAGCACGCACGGCATGCCTCAGCACACGGTGCTCTGGGCATTTCCAGCAGGGACAACCCTAGTGACAGTTTGGCTGCTGTGCCCAAACGTGCCAGACAGGGTGAGGATGGGACTGCTGTGGGCAGAGACCCACAGAGAGGTTACCAAGAGCAAAGCACAGGGGAGGTGGTGTATGACTGCATCTCCGTTCACATCACAGTGCGAGACAAGGCAATTAACCCTCTGGTTTTTGCTGTCTGGCATTGTCAAGGTGAGGTGCTTACAGGCTGGCAGTGAAGGAAGGAGATGCTGGGTGACCAGCGGGTTCACATCTCAGTTTCATAATCTGTTCTTGAAACTCATGCCCTGAGGGATGGGAAAGAAATCAGAGGGTGATCCTGCAGGACCTTCTTACCACTTCTGTTCACTTGTCTGCATGTCTTACCACATACATCTCTCCCTCTGCTCACATCCTACGACTCCTTCCACACTCTCATGTCCACCATGCCGTCCTGGGCCAGATCCAAGACCTTCTCCAAAACTCACCTCTGGTGAAACGCAGAGAAACTGGCCCACATAGGCCAGCCAAGAGGGGCACGGAAACATGTGCCCCACTCCCTCTTACCTCCTCCTCCCAGACAGCAGACTCTCAGGAGCAAAACCCAGTCTTTCGTATTTGGCACAGCACCAACCCAACAGAGCTGCCGGGGCCTCTGAGTGTTACTGCTCTGCAAGAATCAAATAAAACAGAGTTTCTCAGCACTCCCACAAGATGCAAAGCTGCTCAGAGGAGAGGCAACTGGAAGAGCAAGAGAAAGGCAGGAGAATACAATGCACGAGGCATCAGGGAAAAGATCAATAAAGATTACGAGGGCAGCAGCCGCGTCCCTTGCCCGCATCGGAGGCTCTCATGGCTGCACTGAGGTAACACCAAGGAAAGTTGACAAGAGCTGCTGCGCCGGTGCCTGGGGATGATACCTGTCTAATCAAAGGTAGAGTTTACACTGGATCATCTAAGCAGCAGCTCTTCCTCATGACTGTTGACTCAGGTCAGAGTTAAGACTGAGGAGGTTGAAGCAGAGGCACCTCTAAGAGCTCTGATGGATGCAAACACCACGCAAGCAGGCAACGCATGCGGGCCCTGCCAGCAGAGCCTACCGGGGCAGCGGGCGGCAAAACCAGGGGTCCCTGATTCCAACGGAAGAGCAGACAGCAGGAGATGGTCCGAGGGACCAGGCAGCACGCTGCAAGAGAATCGATCTGGAGACAGGTCAGGAAAGCAGAGAATAAAGGGACCCAAGAGGAGGACGTGGTGAGGTCTTGAGAAGAGGTTATTAAAGGAGACATGGAGGGATGAACTGCAGCAGCTATGGCCAAGCAAGAGGGGCAGGACTGGCTATCTGGACTGGGAACAGGGGACCAGCACTGTAAGAAGGTCACAGAGCAGATCATGACACGGATGACACAAAATTAAGGGCTTTGGGTCCCCAAAGCCTCCACTAACTTCTTCCTAGGGCAGCCAAAGGCACCTCTAAGGCTCTTTGGTGCCAGCCAGGGCTCCCGCAGGGACACGGCCAGCGACCACCCTCTGTCCCAGCCAGCCAGCCAGGGTCTCCTTACTGGGCAAGCTGGGGGATCCTCTGGTCATGGCTTTTAGCTGTGCCTGTGGTTCTGCCTGTAGTAAGGTGCTGGGTAGGACCATGACACCCGTCCACCCTCAAGCCCCAGTTCCCATAGAAGGAGCCATCATTGCCTTGTTGCTGCCGAGGGCCGGATTCAGGGGCTTGGCTGGCCCTTCCCTGCCAGCGCTCCTGGGAAACGCTGCTAGGATTTGCCTAGTTGCTGCCTGCTCATTACCAGGAGGAGGAGCAGGTCCCAGAAGCACATGCCCAGCAGAGTGATTACTGAGCGTGGGTGGCAGAGGGATAGCCCCCACACAGCCACGGCACAAGAACAGAGCTCTGGGGTCACGTAATGCTCATCCCACCCCTCCCAGCATCCTTCAGCTGCCCCATGAACCCTTTCTTAACCTACATTTGCTGTCTCAGCTCTGGCTATGGCTGGTGGAAACAAGAAGAGGAAGGGGGAAGAAATGCCCCCCTGGGGCAGACCTGGTCTGCAGCAGAGGGCTGGAGGGCTGAGATGTGATGAGGAGGTTCATGGGCTGTCTGGAAAGCACTTGGCCGTGGACTGTCTAGCTTTCCCAGCCACCGAGCCGTACCAGGCAGCCTGCCCGCCGCCTCCTGCCAACGTGCCAGCAAAGAGCCAGTGGCTGGTATGGAACAAGGTGTCCCAATTAGCTCTCCACTGATCTAATTAGATCTCCACGGGGAGGACTGGAGCTGGAGAAACGACACGGCTGCCTCCTTGACCAGACACTCAACCTTTCCTGCCTGCAGCATTTTATTTTTCAGATTTTTAACTTGCAGTACCTTTTTTGTCCGGCTCAGCAGAAGCTGCCCTGCTGCTTGAGTCCTGCCGCAGCTCCTCATCAGCAAAGAGCAATTATGTGTGTACACAAACAGGCGTTCAGCGACCACGCGCAGCATCCAAGTGCTCTGCTCCTGTGTCGGGGAACAGCTGCCAGGGTTGCAAATCAGAGGAAGCAGAGAGACAAGGGGCACCAGGAGGCAGAGCCGATGGGGAGGACGTGGCAGAGCGTGTCAGGTCCCCCTCACTCCCCCCCGCACCCCGAGTGACAGCAAGCCATGCGAGCGCGTCTGCCCTCCCCGCTGCCGCCCCGCACCACCCCAGAGAGCTGGCAAACGAGCTTCAAACCAGCCCGCTCCTTGTAATCGGAGTCAGTCAGTGTGTGTGTTACGCTTGAGTTGATGGCTGGTGTTAAATTCAATGCCTTGAGTATTGATTTCCTCGCACATCCCGGACTTTGTTAAAGGGTTAGCTGTGAACCGAGATCAAAGGGAGGTTAACTCGCTTCTCATGAGTGGTAAAGCAGACCTCTAGCAAAACTGGGCTCCAGGCCTCCTCCGCAGAGGATGCTCCGTGCATGTTGTTAGCTACCCCAGTTGCCTCGGAAGCCAGATAAAGCCACAAAGCTTCCTCAAAGCAGGGAGATAAAATGATCCTGACAACTTCCCACAGACCACCAAGCTATTAGGAGTGCACACCAGGGATGGGCAGCATGGGCCAGCTCACTTCTCCTCCCCGACCCGTCCCTGCACCACAGGGAGCTGCTGCCCTTGCTCGGACATGTGAAAAGGGGGGAAGCAGGTCTTTGCCAACTGCACCCCAAAGAGGCTGCGCCCGAGGGGCTCAGGAGAAGGGGACAGCCCTCCCCAGGAAGACCAGGGTGTTCCATAGCTGTGAGTGGGAGAGGGGGAAGGGACAGGGCTGCTCCCCGAGGAACCACCCGGCAGGGACACGGCTCCCTCCCCGCTGTGGCCAGGTGGAGAGGACACCTCCACCTGAGCTGACACCGCCATCAGCACCATCTCCACCTGCATGACACCTGCTTGATCTTCTTCCTTCTCAGCTTTCCCTGCCCCACACAAAGTAATTTTGGCACTGATAGCACCCAGATCAGCAGGTTTTGCCACGGCAGTAAGAGTTAAGTACACAAATAATGTGGCACTAACAGGGTTTTGGCTTTACCTTCGTAATTTTTAAGAGATGGAGGCAGGGAAAGAGGTGTAGGAGACAATCTGGAATTCTTATCACTAGTATTAATGAATGCCCAGAGGCACCGAGCAAGAAGCATCTATTTCAGATGAACATCTGTCAACAATAAGAGCTAAAATTTCAAAAGTAGCTACAATACTTTGGACCCTAGATTGCACCAACTTCCCGGGAGGCTTAAGCACCCAAGTCATGTCTAACAACAGGACCCTTGGCCCATAAGCCATCTGGGGATCAACGCTATTTCTCATCCCTTCTCCTCTACCCCAAGAACTACTCAAAGCACAGTGCAGCTTTCCAGTAGCCACACTGTTCTTCAACCAGATTCATTTGGTTTCAATGGCACTGTATCTTCCACCCCGGGGTGACACCATGCCCAGTCCCCACCTCTCCCAGGAGCCAGGCAGCTTCAGCTGCACTAAATGTACCACACTCTGCCCTAGCACTCCTAAAAAAACCCCAACCCCAAACAACCCAGCAATGCTGGTGGTGTAATTCCCCGTCCTGCAGCATATGGAGCAAAGAGGGCTCCATCACAGCCCATCTTGGGGGTGAAACCCCCAGTGGGAGCTTTATTCCTGGGCACCTATAGTCATGTCTGACTACGAGGCCCTCCCTAGAGTGCTAAACCAGTACTCCCCCACCCCTCCTCCCCTCTCCCAAACTCCTGCCACCCAGCACTCCCCCAGCAACCGATTTGTTTTTAAGTGAAAGGTTTATACCCAAGTGCTTAGGGAATATCTGCTCAGTGCCCAGCATACCAAGTGCTGAAGATTTCACTTAAACTCTCAGCATCTGTGTATCTCAACTAAATTAAGCTATTTGCTATAAAAGAGCACAATGACAGTAATGGAATAATAACAGCATTAATAAAACACAACAATCCTCGAATGAGAAGCGTACACATCAGCTAGCTTCACACAAGAGAAGAAGGCTATTTTAAAATCACACACAAAAACCATCTGGGGGTGGAGAAAACCAACAAAAGCTCCGAAACTCAGAGGTCAGACTGAAATTATGTTTTTAACCTCAAAAGAAAGATGCTTGCTAGAGCCTTCCCAGCCAGAGCGCTCCTACACCAGCTGGAAATGAATTTCCACAGCTCCCAGCAGAACAAGGGCTTATAACGGGAACACTTAAAATTTCCAGGGGGCCATGCTGGCTCCACAAAAGAGGGGTGGGAGCCCTCTTAGGAGGGAGGACACAGAATCGTAAGTCTGAAATAGAAATGACCCCTCAAGCATCAGCAAGGTTTGTAACCCAGCTCCTGGGACAGATGCGCTGGAGCAGGGGGTGATGCCGTGCCGAACGTGCGAATGCCGAGCTAGCAAGGCAGGGCCAGATGCCAGCACATCCTTATGCAAACATCCAGATGTCTCAAGCTCACCACACCGCCATTCCCCTCTTGGTTGGAAAAGCCGTCTTCACTCCATCCACAAATTCTTCCTCCTTCCTTCGTTTTGGATGAGGTTGAGATCAAACACAGCACCTTCAGTTTCAAAGTCACCTACACACTGTCTCGTGGGGATAAAACAACCCTGGGGACCTGCAGTGGGGTTGGGACAGGCACACCCGAGCCCTAATCACAGCTTGGGGAGGCCACATCCCCTCCCTGCTCCTCTTCACAATAGAGGGAGACTTAGTGCTTGGTGAGGATCAGAGCAATTAATGCGCATTAAGCAAGTCACGCTGTGTCTCTGAGGTCTTGCCACAGCCCCATCCTGCTCAGGGCAACGCCCCAAACTATCACTTGCCTTGGGGGAGACTGGGAGGGTGGGTGACAGTTGTTTCTCTGGAAGGAGAGGGGATGGAGGAAGAAGACACCTCCCTGTTCACCACCAGCTCCTTGTTCACCACCATGTTGAGAAGGACCAGGAGCAGGTTTGTGCCAGCAGCAGGTGGGGTCTTTGTGTTTCCCTTGCTGGCACATTTTGTTAGCTCAGGCCCAACAGGCAGAGATAGCAGAGTCCCTTCCCTGCCCGGGGTCAGGTTTAGCTGGCTGCCTCTGCAGAAGGTGCGTGATAGCTGCTCCTCTCCTCGCCCCAGGTGCCCAGAGCCCACGTGCAGATCCTCCCGAGGATAACGCTGCAGAGACAGATGTCCCCTCTTCTCACTGACATGGAAGGAAACACAACCCAGGTTGCAGTCCTGCAGGCAAGCTCGCTGCTGCCTACCTGCACTCGGCACGGCCCGAGCCAAATACAAGCAGCCGAGCCACCCCTGACCCCAAAAAAAGCAGAATTAGGCAGACGGTGGGGAGCAGCTGGCTGGCTTTCCCACAGCACAACAGGCACCAGCTTCAGGTCCACCGGCCTCTTAAAAAGGAGCCAAGAGGGGCTGGCAGGTCAGTGGTGCAGTGTCCACAGCACCCATGCTTATGTGATGCAAGACGGCTGGAAGCCTTCTGGGTACACGTCCACAACACACGTCCCCCTGCTCATCCCCTGAGCAGACAATTTCAGCTTGGCTGACCTACCTCCTCCAGCTGATCCGCAAGACAGCAGTCCCGACTCACACCTTTCTAAATTCCTATGGAGAAAAAGCCAGAGCAGCAGCTGTCCCAGACTTGAACAGGCTGTAAGTTTCTTTGTTTTCATTACAATTTCCTCTCCTGATGCCTTGCTATTTTTTTTTTTTGCCATTTCTGCTCTGCCCCCCGGAGGTGCTGCTGTGATTGAATGAAACACGACCCCAGGCTCCAATAAGTGTATTTCAATTACATCTGTCACCACGTAACAATGTAATGATATATCATGTGATATTAAATCCATGGTAATCATATCAGCGATTTTTTTAATAGTGCACTAATCACATTATTACATCTCAATAATTAACAACAGAAGGCCTAAAAAACCTGAATACAAAGCCAAAAGCTCAGAGGGTCCCCAGCTCCTGCCTGGGAGAGGCCCAGAGGAGAGCAGGATGGTGAGGTGCTGCCAGGTGGGCATGGCACCCCAAGGAGCAAGGGCACAGGGGTCTGGCACCAGCAGTGTTGTGCAGATTCTTCCCCAGCCCCGCACTAAAGGAGAATCGAGTATTTTGGAGCTGGGAAGAGACGCTTGGTACATCGCATCTTGCCCTGCATTGCTCCATTCTCTGCTGCTCCCACACTGCCGCTTTTCCTCCAGCAAACCAACCCCTCTGTTCCAGAAATTGCCTTGCAAAGGTACCGTCCTGCTGCAGACAAGCACTGCTGGTGCCTCGCTGCAGAGGGAAGGACAGTGTCTTGAAAAGGAAGGACCAGTCCTGCCAACACATCCTTACCAGGCTGCTGGAACAATGACATGCTTTTCCTTCTCCCCTTGCATGAGCTAGAGACGAAGCTAAGAGAGCACTTCACCTCACGAAGCCACTGAAGGCTCGAAGTCGCTCTGATTTTTGCAGCAAAACAAATCTGTCACCTTAAAACAGAAAACCGGTGAGAACCCTTTGGAGGGACAGGGGTCCTCTGGGCTGCCACCTCCACCCCGAGCTCTTACCGGCATGCTGGAGCAAACTGGGGCTGGACTCCAAAGCACCGACTGATGCACACATCCCCTGTGTGGACGGGAGTCACCCCGTTCTGTGCAAGCAGGCTGCTCTCCCCAGCTCCCAGCTGTATTCTGCTCCTTGCAGGCTGCGGGTGAAGACGGGCACAGGCGGCAGGGAGCCATGGGCGGCAGCAGGCTGGCTGTGCTGGGGCGTGGGGAGTCCCGTGCCGCACCGTCCCTGGCTGTGACAGAGCTTTCTTCCAGTTGCATCCCGGTCAATCTAGCAGTTTCCACATCACAAGCTGATCTGAGGAGAGCCTCATTACCTGCCTTAAAGTTCCAACCAAGCACTTAGCTCTTAAAGAAAGGAGTTAAGAAATATTTGACTGATCATTTCTCTCCTCATTTAGTTTGGCTGCTCTGAACCAATTCAACCTGTGAAGTTGAAATAGTGAGAATGGGAGGAAATATGTGTGCAGGCAGTCACACCATGCACCGCACACAACGTCCCAGCTGCCCCCCCACCCCTTGCCCAAGGGCCAGATCCTGGCTCAGCCTGGTCCGCACAGCCTCTCCCATGCCAGGAGTGCCCATGGGGCATTTCCCAGCACCAAAGCCGAGCCACCTCTTCCTTAGCCCGGTGGGACAGGCATCTGGGGGGGATCATTAACTTCCCAGCATCCAGACAGCACCTTTATGTATGCTTGGAAGTGTCAAGTACAGCATCCCAGACGTGGGAGCAAGGGATGGAGAGAGGGATGAGCCAGCTGGGACTGACAGCACCACCGTCCCCACGTCTTCAACCGACCCAGGACAGGACATTCCGGTGTCCTCCGCCTCCTTGCACACCTTCCACCTATTCCACTTTCCAGCCCCGCTGTCCCCACGGCTGTGCCATGCAGCGGCTGGGCTGCCTGCGCTCCCGCTGCCTGCCCAGCCAAGGTGCTGCCTGCCATGCTCTCGCATGCCTGGCAGTGCCCTGCTCCCTCGCCCTGGGGACCGGAGCCCATGGAGGGGCCATGGGGGTCTCAGCGAGACGAGAAGGCTCCCAGGGCCAAACAAGAGTTGCAGCAGCAAGTAGAGAGACCCTGCTAATCATTTAGGGGTGATCCTGCCCAGGGGCAGGCAGGATGGACAGATGGATGTCTTGCTGGCCAAGGCAGTGCAGTTGGACTTTCTCTCCTTCCCCCATCCCTTCCTTTTTTCTTTTAATTTTGTCTCAGAAGCCACGATCCTTTAAAGACGTGCACGTCTCATTAGCTCTACCTTGACAATCATTACTGTTCCTGCAAAGGCAGGAGGAGAGCTCAGCCCGAGCGTGGGGGAGTCCATTACCTTGTAGTTAAAGGGACACTGACAGCTCTGGGCTGCCCGTGGTCTGACTCCCCCTTCAAAGCGGGGTCTCTCCCGCATGCCACTGTTCCCTCTCCTGTACTAAGCAATAATCTCCCGCCCAGCATGGGTGAGATGCAAACCCTGTGGTGCCAGGTGGTTCTGCACCCACCACCAGACACTCAGTGCTTCCCTGCATGGGCTGCAGGGCCAAGTCCATGCCCACAGCCCCTGGGGCGAGGGGCACTGAAGCAGCCAAACCTTGCGCATGGCCTTCATGCAACCACATCTCACTTCAGCAAATTCACGCTCCTGGACTGGACCACAAGACCCAAACCTAGACGTGACAGCAAGCAGTGAACTCAAAATGTCCACAGCAGAAGCCATAGCGCAGACTGGGTTAAGGACCACCATGAGGGCCCCAGGACAAGGGCACAGTCCCCATGGATGAATGCTCTGTGGCACAACTGCAACAGTGCAGTGAGTTCTGTGCTCATGAACCAGCTTCAAAGTGCAACATACCCTACACCTACAAGTCCATCCCTAGCTTTTCTGGCTCTGTAGGATGCAACACGGACCACCATACACCCAAGGGTGGGGATGAGGAAGGGGTCAAGTGGGTGAGCATGCAGTGGGGTGATCCCAAGAAAGGACCCTACTTGCTAAAGATGCCAGTCCATACAGCCTTGCTTTGCCCCATAGCTGGGGGCTATTGCTCGGGCTGGCTGTCCCCAGAGCCTGCTTTAGCCCAGCCAAGCTTGATGACAGGGTACCTGACTCACATTATGCCAGGGCAGGACCCTCACTCAGGAGGTTTCAGGGCAGAGACCCCAAAACAACTTTTGATGAAACACCCCCTGCGTTTTCCCAGCCCCACGGGGCTTTGAAGCCCGGTGCAGCCCTCAGGAGGCAAATGCAGCCGGGTGCAGCCCTACAGAGCTGATCCTGCTTCTCTGCGCCTTGCGGGACGGGAGCTCTGCTGCAGCCACGCTAACTCCCCGCTGCTCTGGGCAAAGCCACGGCAGGAGACACTAATGCATGGCCGCGGCTCCGAAGAAGGATCCTACCTCCACACAGGGCTGTCCAAGAACTTGACAGTACTCCGTTTGAAAAAGATGTTGAAAGAAATGATCTCTTTAAGTGCAATGGGAGATATTTGTCTCTGATTTACCCTTGGCTTTTGCTCTGGTTCCGGCAGGCACGGCGCGGGATGGCTGGCAGATCTGAGAGCATGGCACGCCCCAGCGCGCCGAGCGAGCAGCGCGGAGGAAGGCGCCAGTCACTTCGGAGTGCTCCCCATTTATCAAACTCACGCAGCCCGCCAGCAGAGCGAGTCTTTCTATCATTACAGCTCTCAAAATCCGATTCATACCACTAATCCTGCCTTCATTCTCCCAGATTAATAACATCTCTTTCAACCTTCACAGTGTGATAAATAGACAAAGAGAGAACAAAAGGAGAAACAGAAGTGAGAGAAAGAGCCAGAGCAACTCCACATAATAAAGAGAACCAAGAAAGGGGAGAGGAAAAAAAAAAAGGGGAAAGAAAAGGGAAAGAAAGGAGCTGGCACACTTGACTCTGCCATTTACTTTAGCAGATTCTCCCCAAGAGCTCCCTGCGATCTTTAAAGAATGTAAAACATTGCTCAAAGGAAAGGCTCGTTAGCAACCCTGACCAGCCCAGGTTGGCTGGAAATCTTTTCACTTCCAGCCTCCGCTCAGGTCAGCGCTGAAAACGAGTTTGTTGGTTTCTGTTCCCGCTCCTCCCCAGACTCCTGCAGAGGCAAAGCCTCCAGTACACACTTGCTCCTTCCTCTACTTGCACCAGCTTCTCGGAAGCGAACAGGGGGTCTCGGCCGGCGCCCGCTCCAGGGGGGCCCCGGCAGCTCGGCAAACCCAAGACACACTGCCAGAGCAGCAGCACCCTCAGGTTGGCACAGCAAGGGGTGTCTCAGAAGCCAGGACCACGCGCCGAGCTTGGGATGGGGATGAAGACCAAAATCATGGCAGCAGCACAGCAGACATGGGGTCCCAGGCCATCAGTCTGGCTGGAGAGCACCCATGGGGCCAGAGGAAAGGGGAAGCCTGTGAGAACACAGCTGTACTGCAGCAGGGATGTCACAAGCCCCGGCTCCCCGGCCTGCACCTCTCTGTCCCATACGTTGTCCCCCAGCAGGAAGCTCTCACCTCTGCCCATGCTGCACAACCTGGACCCGCCTTTGGGCCACCCAAGTCCCGCTGGCGACCGTGGAGGCTGGAGCCCCTCTGTACACTCGTGGAGCTCAGCCGTTGCGGCTCCAAGGAAGGGGGTGGCAGCCACAGACACCCCATCCCTCACCAGCACTCCTCTGCTCTGGTTCATTTGGAAATAACTGAGCCCAAGGAAAGCTGATCCTACAGCCCGGGACCCCAGAAAGTCAACCCCACCGGCTCCAGGGCGCACAGATGGAGACAGAATCACAGAATCACAGAACAGCAGGGGTTGGAAGGGACCTCTGTGGGTCATCTAGTCCAACCCCCCTGCCGAAGCAGGGTCACCTACAGCAGGCTGCACAGGACCTTGTCC
>Ga0065711_1031303_pt1 | contig 30039 bp, 20 predicted proteins | sample Hoacrofraction12_FD_59098 | JGI IMG/M metagenome (GOLD analysis project Ga0065711, IMG submission 59098) | Hoatzin crop microbial communities from Cojedes, Venezuela - Epithelial fraction 12 v2 (version 2) | ecosystem: Host-associated > Birds > Digestive system > Esophagus > Crop | place...
CAGCGTGACGTCACATGGTATGGAATACCGGGCTCTGTTTGGCCAGGTGGGGTCAGCCCCCACCCCCCGGCTGTGCCCCTTCCTGGATTCCAGTGAAAATTAACCCTGTTCTGGCCAAACCCAGGACAACGTCAACAAATGATCTTGCTCAGCAGCCTATCTAGTAAGAAAATGCCACTGCAAATTACCAGAGAGGGGTGGTTGTCCATGAACACCTTTGCTGTCAGGGTTGTCCCCTCACTTGAGTCCTTTAGAAATGGATTTCTGCTTTCTGTTATAGTGGTAGGTGAGGAACCAGTCACTACTGCTTGGTAACTGTGGCAGCTTCCAGCTTGAATGGCGTTTACACCCCCACTTCTATAGGTGTAATGTTCACTGTTCTGCTCGTTGTTTTCAATAGGTGGCACTGATGCGGACTGTGAAGACAGTGAAGAGGAACCTGTCAAGAAGAAATCTGATGGACCAGGTATGAAGGCAGAAAGGCTTCTCAGCTGTTGCAATGCAGTTGTGACCTAGTCACGGCATGCCACAGAGACAGCATTGCAGTGATCCCAGGCTTATGTAAAAGCTGCAAAATCCATTCTAACCTGTGCAGTGAGAACTTCCTAACTACTTTCAGATTTCCAACTTCCAGGTTTACAAGTCCTGAGCATAAGAACTTTCACTCCTGGAGTATTAGCTGCTGCACTCATTCTCTATGCACATTAGTAAATACACTTGCAGGCTCAGACTTGATCACTTGCTGTATATTTTCCCTACAGAACAACTTAGACCTTAGCTTAGCTTCCAGCCCTGGTCACATACAGCCCTGTGTTAAAAACTGCATTGATTTTGAATGTCTGAAATATTATTATTAGCAGAAAGACCTTGTGGTTTTTTCAGTGTGCTTTAGTACCAAGTCTGGTACTCATCCATTCAGGAAGGTGCAAATATCTCCTCGAAAAAATGGGATTTTCCCTATCTTACCCATTCTCATTCATAATCAGAGTTAAGGATGCTCTGCACAGCAGAAGAAATGCCAACAGTTTGCAAGGTCGTGCTTATATTGAAAATTTGCCTGCAAAGGAATGTAATGGTTCATAAATTTAAGCTTGGCTCTTTGTTTCTATCTGGAGTAAAAGAAGAAAACAGACTCTCCTCTTAATGAAGTCTTCATCACGGCTTATCTTGAGTGAGACTTTGTCTTCAAAAGCTATTTTTCTTCTCTATTTAAAATTGATTCCCACACTTTCAGCTAGAATTGTATTCCTGAGTGAGCCACAGGGTAGAAGATGTTACAAGGATGTGGGATATGTCATTTCTTTCTCACAAGAGCAGTGGTCTCAAATAAAAAAATTGCATTGCTATAGAGGTTTTTTGGTGGGGTTTTGGGGGCTTTTTTATTTGTTACTTACTGATGATGTGGTTACCTGTGTTAAACACTGAAGTGAATCACTCAAACACATCTCTAGGGAAATACTGTTGGTGGTACGCAGGAGTTAGGGAAGGAGAAGGAGGTTTATAATTAATTTATATTGGAAGTAGTCAATTGGAGATGCTTTATATTTTCACTGAAATACTTTCACCATTTCTAAGTAAAATTTGTTAAATAAGATGGTTGGAAAAATTAGACAGTAATTGTTATGAAGCATTAGTATTATTGTTAACCTTGGATCGAATCCTGTCTCACACTCTCAGGCAGAGAGAAGCCTTCTCTGCATTTGACCCTTTAAGTCAGAATAACAGTCTCTGCAGAAAATAAATATTTGTTTCCCTTTTTGAAGATGTTTAGATGCAATCGACCCCAAAAGATTATTTTTTAAAAGTTTTGGAGAACAGCGAAGCTGCCAGAACAGCTACAGCATCATTAAAAATGTATGCTAAATTACGTCTGTCCCAGAGAGAAAAACGACCTTTCAGATTAGACTGGAAGTGCTTGGCAAAGCACTGTGGTGAGACTATGGCATGCCAGTGGTGGGCAATGCTAAAGATAATTTTAGCCTGAGAGCTGCGATTCTCCTGAAGTCAGTAGCAGAAGTTATATACTAGAGAGGACGAGTGTGGATTAAAAAAGAGCGTTTATATGTGGCATATTTCTGTGTATAAGTGCTACATTTTCTTTTAACCTATTCATAGCATTACATCTGGAATTCAAAGGAAATGAATGCTCCGTGAAGTAGAAGCAGCCTTACATTTTATTTCCAATGGCAAGATTTCCTTACCTCCAAGACCTGCATGTGGAAATAAGAATGAATAAAATTTAAGTTTATAAATCATAACACATCTCCAATTCTAAATGACATAGAAAAGGCCTGGAAAAAACAGAAAAATATTGCTGAACTATTTATATGACCAGGTGAAAGGGACTAAATATTCTTACATTCAGAGATATTGGACCAGTTCCATGGCATTGCTCAGGTGAATGGTACATACTGCCATTTCAGCATTCACTTTACAGGAATGTATCACTAATGGGTTTTTTCCTTAGTTTCTCTACACATGTATGTACATACAAGCCTGCCTGCACACCCAGAGGCACATACAGGTTGCTCTATAGGAAATCTTTTGCTTTATTATAGCTTCGCCTTTGCATTCTTTGTAAGGAACAAGTGTGCACTCCACAAAGTTTTGCTTGCCATCTTGTGGTGCAGCTAAGAAGTGAGGTTGTTAAATACATCATGCTTTAACACATAGGTTGGCTCCTTAGTGTCTACTTCAAACATTTTGGCCCTGCATGGCAGATTATTGGCAGTTTTCTATTATTTCTCGGGCTGGTTACTCTAAAATTGATCTTTATAGCTAGTGACCTGGGATTTGCAATCTAGCAGGAAAAACTAGCTCTGGAACTGGCTAGTTCGAAGGAAATTTTTTAGCATTTGTGCAGCACTATGGAAGAACTGTAGTGTAGTGTGGTATGTATGTTTGGAAGCAGAATAAAAATAAGCTGAAAGTGCTGCTTTTTTGGGTGAGAAATGCAGTTGCTAATGCTAAAGGAACTACTGAAATGAGACATTAAATTGAGACAGCTGCACTGAGCAAAATAAAGCTACTACTGTTGTTATAAACCCATAAGCCTTACTCATGAGGAGTGTACTGCTTTGGCGAAATGGTGCAAGAGTAATGTTTTATAAATTACTGATATGATTTGAGCTAGTTAGGCTAGCTGATCTGAGATCACTAATGACACAGTACAGCCTATTTTAAAAAAGAGAGGCTTTGGAAACAGTAGATGCAAAGAGATGTGTTTAGGTGTTGGGAAAACTGGGAGAGACTGAAAGACTGTTTAAGCAGGTTAGACTTTCAAACTCAGCTAGCAAGGTTCAAGCACAAAAGGCACACTCTGTGCAGAGGGTGTGCACAAGTAAATAGACAGGTAAGAGGCTCAGCAGCTGTTGAGATCACGGGAACTGGTGGTGTTGAATAGCCCTCAGGAGAAGCCCAAATCTTTGGGTTTCATTTTGCATCTCTCTAAAATCAGGGACTGTTTATATGACTAGCGATTGCAGAACCAGGGAGTTACAGGGTGGAAAAGGGATTCCAGATGATAAGCCTAGACATACAGGCAGGAAAATGGCCCACACAGCCAAAAGGCCTCCAGCCATCTTCAGAGATTCCTTGCTATGACAGGGTCTTACAGACTGGATTATTATTATTATTAGACAATAAAGGAAAAATGAATCTAACTCCAAGCAGAAATACAACGAAAGATATTTGCATTCATTAACTCTCTGTTGCTTTTCCTTTCCCTTAGATAACATCATCAAGAGGATATTTAATATCTTGAAGTTCACTTGGGTGCTTTTCCTGGCAACCCTAGACAGTTTTACAGCTTGGCTTAATTCCATCTCAAGAGAACACATCGATATCTCCACTGTGCTAAGAATTGAGCGCTGTATGCTGACCAGGGAGATTAAAAAGGTAACGCCTTTCATCTTTTTTCTCTGCTAATGCCATTTCCAGCTCAGTGAAAAATGAAAGGTTGTCTTTTCAGATCACTGTGTTAAGGAGAAAAATTATATAAATCTTACTTATATGTGCATTTTAGAAATAGGTCTGGACTCTTGCATTGCTTGCTGGTTAGTAAATATATATGTAATAAATTACTTGATTTATTATCTGGACACAAAACAAATTATTGGAAAAACAGTTCTTTGAGAGGTTGATATAAGGATTTGACTGAAACTCTCTTGTGACAAGGTGTGGTTTTGAGGGGACAGGATAGATACAAGTAGAAAGGAGAAGGCATGACATTTTAAACAGCTCAAAACCTACCTCAGCCTGCATATTTCAGTCTATCTGTAGACCAGCTTGCCTTGGAAATGACGGATAACATACAGGCATAATTTTCTTCACTTGCAATTAAGCTATGTGGTCCTCCACAAACTAATTATATATTAGTAAAACCCATTATTATCAAAGACTAATGTTGAAAGTGTAACTAGAAATGTATTTGGGTCTTTAAAATGCAAGTAGATGATATCTTGAAATTGGATAAAGCTCTGATTTCAAGCACAGGTATTTTTACATATGTCGGTAGCTACCCAACTATTTCTGGAAACTTGGCATAGAAGTCTCTCTTTTAGTTCTTTCCAGTTTTTGTTAAAAGCTGCAGACTGTGTCAGAGATGAATAGGTTGAAAAGGTCAACAACACATTAGTACTCTTGGTCTTCATAAAGCCCCATACTACTTGGCCACTGCTGACGTCCGACAGTAAGCAGGCTGTCCACAACCCCAGGAGGTTCGAGGCAGACTTTCCTGGTCAGGGGGAATCTGTACCCAGTCTGGCCAAGAGGCACAGAGCACGAAAAGAGGGCTGCTTCAGTGTTAGTGTTTAGTTACTGTTATTTCCCAAGGTGTCCAATAGTAAGCAGATAATGATAATAATAATAGCGAATAAATAAATTTAAAACAAATCAAAACAGAGCAAAACAAACATGGCGTGTCCGGAGTAAATCCTTCTTTGGGATATGTCCCAGCTTGTGGCAATGGATGGTTTGCATATGGATCATTATGTTTAATACTACCAAGGAATCTATATTCTTGGAGTTTGGCTAGTATCTTTTTAATCTATTTTTAAAGTTGGCTTCCTGAAGACGCTACAATAAGAAGTTCTGTAGTGTCATTCCATATGGTGTGTTTGAGTGCTTCCTCTTGTTCATTTTAAACCCACTTCCTGATCATTTTGGGGTCTCCTGTAGATCAGAGATGTATTCCGTTTTCCTCTACTATTCCTGATTGTATAAATCTGAATGGGGTCTTCTCCCCAGTAATTCTCTTTCAAGTTAAAAAGTCCCTTTCTTTTTAGCCTCGCTTCACATGGAATCCATCCATCTTTATTGTTCTTCATACAATTTCTAGTTTTAATATGGCCTTATTAAGACTGTTTTCAAGATGTGGGTAAATCACAGATTTATACAGGAGTATGATGTGCTTTATTTTGCTTTCCTAGTAAGATCTAACAGTCAAGCTCCTTTAATTTTACTGAATGCTACCTATTTTCAGAAGACTATACGCTCTGAGTCCAAGACCTTTAAGGCTAAAAAAGCTGACATAAAGCCTGTCATTATGTATATACAGTTCAAGTTACTTTTTCCATTTCATTTCTTGCCATTTTCTATCAAGTCACTCAGTTTTATCAAGTTCTTCAGTATTACTTCAGGCAACTTTACACTTGAATATCCCAGATAATTTTTTTCACCTGCAAACTTTATCATATCGCTGTTTTCCTCCTTACACAGGTTATTTCTGAATATACTGTACAGTAAAACTCCTAGGGGGAACCAGTGACCTTCTTCCTTTGTAAAGAAAAATCATTTGTTTGTGCCCTTTGTCTCCAGTCTTTTAGTGGAGGATTAGTACGAGAGATAGATATAGTCTGCTTTATTTCATGACAACCTAATTTCTTGCAAGGGTCACTCAGGATCACTCCTGAAGCCATGTTTAAGAATTGGTGTTACCTTGTCTTCCCCTGTCAGTGTTTCATCCATTGGTTCCTGCAGAGCTCTTAGGTGAGCACCTTCCACTCAGTGCTCAGTTTATTGTCCCATTCTCAGACTTACCTTTTGTAAAATAATTACTCCAGTCATTCCATGGGTTTCAATTTATTCCATTGGAAACATCGGTGACTTTTTCTGCAGCAAAGAGGAATGCAAAACTTAAGTCTTTTCTTGTCCTGTTGCCATAACTCCCTTACACATCCTTATGCCTCGATCACCTGCTGATACTCTGGCTTTCTGGCAGCTAATTCTTATGATATTCTTGCAAAAGTTTTTGCTAACAGGTTTTTTTTTTGGCATGTTATTCCTCAGCATCTCTCTTGGTCTAATTTGCTGAAGCTTTACATTTAATTTGCTGAAGATTTACATTTAACTCTAGTTTTACATTTAACTCTAGAAAGTTCATTCCTGTTTCTTTTTCCTTATGACTTTCACTTCTTGAAGGATGTCTTCTTGCTTCTTCCTCCTGGTCTTTTCCATTCTGGTGACTTGTGTGTGTGCGTGCAGGCTCTTTCATGATGTTTCATTGTCCAGTGTGGAGATGGGAACAATTAACCTGATGTGTGAAGTTCCTTTGGTCTCTTTTCCAGCTACAGAAGAACTTGAAATTGAGTCCTCCATCAGTTGTGGGGCACTTCTGCTGTCACAGCTCTTGTCCTTTATCTGAGGCCTGCAGTCGAGTTAGAATGTACCATGAGCCATAATTTCAGACGAAGGCTGTCATAATAGCACAAACATTTACTACTGCAGTTGCAACACATCTTGTATACAAGCAAACCTAATTAAAAACCTGAGTTTCAGATTTTGTTCTTGAGATTTATTTTTTTTTTACAAAACTGAAGATTTTGAAAATTTTATGTTTGGGACAGTGTAGAGGACTAGAGTTGAAATAATAGTAACTAATAATTTTAGTAAAGGGAATATGGGTAGTATTTTAGAGTACTTTTATTATTTTAGCTGGAAAAAGTCCTTGCATGAGGCTTCATTATAAGTCAGAAAAATGACTGTTCAAGAATAGCAATCTTCTCTCTCAGTGTATCTTCTGAAGTCAATGCTAGTGGAATGAGTTGAATGTGTTTCTACCTAAGAACAGCTACAAAATTCTCAGTTTTATTCTTATGACATGCTTTTAGAATTCTGATTGCAATATCATAGCCAGAAAGACTTGATTCTCTGCCCAGATCTATGCTGACAGTTAATAAAACCATCCTTTCATGAACTTGCTTGATCTTGAATTCACAAAGAAGGAGTGAAGGTCTTCATGTGTTTTTTTCATGGTTTTCCAACTGTATCCATACCTCATGAGTAAATTCTTATTTTGGGACACTAGTGAAAATCTAGATCAGTTTGTACATGACCAGTTTCTTTTTTTCTGTTTAAAAAAGCTGCTATTGACCACTAATAAGATGTATGATTGTTCTTAGAGTCAGTGAAGCTATCTAAAAGAGATATCTTAAAAGTTGCTGGAGTACAGGTTGAGTCGTGGACCCAGCCCACACCTCATTTTCATGCTGAATGTTCCACAGTCCACCCAGTAGAGTTTTGTTGGCTATGTGTGGCCTGAAACCACTTTCATTGTTCCAGTTTTGCTTGAAAACCCAACACTTTGTACCATGGTAATTTAAGACAGAATCTGACTTGCGGTCTAGAAAGGAACTGCTGGCTGGAGGTTATAATTTACTAGCAAGCTGTTTGCACAGTCCTTAATCTGTTCCTTGCCAAGTGACAGAAGAAACTAGTTCCTCGAAGAATATACCTCCCCCCTGCCAAGTACCTCTACCTCTACTCTCTTCTACAGGGAAACGTTCCAACACGGGAGAGCATCCATATGTATTACCAGAACCACATGATGAAACTTTCTAAGGAGTCAGGACTGGACTCAATTGAAAAAAATGCTGGTCAAGCTTCTGGTTTGCAAGCATCTGAAAGAATGGATAGTTTAGATTCAGCAGCTTCTCGTGACAGTATGTCCAGGTATTGATTTAATTTTATTTTGTGAAAGATAGAGGGATCATGCAGTAAACGTAATCTTATATAATCTCGAAGTACTGATGAACTTTCTAATCTATACTGAATCCTCTTTTTGATTTATCGATGTCATTTGAACAGTGAAAACTGCTATATTTTACTGTTCCTTTATAGTGGTGGACTCAGTTGTTGGCTTAACTCCTTTTCCACTGCATGGCTACCCCACTGCTTTCTGTTTCACGTAGAATTAGGAGTCATTGACAGTGGTTGATGACTTTTAAAATGTAGTGGAAGAGAAGAGCCTGCTGAGGATGCTTATGGGATACTGTTTTAGGAACTCAGGTGTGGAGTTTGGGGAACGATCATTCATTGTGAATATTTTGTCTTTGTAAAATAAATTGTTGTCTGTTTTCCACAAATCAAAAAAGGCTTTGCATTGAGGGAGATTCTGGATTTGAGAGAATGAAGTCCCCCGCTCATACACACAGGGAAAAGATCATCTGAAGAGCCCGATTTCCTAATAACTGCTGTGATTATAGTCCAGCAGAGCTACACAGTTCATGGATCAAATACCCATACTAGTTCAGGAAAAGCACCTTCCTCGTTCTTTTCTGAAGACAGATGCTGTCAGGTCCCTCGCCAGAAGTACTGCATGCTCCTGCTGCTCCATCCATATAGAGGCACACACATTCACTTCCTTCTCTTACAGAGGCAGCCTGTTCCCACCGTGTCTCTGGTGTTCTTGACTTTTAAGAGACTGCAGAAATTGTCCAACATGAGGGGGAGAAGGGGGGGCTTTGGAAATCCAGCTGTTTCATAATCCGTTTTATTCTGCTGTCTCCTGTTCTTCTCTGAAGTGTGGCAGTATCATATTGTGTTTGAGACTCCCAGCAAACTTGGTAGCTTCTATGTAGAGTAAATTATGCTTAGCTTTTACTAATGACATATGGGTAGATGTTAGCAGACTGAAAATAACGAGGGCTCATCTTCCTTTCTGATGTTATTGAAAAGCAAGTGTAAGAGAGTGCCTTTGAGTACTATGCTTCAACAAAATATTCACAGGTTGCTCCCCAGGGTGAGTACTGGCCTTTGAGAGTTTCACTCCAGTAAAAACACCAAATCCGAGCAATCTTTCTCGGTGGCTAGCTACCCAGCTAAGCAACACCTTTGTGTTTTGTCTCAAGATTTTGCTGGAGTCAAATGACGTGAGAAAAAAGAAAAGCCAAATTCTATTACCAGCTCACTTGGAGCCACTTGGATATCTGCAGGGCAGAATTTAACTCCACAAAGTTCAGTCTTACCTAAAGAAAGAATAGTAATAGCGGTCCTGCTTTCATTAAACAATTTTTGGTCACACTGTTTACTATAGATAGCAGAAGTTATCATTGTTATACAGCCATGATAGCAAGAACTTTAACTACAAGCAAAGAGAAGCCAATTCCAGAATGAATATAAAAAAGAAAGACAATTCTTGTAATTTTCATGTGTAAATTCTGCCTCTTCAATGAGGTGGTATCCAGTGTTGAGCTCCACTTACGTCTTTTTTTTCAGAATAACCACCCATTTGTCACCCTGCTTTGAGCATTCTTACACATTTAAAATCTGTTTTTAATCTCAGAGAATTCAGTGATTCTGTGGAGCTGCTTTGCAACAGAAAATGTTAAATTTTTCACACGTGTTACTGTCATCTCCGTTTCCTCGCAAGATGTTACAGGATCTATCAACAAAAGAATAGCAAAGACAGTATTATGACTGATTTTTCTAATCTCAAATTCTCTTTCTGGTAATGAACAATCAAATATTCTTGCACTGAGAGTATTTACAAATTGTGCACATCTGCTATAATAATAATGACCTGTAATTAGAGGAAGCAAAAAATGAATCTGTTGATTGAATGATAAAGCCATCTGTTCATTGGGGCACCCTTGCATGTCTCTTCCTGGGATTACAGAAGTGCTTATGAGCTTTTTAAGAAATGTGAAATGTTTGAAACTTCATGTGAGTTTATTGAGAGTTTTTTTTTTAATTGCCCAAACAAGAGGAGGGGGCATTTTACATTAGAAAGTGATGATTTCCAGTAAATGTAAAAGCAACTAATTAAGTCTAAAGCATCCCTATGATCATGGATCTGGGATTGCAATTGAAAACTTTTGGGAGGGGGCAGAGGGTTTCTAACCAGTATTCTGGTTACCCTTCTTTGGTTGCCCTACACAAAATTCTGTAGTGAACATTAGGCCCATGAGTAAGATGGGTGTGTCTGGAAGAACACAGGGCTGCAGAAGCACAGAAGCTATTCCATTATAATAATCTATATTCTTCAGTACTCAGGACAGGAATTACTGTAAGTATCTGCTCAGTGTTCTAAACACTGGATTTCTAGAGAGAACAACCCTCCTGATCAGCTGCAGGAACTGTAAATTTCTTGTGAAGTTCAGGGCTGACCCTTATGATGTTCTTTCCCAAGATGAAGCTCTAAAAGGAGTTTTGCAGAGCATCCTTTGTGGTATTTTCTCTTTTAGTAGGGCTGTCGTATATTTTCAGTCATTTTTCTATACAGTAGCTAGAGGTGTTGTGAGGTATTCATAATGTAATTGTTTGGTTTCTCTCTACATCAGATTTAAGGGTATCCAAGGTTTTGTATCCAGTTCAGTTTGTATTAATTTTTGTCCATTACAAATAATGTATTCAGTTCCCAACTCTACCTGTGTGTAGGCTTTTATAGGAGCTGCCCATGGAAGACCCTGATCCTCCTGTAAGAGTCAATATATGGACACCACTTTGCATCTGTGCTTCCCTCACCAGATGGGAGAGTAGGTGTTGAGGCAGGGAGTACTGTAGACGTAATGTTTGACTTGGGAGGCAGGAGAAAGGATGAAAGGAGAGTCCCAGTTTATGTTTGAATCTAGGTCTGATTTAGGAGTGTGAATGATAGGAAATGTTTGGGATCTTTGCTTGCAGGTGTAGGGAGTGTAGTAATTCATAAAGGTAATGCCATTCAGTCACTAGCCCATGGACAGAAAAAAAAAAAAAACAGAAAAATTTGTAAGTCACCCTTAAGCTAATAAAGTCTCTAAGAAGGGTGAATTTGTTTAGCAAAAAGGAAATCATAAAGTAAGAAATTTCCTGCTCACTGAGGATAAAAACATCTCTGCTATATGTGTATATATATATATATCTCCCCATTTAAAATGGATACCCAATCAACTTTATATAAAATGCTTGAAATCGGGGCTTTTAATGAACATTCAATTAAAAATGCCTAGTCCTTGAATGTTTTCAAGAAGCTAATGCTTTGCAAGGTCTCCAAGGACATAAATTTGAAAAGTCACTCGGGAAGATATCCTTGGGTTAAATTTATGTGATAGTCAATGACTGAGTCAACATCAGCTTTGCCAAGTGTAAATCTCTCCACTTTATTGGTGTTTTCATTTCCTCCATGTTCGGAAGCAATGCTCCTAAAGAAATACATAAAGAATATACAGACTACGCTACAGGTGTCATCTCATACACATCTCCTGACATTCAAGGATACAGAGCAACTGCTCAGTAGATAATTCTTCTGACGATTCATCTTTCAGTTAAAACAGCTTTAAACCAAATTATTGCAGGGACTCCATCTGGGCTAATGTTTTTATCTTTTGGGATTAATATACATTTTTCCTTTGATTTTTCTGGGATCCAGATCAGAACTTACATGTTTTGGAGGGCAGCTGACATATGTTTCTTCCATTGCATAGCTGCTCTGATTAAAGGTTCTCTTTGAACTATGTCTGCATTTAAAATACTTCAACACGTTGGTAAGACCTGTTGCTCTTGAAAAGAATAAACTCAGCCCTTGAGATGTAGAATAATATGTGGACAGCATTGTAGCACACAGATAGAAAGGTAATCTGAAAAAATAGGTTGTCTACTTGCTGCCATCTCCCTATATTTTAGCACCAAAACCTCACTGGTAGTACAACGACCTGGCTGTAGTCCATAGGTGTCTGTGCAAAGGGAAACCTCCTCCTGCATAACCCCCTGGAGTCAGCAGCACAGAGCTCCAGCTGATTTCCATGCTGCTGAATCAGACGTCCAAGGTGAATCTCCCATTCCCACCGGACGCAGCATTTGCTTCTTCACCAAACCCTGCACCAGGCAGACAGCCCTCCAGGTTTTGTCTGGTGGATGCTTGAGTGCCTTTGCGCACACACAAAAATAATGAAGTGGCTTGCAAAGGGTCTTGGCCAAATGAACTGTCAGGACAGAGGTGCCCCTGCCATTAATAGTGTTCTTAAGGAAAGTATTTCACAATACCTTTGGTATCTTGGTGATACTTTTTTTCTATTCAAAGATCAAAGTATGCATTTATCCTCAGCCCATTCTGTCAAAAAAGACCATCGGTGGATGTAGACCTAGAAGAATAACTGCGTCTTCGCTCCACGTATTTTTCTTGTTTTTCTCACCATTTTCCTTAAGGCAAGAATTGCAAACTGTCACTTCATATCAGAAGACTTTTTTCCTCACTTCAAGCTAGCAAGACCAAAGTAACACAGAAAACGCCATCCTGCTTCCCTTCTGACCTCTTCTCCAATTCTCTGTGCCCCTGCACAAACATAATGCTTGCCAAGGAAGCAAATCCCCTGCTGCCGCTGCTCATGTGTGACACAAATGGACTCAAAAGAAGAGAAGTAGAGTGTAAATCCTGCGTTTTGGGGTCCTTCCTTCTCTCATACTGTCTGAGAGACTCAGGCAGGTCACTGTATGTGTTAAAACACCAGATTCCTCATCTTATTTCATAGGTATCTGTGTTTTTCAAAGATTTTTACAGGAGAAATAATTCTTTTACCTACCATATGTCATTAATGTATTTGCTTCTTTCTTGTTGCTATGTTATATGCTTGTATTTAATTATGTACTTTCTTTCTCATAACTCATCCAATTCCTCTTCTTTTCTCCAGTAACACATAAATGCTCAACATGTGGTGTATGTCTCTGGTGTCCTGTTGTATTTGATAAGTGAAAGGAGATAAGGGTTTATTAAATCTGTTCTTTCTTTCAAGATGTGCATGTTACCAATTTTGAAATAGTTTTTAAGCTGTGATTGAAATAAATGAAATCTTCTGGAAAGAATCATCAGGACTTACTACAAAATATCAAAATAAAAGCCATCCCATGCAGAGCAGGTTATATTTGGCATGCATCTACTGGCTAAGTAACATATCCGATTTGGCTCTTTCATTCGGAAAGAGGATTAGCCAATGCTTGACCACTATTTTTCTATTTGTGGAATATGAGCTTATTCAGTTTTAAGCGCTCTTTTAGGAAATTGGCTTGTACCTGTGTAAAAATGTTCAGCACAACATATCATTAATAAAATAGAATTTTTACAGGGGGGCCACTTCCCAAAACATTTTTGTGGAATTTGGAAATTTCAGAGGGAAACAAAGAAAATAAACCTCCTCACATATGTGAGTTGTTGCCCCTGGAAAGCGTGTAGAGAATTGTGTTGGTTTCATATCCTTTAACTAGTGAATAGACGGTTATGAGCCCTCTATAGCCTCTATACGAATATGACCATGAGCACTCTGTGCATAGAAATGTGTTGACACGGTGACTCTAAACAAATCCTTATCTTCTCTCTGAACCTTTTTTCTCTGTGTCAGTGTTTTGCTGCATGGCGAGCATATTTGTTTACTGAACCGTGTGTATAGTATTATCATTTGTATTTAACATTGTCTTTATAACTGTTTGCGCTGCTAGCTGCTACACTGAAGCAACCATGTTGTTCTCAAGGCAGTCAACCCTTGATGATTTAGATGGACCAGACACTGTTCCTAAAACAAGTGAGCGCGCTCGACCTAGGCTTCGTAAAATGCAGAGCATGGATATGTCCTCCTCATCAGCTGACAGTGGCAGTATAGTGTCAAGGTGCTTAAGTCATGCATGCTTTGTTCACTCATTTACCCATTATACTTACTGCAGTGTACGTAAATCTGCATTTGCAGACACGTGGTGTACAGAGTGGTTTGCATGCTTAATGGAAGCTTTTCTCCCTACTGTGTTATGGCACGATTCTGAATTTCAAAGTCAGGGTCATAATCTAGGACTCATTTGCTGTTTCACTTCTTATTCTGTTTGTTTTGGTTTGTTTTTCATCTGTAATTCATGTATTTTTAAAAGATGATTGATTATATTACACTGGCTGTCTAAAACCAGGCTAAAGCGTGTATTTATTCAGCTGAAAAAGAGTCTGATTTTCAGAGTTACTGAGCTGGTGGTTATTCTTATTAAAAATGGAAGCTGAAAGTGAAGTTTCTCAGCTAATCGGTTATCCTAAATATGGACTTAGGTGTCTAATTTTAGAAGCTAAGATAGGCAAATGTTGGCCCTGCTCTTTCAATTTTTACTTTTCCCTCTATAGGAAAGGTTGCTAAATATGTTTTGATTACTTTACCATTGATTTACAGTCTGTGAGGTGTTGGAATTAAGAGAGGGAAATTCACTATGAAAAGGTAGTGAATAATATTAATATCCAGTGCAAGACAGAACTGGTAAGAGCCATTCACTCACTTTTTAGCAGGTAAAAACCAGGGGTTTATTTGACATTGCAAAACACTGTTTCAATTAGTATTATAAATAGTATAAATATAAAATTTTGTGGCATATTAGATCATTCTTCTTCAGTGTTTAAAGTGTTTTACAGATATTTGGTGTCGATCAGTTTTGAGATGATAGGATTTTATGGTTTTATGCATTTTAACCAGGATGAGTGCTAACATGAATCATCAAAACATACATCTTAATAATAGTGTTACATGTTCTGATTAAAAGTCTGCTAGAAATAAAGTGATCTGACGTAGCCACAATAACTTTAGAAGCAGTGTAAAAGGAAAAGGGATGGAAGCTTATTTTAAATTTTGGCAGGAGATGGTGGTGCCAGCTGGCTTTGCCAGTGCCAGTATTTTATAAAAGGTTATACTTTAAGTGAAAACATGGCCCCATTCATTTCATAGGAGCTGTGTGAAATCTGGTTTTGTCTCTGTTGAGATACAAGAACACGCAGCCAACAAAAGACACTGAGAGAATGCCTGTTGTCTAACCTATGGAGAGGGACTGTAATGGAGACTGAAAAGAGAAAGAGTGGTGTTCTAGGGGAGTGGTGATAAAATGCTTGTGAGGGATGGAAAGGGTGAAAGCAAAACCAAGAAAATATTTTTAAAATTATGGTGTCCAGATTCCCATCTGGAGTCATCAAGCTGTGTGAATTTACATCAGCTAAGACTGCTGCAGAGCACAGAGTATTAAGAAAGAAAGTGATTATGGATATGCAAAGCTGAGAATAAGTAAGATGAACAAGCAGAAAACTGAACAGAGAGAATAAGAACAGCTGAAAAAGAAAATAGGTACACACAGAGGAAAAACAGGCAGATAAGGTAAAAATAGAGACTGTATTGAAGAACATAGGGCAATTTAAAGGTAAACAAGATAGCCTGTTACCAGAACAGTTTTGTAATCTGGATTGTATTTCTCAACGTTTGTGATTTACTTGTTCTTTTACTTGGAATCAGACTTGATGTGTGTGTTCAGGTCATGTTCTAGTTCTATACAGCACCCATGTGGTGGTTGTTAAAAGCACCATGCTTAGAAGGAACCCCATGGCTGCCTATCATTCACCATGGAGCATGCTTTAAGTAAATGTAATAGGAAGTGCTGGTTCTGGTCTGAAAGTATTTGAACTGCTTTCAGAAATTTAGTGTAGTTGCTCTTGATAATGATATGAATTTGCCCTTTGTTGGTGTGAGAAGACAGTGAATTGCTGTGAGTTCGCTGGGATGTCATGCAGGGGGCAAAGGGACCGAGGTGGTCTATCTGTGTAAGAGACTATCATGATGATATATTTTCTACCAATTTATATGAACTTTGAAGGTCTGGGAATGCAATGGGGTTGCTCAGCTGTCTGTGTAAAGGTACAATTAACAAGCTTTTCTTGGTGATGAGCCTTGTAAGCCTCAACTCGTTCATTCTGTCCCCAACAGTGAACCTACGCAGGTCACCATGCTCTATTCTCGTCAGGGGACAACAGAAACCATTGAGGAGGTAGAAGGGGAGCATGAAGAGGAAGGAGCTCGTTCTTCATCAAGGCAGGAGGAAGAGGAGGTAGAAGATTATAGCCTGGATTCAGAAGGAGCTGCGTATACTCCTGATACTGATGTGCCATTGTACTCCACTGTGGACAGCAATGCAGAAGCTCCACCTTCCTATAGCAAAGCTGTCAGCTTTGAACACCTTCCCTTTGGCTCCCCAGATGACTCAGCTGATAAGAGCCTCATGATGGTGAGCCCAGATGACAGTCGGACGGACAAACTTAATGATACCATTCTCCCTCCATTGACGCATGAACTAACGGCTAGTGAGCTGCTTCTGAACAAGTAAGAACCTTTGAGAGGGAAAAATTGTTGATCCCAGTGTGTGAAGTATTGTCATTACTTTGTTTTTTTTTGTCTCGGAACTGCCCTACAGTTTCTGATACAGACCTTGTTCTAATTTTGATTTAAGGGAAGAAGCTAATTTCCTGTGCGGTTTTTCTAATTACAGATTTCTAAAATGATTCAAATTCATTTGGAATGAATCTCTGCTTTCTCCCCAGATACCATAGCTAATTGTTCCAATTAGCATTGGATTTCTGTGCTGCAACTGTCATGGGATCAAGAGCTTTTCTAAATATTCCTCGTGGAGAAGGCTTCTCTTCTCTAGGCAGCTGCGATTTCAAAGAAGTTTCCTCCAGGGCTATCTGGGAAAATGTTTGTCCTTTAATTGTTTTGGATTGCTATAAGGGAAACTATGACCTTTGGCAGAGTTTTTGTTTAAGCCAGTAGGAGCCAAGGGCTACGTAGAGATACCAGCTTGCTAAGTACTTTCATAAGGGATAGGATGCTCCCCTCTTTCCCCCTCAGGCACTGTGCTCAGTAGCACAACCAGCACTGAGGTGGGGATGCTGCCACTGCTCTGTTTCCTCTGCTTTCCGGCCTAACTCAGCTGGTGGAGAGCTTCCTCAACTGCAAGGACAAAATCTTAAACCATAGAAATGCCTTTCAGTCTGACTTCATATGGAGAGAGAGAGGCTGTGTAGGTCTGACTTTATAGACACAGTGTCTTTTCTTCTGGTTTTCCATAGCTGTTTTTGCTTTTCAGTGAGATCTTTTCTCAGGCCACGGTGCTCTTTATGAAAAGCAAAGAGAATTGTGAATGTGTGTGAAAGTCATATAATAATTTCTTGCTGCCTTTTATGTTTATTTGAGTTAGAAGAAGTGGAGAAGATTGGACATGTCGAATGCTCAAAGGCATTTATAATGTTCTAATCTCATGTCACAGGACTACTCATAACATACGTCTCCTGATGGACCTCTGGAGTTTCTCCAGATTCCCATCTATGTTGATAAACCAGATATTAATCCAGACAGGGCCACAACATCATGGTGTGATGTACATGACATATGGTGGTTGGGCAACTGCAGGAAAGCCGTGCTGGTAGAAGTTCTGGGGCCAGGCTGACTCTCTGGGTCAATTAAAAACCAGCAAAACAGTGCTTCTAGCCATTTTGCTGAAATTCTTGTTTTCTGTGCTTAGAATCAGGTAATTTGATTATAATATCAAAACCCCTTTTTTTTTAACTTGGCAGCAGAGTTTTATGCTTTTTCAAAAGGAAAAATGGTAGCAATTTAAAAAAAAGGTCTTAAGAAATTAATTTTAATTTCATTCATGGTACTCTGGTCCTCGCAGGATGTTTCATGACGATGAGCTGGAGGAGTCAGAGAAGTTCTATGTTGGTCAACCTCGAGTCTTGCTTCTTATTTATGCCCTGTACAATACGCTGGTGGCCCGGTCAGAAATGGTGTGCTATTTTGTGATCATCCTTAACCACATGGTCTCTGCCTCCATGATAACCTTGGTGCTTCCCATCCTTATATTCCTTTGGGCTATGCTGTCTGTTCCTCGGCCAAGCAAACGTTTCTGGATGACTGCCATTGTCTACACTGAGGTATGCTGCTGTTTTTGCAACCCTGTGTCTAACACAGAAAAGTTAAGTTGTAAGCTTTGCCTGGTCTCTTTTCTGGTTTTGATCTCTAGAATCAGGGCCTTTGGGCCTTCATATTAGTATAAATATTTGCTAAAGTCCTCAGCAATTTCTGTGGTATGAAAAGGTCTTGTTTCTTCTTTTTCTTCACTGCAGTGAGCAATATCCATCCTGGCATGTAAAGCAGTTATCACAAGAATGTGATCACTGCATTTTGAAAAAAGCTACTATGTAATTGGTAATCAAGACAGTAAACACTGCTTGTGGTATCTCAGGTACCACTGAGCATCATCTGTTGGTAAATGTTGTTTGACTTTCTTACTGAGGAAATGTGAACTGGTGCTCCTCTACAGCAATGAATACACTTGTTTATCTTCTCTTAAAACTGATAGATAGTCATATTTCCCTCTCTTAATGTCATGAGGCTATTATATCTGCCGTGCTTAGAAAACACCCCAAGTGTGTTGTGTTTCTGAACAGGTGGCTATTGTCATCAAGTACTTCTTCCAGTTTGGCTTCTTTCCTTGGAATAAATATGTGGATTACACAAAAGACAAACCTTACCATCCACCCAATATTATTGGCATTGAGAAGAAAGAGGGTTATGTGCACTATGATCTCGTTCAGCTGCTTGCTTTATTCTTCCACAGATCCATTTTAAAGGTAATTTGAGCTCATGCAGTTTCTTATTTTACATTTGATTTTTAGTTTTAATTTCTTTAGTCACTCGTGATATCCCAACACAATGAATTTGTCTTCCCCCTTATGAACACATGACTGAGCTTAGCAATGCCTGTGATAAATACTGTGACAGAAATACAAGGTTGAAATGCTCTCTTCTTTTTCCACTAGTGCCATGGATTATGGGATGAAGACGAGAAAGGGGACAGCTCCAGTAATAAAGAGGATACTGATGATGAGCTCTCTCTGACAGGAGGCAGGAGAGACTCTTCTGCCTCTTTGAAATCTGTCAATCTTGCGGCATCGGTGGAGTCCATCCATGTCCACTTCCCCGAGCAGCAGACCGCCATCAGGAGGAAGAGCTCTAGCAGTGTGTCACAGCTTTCACACAGGTCCAGCTTCTCCTCACACAGATCTAAGAGAGGTAAATGTCATGGCACGTCTGGAGTTTGAAGAGCAACAGTTCATCTCCCATAGGATCATCTTGCTAAAACCTTGTGCTGGTTGCTCTGGAGATCCAAGAGGCTACTGAATGCTGCTGCTCCTCAGTGAAGAAATAGGATATGAACCAAAGTATCTTCATGTTTGAACACACTCCAAAGCTTATTAAAGTTCAGATGGAGAGCCATACTTTGTGATTCACTATGTTTTTAAAATGACATTACCCAAAAGCTGGGAAAGGAATGCTCAGTGTGGCCCAGATCCAGAATTTCTGGTTCAGCATAATCTCCAGCTAGAGGGAATGCAAAGCATAAGTGTTTTTAGTATCTACATTCGATGATACTTGAAGTGAGAGAAAAGTTTGATTTGAAACAGATTACCTATCCCATCTTGTAAAAAGGACAGGCTTACTCTAGCCTGAATGTATATATTACCAATTGAGATGAAGGAGTCAGATCAAATACTTGCCTCGCTAGTCTTCTCTTTTTATAGTTAATAATCAAGTTTTGATCTGCCAGTGATTAAACCTTTATTGGATGCTCTCAAGATTGTATCATAATGGAAAAAAAGCATAGGAATTAATTTCAAAGCTTCTTTCAGTAGTGGGTCTCATATATGGATGGAACTCTCAAGATTTATTTCTTTTTAGTTTTTGTATTTAAACTATGAATTTGGATTAGCTTCTTTGCCTTCTTTTTCCCTCCCTTTTTTTTTCAGGAAGTACCAGTACACGAAACAGCAGTCAGAAAGGAAGCAGTGTGTTGAGCATCAAGCAAAAATCTAGGAAAGAGCTTCTTATGGAGAAGTTTCGAGAACAAATGATCAAAGCCAAGGCCTTTACAATTAAAAAGTGAGCAATGTGAGAAATTGTGTGGGTTTGGGGGGAGGTTCCAAATAGTAAAGCGGTAAAACAGCATTTAAAAAAAAGCAGGTTACTACTTCTGTTAATTCAAAGGGATGAATGGGTACATGTACAGTTCATTGTATATCGATGCTTTCACTTGAAGTCCCACCAGCTGAACATCAGACAAATCAGCAGTTGCTCCAATAGCATCTGCCTGATAAAAAAGCTGAGTATGCTGTATGAACTTAGTTGGCTGTGTGTATTTCTACTAAACAAATGCTAATACTGTGGTTTAGAAGCAGTCAGAAAGAGGGATTGGTGTCTGTGAAGCCCTGTGCGGGCTGTCAGAGTAGATCTTGGATATCTTTAGAAACACTAAACATATCACACCCAGCCTTTCTTTTCTTCAGTGCAAATTACGGTGTTGTTAAATCACATTGCGGTCTATGTTGTTTTAGGACTCTCCAGGTATATGTGCCCATCAGACAGTTTTTCTACAATCTCATTCATCCAGACTACAGTGCAGTGACCGATGTATATGTGCTGATGTTCCTCGCAGATACAGTGGACTTCATCATCATTGTATTTGGATTTTGGGCTTTTGGGGTATGTCACGGAGGCATCTATCTGTAAATCATCGGTAGGATTTACATGCTGTAGATGCTAAGCATCATGTGACTCGCTGTTCCTGGACCACTCTGTTATATTTTCCTTTTCAGAAACATTCTGCAGCAGCAGATATCACCTCTTCATTATCAGAGGACCAGGTCCCGGAGGCATTTTTGGTGATGGTGCTCATTCAATTTGGTACCATGGTGGTAGATCGAGCACTGTACCTCAAAAAGACTGTCATGGGAAAGGTCATCTTCCAGGTCATCCTTGTTTTCGGAATACATTTCTGGATGTTCTTTATCTTGCCTGGAGTGACAGAAAGGTATAAACCGCATAAACAGACGATGCGAGTTGAATACTGGTGCTCTACCAAGTTGTTTGCATTTAAATTTGACATGGTTACAGCTCAGCTTTGGAATCATGAACAGGTTTCTTCTTGGTCTCATTTCTAAGCAGAATGTTGGAGTACCATTTCACAGCAGTAACTATGGCCAACATAAGTTTCAGGAAGAATTCATTATATAAGTATGTACTGAAATATTCTCAACTTAGGCCAAAATGCAAGCAGTTGAAAGAGAACTTGCCTCTAATTGAGTGATTAGAGCCCTCAGCTGAGGCAATCTTGGCCTCTGATTCAGTTCCCTACTCCCAAGACTGCTCCACGCTGGTTTAGAAGAGTAGAAAATGTCTCTCTCTCAGTATCTTATAATTTGGCACTTTCCTGGAATGTGTGAACTGTGGATTTAACTCTCCTTAGACTGAGGAATATCTAAAACCTGTGTCTATTCTGAAGAGCCAAAGTTCTCTGCTCCATGGCTCTGGAGGCAATGTGGAGGTGGTCACCTGCTGCATGAAATCTTGTATTGCATGCTTGGCCGGGTTCATCCCCAAATCTAACATGTCTAATTGCATGGCTCAAGGCAATTGTCACTCAGTCTGCACTGCAGAGGTGTTCAGGTTCCCTCTCTAGTGCTTGGCTAACTCCCTTCTTACTTGGGACTTTCAATGTCCTTGAAGTATTTACCTCACTCCATTGACTATACAGGGAATTTTGATGTGTCAACTGGGCAAGTTATACTTTGTTAATAGTCACATTACTTTGGAAAAAACAAAAACAAAATAGATGCATAGTGTAAAGAAAGACTGAAAGGTTTTATTTCCTCTCAGAACCAAATGTATTATTTTTCCTCATTGCAGTAGTGATTGTGCCCCAAATTGAAAAAATCATTTTTCATGTGGATCTCCTATCTACTGAGCATTAAGAATTGATATGAAACTTTTGGCTTGATTTGATAACTTGAAAGGCAATAAAATTGTTTTGATTTTTTCTGTCCTTTTATGAAATTTATATCAAGTCGTTAATCTCAAATCTGCTTCTGAAACCTCCTGTATTCCTAAATTAGGCTGTTTCTTAGAAGCCTCTGCAAATTTCTTAATGAAAATGTTTTTGTGGGATGTAATTGAAAATATTGTATCGTGTCAGGCTCACAAATCCTGACCATCATGAGGCATTTCCTGCAGTTCCACCATGCTATTGAACTGCAGCCAGAAGTGGTACATGTTCACCAAGATGGTCAGGAGGATGGAGCACACGACATGTGAGGAGAGGTTGTGGGAACAGAGTTAGTTCAGTCTGGAGAAGAGAAAGTGAGGAGCTGTCTTCAGCTACCTGTTAAGAGGGCATCAAGAAGAAGCTAAGCTGTGTTTAGATAGGACAACAGGTCACAAGTTGGAAAAAGGAAATTCCAGTTAGATATAATGAAAAATCTTTTCACCATGATGGTAATCAAACCCTGGAGCAGGTTGCCCAGACAGTTTGTGGGATCTCCATCTTCAGAGATATTCAAAACTCAACTGGACAGGTCCCTAAACAATTTGGTGTAATTAGACCTGATTTAAGCAGGGAAGTGTGAAAAAAATGATCTTCAGAGGTCACTCCAACTTAAAATCCTGTATGAGTTCACGACCTTCGAAGTGCCCCTGTGAACACAAGTAGCCATTAAAGCTGCCTAGATTCAGTGCAGATATCAGCTCACTGAAAAGCCAAGAGAAGCCGTCCCTACCAAGGGCTCACGGAAGGATGTGCCATCATGAGGGCCTGGGGCAGACTGGCCTGTGTTGGGCAGCAAGGCACCTCTAGCATCCGGAGGGAGAGGGCACTGCCCAGAGCCCTTGCTCTTCGGGAAGCCTGTTCCCAGTCTCTCCTCTGTGACCCTGAGATGACAACAGATGCTGTCTATAGACTTTCTCATCCAGAGTCTTTCAAATGCTGCTTTAACCCTGCAGTGGGTTCAGAAACCAAGGGCTTTTCACAGGATCTCAGGAAAGGGAAACTGCCAGGAGCACAAAATATTTCAAGCAAATTTGGTCATACACAGATACAAAGCTCATCATTTTCCTTTATCTGTCTTTTCCATTACAGGAAATTTAGCCATAACACAGTTGCTCAGCTCTGGTATTTCGTGAAATGTGTTTATTTTGGCTTATCAGCATATCAGATACGCTGTGGATATCCAACCCGTGTTCTTGGCAACTTCCTTACAAAAAGTTATAACTATGTCAACCTGTTCTTATTTCAAGGGTAAGTCTAGACCTACTGCCCTTCTCACTTCTTTTGTGAAATAAGGTTCTGTTATCGTGAGATGCTGGGGTTATTCATGACTTCTCTTCACAGGCTGCTGGAAATGAGACTGTAAATTTTGCACAGCACACTGTATACGCCATATGTCTCCTGTAGTCCACCAAAAATCAATTTCAGGAATGCAAGATTTCAAAAAAATCAGTCTCACACTATGAATCCAGAAGCCTGACATACCAGTCAGCCATTCAGGCCGCTATGGAAGAGACATTTTTAATGCTTCTAAGAAATCACTTCTGTGAACAGAGATAGGGGCTACACATTGAGCTAGAAAACAGGTAATGTTATTTGCTCTGCAGTCCTAAAATGTAGTAAGGCATCAAATCCCAAAGAGATCATTGGAGCAGGTCTACAAGCTCTGCCTCAGCAGGTGAGAAGGATAAAGTGAACGACAATACACATGAGAAATAAGAGCTATGCATCACAGAATGTTTTCTTTGTGTATCTTTTGTGAATTGTTGCACATTTGAAACTCTTCAGGAGTTAGGAGTGTTAGGGCAACAGGCACAGCATCACCTTGGAGTGAAAGGTGGTGTTAAGGAGATGTACTCCACCCTTCACTTATGCTGTTACCATGATGTTGTGATTAAGCCAGTTCAGAGCATATACATATTTCACAGAAAAGCTGGAATAATTTCAGCCTTTTCCCAATATTTTCAATATGGGCTTGTTGAATTCCAGTAGGAAAAGTTACAGAAGATAGCTTTCTTCACATGAAATAGTCTTTGTTACCTGGCCAAGCAGATAAGTGTGGGACTAGTAAAGGGAATGATGCACTTTGAACAGCTGCTATATGCATGTTGGTTTCCTGTTAGCCCACCTTCTTCTGCTGCTTAAGCCTGAGTCAGAACGCCCAATTCCATATGCAGCTGAGGACTGCCCAGCTACTGCAAAGAAGCTGTGCACCACTTGGTATAAGGAGGTATAAAACAAATTCCCACCATCCTGTGGAAAGGGTGTTCCTCTAGTCCTCTCCCAGGTCAGAGGAATTTGGGCATAAAAGAAAGCCTTGTACGATTCCGTCAGTGGCTCAATCACAATTACTGGGCATAATAATGCAAAAACATGTTTATGGCCTAAGAAGGAGATCTAGAGGAACACAAGCTATAACAAAAGATACCACTCCCAAAACAAACTAGCTGTACAATCTCAGGGTATGATTGTACTTGTGTTTGCAAAATCCCCCATTAAACTCTTTTGATATTGGCTTAATTCTCCCTCTTGCCATATATACTTAGTGTGCTCCTTTAATATGATCCTCCCCATTTCTGACAAATTATCTGCTGTGGTCTTCCTTCAGATTCCGCCTGGTTCCCTTTTTGACTGAGCTGAGAGCAGTAATGGACTGGGTTTGGACTGACACCACTCTCAGTCTTTCCAGCTGGATCTGTGTTGAAGATATCTATGCTCATATATTCATCCTGAAGTGCTGGAGAGAGTCAGAAAAAGTAAGGAAGCCCCATATGAGTGATCCAGGCCTCCTCTTCCCCACACAGAAATGAAGAGAAATAATCACGAATCCCTAAATAATTGGGAAATTCACCATAAAGAGAGTTTGTTAGAAGATACACCTGGTGTTTATGTTCAGAAATAGTCAGACTGTTGGGTACTTTATGTTAGTTGGCAGTCACCGCAAGTGAAATTTCAAATGGCTTCTCTTTTGTGCCTAGCTGATTTTTCCATCATTAACATGAACTCCACAAGCATGTGCATGCTAGCTTGATGTCATGCCTGAGTTTCAAGGCTGGGGTTGAAAGTCCTGGTGTTCACACAAGGTCATTTTGTCCATAACAACTAAACGAGTAACCTGCAGTAGCAGAGAAACTGTAGCTGAAGAGAAAGGTCAGTAGAAGGGAGAGCTCCTGCCTCCACCATGTAGGTCCCAGGGACACCTGGTTCATGTAACCACAGAGGGAACTCAGCTGGCTCCTTTATTTCCGGAGAGTCCCCGCACATCCAGAACTGAACTGCAGGCCAGATAAACCCACCATTTGTCTGACTGAAATTTCAGTCCCTTTAAATCATTGAAGCTTCAGTTCAAATTAAACTTGCAAATTCTGGATTCCTTATAACCACTATAAAGATTGCAACCATATGCTTGCTTATTTTGCCAATTTTAAAAAGAAATTAAGCATTCTTTTAAGAGTGACCCAACCAGTCAGAAATTGTACATCTGTGGTGAAACAGCTGTATTTTTAAGTGTTACTGACGTATTTCTACTTTTATTATAATCCTGTCTTTTAATGGCAATTACTTTCCAAGTATGTCACTTAGATTAACTCAGAGTTGGTGCACACAGGTCTTGTATATAGGCTTTTTCTGTACGACTTCCATTTCTGCCGTGAATGGCAGAATGAGTGTCGTGAGAGGCTTCAAGAGTCAAAGAAATAATCATCTAGTTCTACTTTGACTGTCCTTTTCACTGCATTTTTTTCTACGCTAGAACAGGATCCTCTGCATTGTATGTAGCATAGATCTGATGTGGGAAGATTTCCACGTCTAAGCTAGCATGTGTGTGCTAAGTAACTACTCATGACTTTATGAGTGTTGTTCATGGTACTTCGATTCTGTCTCTCACCTTGAGTGGTATGGCTAAGTAATTTGACTGCTAGAGGCTCTCTGAGCTGTTCTGTAACATCGTTAAAGGTGCCTGAACTAATCTCATATAGACAAATAATATACCTCTGGTGATCCTGATATGATATTGTAATGAAAACAGTATTCTGTAGTGCAAGATAAATGACCTGATACACTGCTTTTGAAAAGTAACTGATTTGTTTTAAGTATAGCATTGTATTACAAATTTAATATTCTCCTAGGGTGTTATGGATTCGTGTTGTAAAGCAAGAGCAATTTCCTGAAAGGCAGATTCCTGGCGTGTGTTTGAGGTGCAGTGCAATACAATGCATCTTTATTTCGCACATGCAGTATGCAGTGCGTGAAAGACAGGATCCTAAAACACTGTGTGGAGTTAAATCCTATAAGAGAATACACCAAAATAAATTGCAATGATGGTAAAGCATTTTACAGGATGGTGAAGCTATTAAAGTATTCGATCTCGGGGCCAATAGCAGAGGGTGAGAATTATGGACAAGGCAGAACAGACGTGCTGTGTGATCTGCTTTGAAAAGACAAAGATAAAAGCAAGGTCATGTTTGGTCTCAGAAGCTAAGAAAGGGAAGGTTGTCACATCAACAGTGTCAAGACTTTAGGACCAGCAACAAAACTTTAAGCATTATTTAAATGCAGTTGGTATGGGATTCACTAGAAACAGATTGGATCAAGCCTGTGGGCAACTCTTACAAATACTGTATGTGAGGTGTGAAGTGAATGTGGAAGCAGTGCAGTATCAGATAATCCTACTGATTGTGCATGTCAGTTTTTGGAAAACAAATTTATTTATTTTTTGCCCTGAAATACAGTTTGCAGCTTTTCAAGCTCTATGAGAGGAATTCTGCCTTAAGGATCTTTGAGATAAAACATTTTTGAAGGACAAATAGAAGATAGTGGGTCACTCCCAGTATCAGTTTTTTAAACAAATTGCTGTATCATTGTTGCCGCTATTATTTTACGTTTGGTTCCTGTGAGTTCATGCCTGCACTCATTCAGACAAAAAACTCAAATTACCCGACAAAATTTTCCCCTTCCTTATGGTTGTGGACAATCAAAACCACAGAGGTTTACAATATTTTTCACACCAGACACACACTTGACGTGGGTTCATTTGTCACTTTTCTCTGTTGTCACCTGAAATTCAGTGTCTGTGCAGGTTTGGCTAAAAATCTCAAAATAACTGGCCCGAAAATGGGTAGCAAATTACCACAGAAGACCGGAATCCTTAAGACCATTATATATTCACCAATCAAATCATACCAAGTGTTCCACTGATTGAAGAGACATTACCATGTTGCTGTTTGTTTTTGCAGAGATATCCCCAACCAAGAGGCCAGAAGAAAAAGAAAGTTGTGAAGTATGGAATGGGTGGCATGATTATCGTCTTGCTGATTTGTATTGTCTGGTTCCCACTGCTCTTCATGTCTTTAATCAAATCTGTTGCAGGCATCACCAACAAGCCTCTAGATGTATCAATCACAATAACTCTAGGAGGTTATCAGGTAAAAAAAAGAAGAAAGACGAAAAGCAGACTCTCTTTTTGCACTGTATTTCCGTGTGCTATTTCTTATTCCCTTCATTGAATTGAATTCTCCTGCCTTATGCAAGAGATCAGGCAAGCTCCCACAAATGATCCCTTTTGCATTTAAAAACACATTAGTGATGTAAAATATTATCTTCGTTTGTAAGTTAAAACCAGAAACTACTGGCAGTAGGATAAGTTATCCAGCATCAGATAACTGCCTACAGGTCCACATGGTAGATGTAAGGTCATTGGAGGTAGCTTGTTTCTCAGTGGAAGAAGATCATAACCTTCTCCTGTTGAACTGAGTGCCATAATTGTCTTGGATTGTGATGCACAGGATGCTGTACTCTGTATGTAGCAGCCGGTGTGAAGTAAATGTGACAAGTGTGTGTTCTTTTGTTTCCCAGCCTATTTTTACAATGAGTGCTCAACAAAGTCAGCTCAAGGATTTGAATCAGACTGGTTTCGATACGTTTCTGGGAAGCTATAGGGGTAACACTGTAAGTGAAACGTAGAATACCTCATTACTTAAATTTGTGTGTATGTTGCCATGGAGGCCTTTTGTGAGTTTTGTTTGTGTTGTTATAAATGGTCAGCAGCGCTGCCATTGTTTCAGAGATGTTTCCATAAAGAGAATTTGCAGGAGAGTAAAGGTTCAGACGGATCATTTGTCAGGATGGGGTTGGGTTATCATGAGACAAGTTACCATTAACGGAGACATATTCGCACAAAATCATGGAAGACAGAAATGCTGGTTGTCCCATCACCTGAATAAAAACCTCCCCTCTAAATGACACCAGCCTTCAGGAGATGTGAGGTTGTTGGTGTAGTGCCAAAACAAACGTGCTTGTGCTGTGGGTAGACAACAGTGTTGGCGATTTTATGCCCCATGCTCCTTCCTATAGCACACACAGCTTTCACCTCTCAGTGAGGAGATTTGGTGCTGTCAAAAGAAAATGTGTGTGGCCTGGAAAAGTTTTGACATTCAAATGTCAAAACACAAACATTTAAACGTAGTCTCACTATTTCATGGTGCAACATGCACAAAGTTATCACACGTTTCTACAGCAAAAAGACTAGTAATTAGTAGAAGCTGTTGCTTTACTAAAGTAACTGGGGCTTGATCAGATAAAACTTCAAAACAAGTGCTTGCTTCTAGCCCACTCAAAAATTAATATTTTTTTATATTAGATCCTAGCAAATAGCCCATGTATTATAGCAATAATATTGCAATCTTGATCCACTTTGAAAGTTACCAGTTTGAAGTTGCCTTATCCTTTGCAGACATCTTTCTATGCAGAAAGATGCTTGATGAAAGACAGAGTAATATTTTAATAAAAATATGAAAAATAATAAGACATGCTGTGTGTCATGTGCATCCTGAGTATTGCCAGATATTTCTGGAAGTGTGAGCCTTCCCACAGTGGCCAGGCTTGGTATGTACTTTGTACAGTGACTTACATTTTGTGGTGACCACTGGCACTATTTGGAGCTTCAGAGAAGCTGTGTGAAGTGTCAGAGGTACCAGTCAAAACTGGGGACTGGAAGATTTACAGCCTACCAGATCCACAGATATAAATGGGGTTGTCAGAAACTAAAGGAGTTAAGATAATTTTAAATGGACTCTACAGAGTTTACCTGATGAACTTTCAGGCTCATTTTGGCCTACTTGGCCATCATTCTTTGAACAGCAGGGCCGTTTTATTTTGCCTTCTTGGCTTGGCTATACTTCGTTTATTCCCCTCCCCACCGAAAGCCTAAGTTGGTACTTGAGGAAAACAATCAGTGCAAACCACTGCACTTACAATTAATCAGACATTTGCAATTCTACGTGACTGGAAGATGTGGCTCTGTGTCTTGTGAATATCACCGCAGTGAAATGTTCTTTTCCTCTTCTGCACCTACAGGGTGCTTTGCAGTTTCTAGAGGGCTATGGAAAAGAAGATATAACTCTAGCAGATCTAGAGGGAAATTCAAACTCTTTATGGACCATCAGCCCTCCCAGTAGAGAGAAAATGATCCAGGGACTGCTGGATTTTTCAGCTGAGTTCACTGTAGTTCTTTCATGGAGCATTCAAAGGTAATTAATATGACTGTTATGAGGTTGATGGATCGTTTGCGAAGCGTTCGTTCAACAGAACAGTTCCATGCTGCATTTTTGATTTAGTTTTTCAGAAAACTCTATTGTACTGCAGAGCAAAAATTCCTGAAAATGGGGAGGGAGAGAGGCAGAGAGAAGTGACCTTTGTTACATGTGAAAACATTTGTTGCCTGCAATTCTCAAGAAATAAAGAGAGAAGTGGAGCCAGTTCCAAGTACATTATTTAAAAAGGCAGGGTGGAGTTTTTGAAGGGACTTGAGGGGTAGGAGGGAAAAGTAAGAAAAATTAGCCAGTTTGAGATGGAGGTGTTCAAATAAACTGACCCAAACAATAACCTTGTAAGCATTTATGGGAACTGAATACTTAGACCTAGTTAAAGCAGAAAAACTACGAGGAAATACAAACAGAAGTGCTTGGTCCTCTTATTAAGGGAGTCCGTAACTGACACAAAATCATACACACGTACTCAGAGCCTTTCTTATGCAAATAGCATAGCAATGGCGCAGCCCCATTTTGTCAAGACCTTTGCCTGTTTGCTTGTGGTTCCTTTGGCCTCAGTGAACCATTACTTTACAATGAAGTT
>Ga0065711_1031304_pt1 | contig 30038 bp, 19 predicted proteins | sample Hoacrofraction12_FD_59098 | JGI IMG/M metagenome (GOLD analysis project Ga0065711, IMG submission 59098) | Hoatzin crop microbial communities from Cojedes, Venezuela - Epithelial fraction 12 v2 (version 2) | ecosystem: Host-associated > Birds > Digestive system > Esophagus > Crop | place...
GTGTGTCTACCACACCTCCCAGTTTGGTGTCATCAGCAAACTTGCTGAGGGTACATTCTAACTCTTCATCCAGGTCGTTGATGAAGCAGTTAAACAAGACTGGGCCCAGTACTGACCCCTGGGGGACACCACTAGTTACCAGCCTCCAACTAGACTCAGCGCGGCTGATGACAACCCTCTGAGTTCTGCCATTCAGCCAGTTCTCTATCCACCCCACCAACCACTCATCCAGCCCACACTTCCTCAGCTTCCCTAGGAGGATATCATGGGAGACTGTGTCGAAAGCCTTGCTGAAATCGAGGTAGACAACATCCACAGCTCTCCCTTCGTCTACCCAGCCAGTCATGTCATCGTAGAAAGCTATTAGATTGGTCAGGCATGATTTCCCCTTGGTGAATCACTACTCCAATAACTTTTCAAGACGTCCAATCATCACAAAGCCAAGTGGTTAGTGAGATCTACTTGAGCTACCATCTACAACTGAGGTGTTCCTGCATTTTGAATCCAAACGTCAGTCCAAGTTTGAGAACCTGTGTATGCACGGAAGTTTTGCAGATATGCTCAGGCTCATTAATAAATGTACGGCTGAACACGGCACACTAGCTATGGTCACTATATAGTCTACCAAATACTATAAAACACACTTCTACCTCTTTCCGGGCAATCTCTTGAAGTCGCCTGGGTAGGCGTTTAATATTGTGACTCATAGCTCGCCTTCGCATGTGCCTAGGTAGAGTCTGGAAAACTAGAGAGTTTGAAGACTTCTGCGCAACTGCTTTCAACATGGCATTGATCTCCGCAGCACGAGCTTGAGCAAAGGTAGACACTGGAATGAAAAGAACTTCATCAGAGCATGACAAACAGCAACAATCAAAGAAGGGGACACTTGTCATAGTTTAACCCAGCAGCTGGCAACTAAGCACTAGAGGGTGTTCCAAAACACATCGGCTACTGAGCAGAAAATTTACTCTATCTCAGCTGAAACCAGGACAACACTGTACATAAATTACTGAATTCCAGCAGAATATTCCTAGTACAATAGTCTAATGACTTATTGAGATAAAAAGTAAATACTGTATACTATTTCTGACGAAATTTCAAGTCTTTAGACATTCCGAAGGTTACAGATATGGTTAAGCAAATACTTCTACATGAATGAATCTGAAAGCCATGGTATCACCAACAACTCCTATTTGCATTAAGTATTTCTTTATTACATTAGAGTAGCAATCTTTCCTCTTTATTACATTAGAGTAGCAATCTTTCCAGATGGTATTCAGAGAGATGAAAAAAACTGCAGCATGGAAAAACAGGAAATGGTAATCATCTTACAGACTGTTTTAAAATTATAAAATTAAAAATCCAGAGGTTGGTCTTATTTTATGCTTATGGAAGCGTATCTACTATCAGAGCACTGCCACACTTTGAAAACCTAATCTGCTCTCCTAAATAAACACTGTTAGATGAAAGTTGTCTTTAACTCATATCATGGGCAAAACCAGCTTCACTGGCAACATTAAAAGCAGATGACTGCCAGTACTCATTTTGCTGGCCAACAGAAACCAAAACGCATATCCCTCATTGCAAGCAAGTGCAACTTTGCAACTCGGGAGTCTGAAAGGACTCACTGAACAACAGTGGGTCATCCAGCACACAACTATTTCTGTATTTTGGAGAAAATCAGGAAAAACAGAGGAACATAGCATCAGCTCTAATTTTTGCTCCTGCACAAAGACGGACAGCAAATTTAATCACCAGAAAGTTGCCATGCACACACAAATTATGGCCTTTTTCTTATATACAAACCTGTTATGTATTTCGGCATTTCCTCAGAAACACTCTGGCGTCCTGCTTGCCATCCTCCTCTTCCTCTGCCTCTCTCTCCTTTATTTTGCCCTTTTGGAAAATACTGGTCTTTCCTGTAAGAAGGCCCAGAGGACTGATTCGAAAATTTCTGCTGCTGATACTGCTGCTCAGAACGAACATCTCCTGGAGGGTTTAGAGATAAAAAGAGGCAACAGAAATCCAAAGCAGTCTGAGTAACTGATAACTGTAGAGTCTTTCCTCATAAGATTGCATTGTACACTCCTCCTATTGTATTTAATATATGCACCTGAAAAAGCCATCAGAAATCAGAAGAATTAAGTTCTTTTTTACAGGAAGAAATAAAAGCACTGCATTGCCCTGCAGCAAGCCCGCAATAGAGTAACTTTTGCACATTCTGAAAATGGTACCAAATCCAGACTTTGCCTCCAATACTCTACCAGACCAAACAGGAAAGACCTGACTAAAACTGGCCTATGGAACACCAGTAGCAATTTTTACTATTGTCTAGTCAGGGTTTTAGTACCAATTAGCAACACTAGTATTTTTCCCTCTTGTCTTTCACATAAGCAAATGTATTCTTGTCTCACTGACATGTATTTCTGTTAAGCAATAAGGTAAGCATGATACATGTATATTGGTGCAGTAAGCTATTTTTCTGGTACAGACATTTAAACCAATACTGAAATTAGATAACTAAAGCCTACAGTAAGCCTCCTAAAGTACAGAAATACCCTTCAAAAGTGATAAGCACCTAACAGTACTTGAAGTTTAAGAGGGCCTTGAAGTCCGTATTTAAAGCTTAGTTTATGTCCAACCTATTCAGTTAACTCTTGGTTAGGATTTCTAGTACAACTTAAGATATGATTCTCAGGCAGCTCATGCTGGACAACTGGACCAAAAATGGCCAAGACAGCCATTCCCACCACTCCACCCACTGCATCAAGATGAGTGCTTGAAGGAACATGGGGCCTTACAGCTCAGGGAGCTCCTCTAGTGAAAATCGACCTGTGCGTCAGGAGAAATGTGGCAAGGTATTTAAAAAAATCAGTTTTCAGGTTGATCACCTTCTTAAACAAGTATACCACATTGTCCCAAAAATGCTATCATCGGCAGGAGGAACAGCCAGGAGCAGATTCACCTCCAGCAGACCCAGTTTATGTGAACTTAAAATGTCAAGGAATCTCCTTTTTCCACTTCAAATAAGCATGAAGCTGAAGTTTTATGTTCAGTAGCAATGCTGTTGCAGCACCGATGCAGCCACACATCATGCAGAACTACAGTAATTCAGATGAAAAAATAACTTGGGATGAAAACACAAGTTAGTTTATTATGGGGAATAACTCCCTGATCTGGGCTCTCCACATGGCTGAGAGCAGCACTGTCTAGACAGTGAGGTGAAGGTGAGAAAGAAGTGGGAGAGATGGATGCTGCCTCAGTCAGCAAATCTGTGTAGACCTGCAGCCCAAGTCAACTGTGGGACAGCAGTTAGCTCATCTCACGAAAACACCCTTTCACTATCAAGTTAGCCTAAGAATGGAGGAACTATTTTAATCAGAAGATGGAAGAGTGTTTTAAAAGACAGTCACTGACTTAGTAACTTGAGAAAAACTAAGTTATTTCAGGCACCATGTAGATCCGTATTTTTATGACTACTATTTAGATTTTTTTCTTTCCTGTTTCTACAAAATAGCCCTATAAAACCCAGATACCAACTAACACTACAGAAGAATGTTATATGGATGAAAATGCATGCTATTCAACAAGACAGAAAAACTTAACCAGAAAATGTTAGAAGTTCCCTGCAACAAATACAGTAAGAAAAACGTGTTTAATCTGGCAGTACTCCTGTAACGATACTCCAAAATCTTCAGACGGGGCTGACCATAACTTGCTACGTCGTTCTGTCTGCTTAGGAATACTTCAGTCACCTAAACATACAGCGACATTCGAGCATTGTTTTGTTCAACCACAAAGACGTAATTTGCCAACTTCTGAAGGCCTCACAGTAACAGGTCCTGCTCTGATGTATGCTTTTTTTTTTTTTCCTCAGAAACAATATAGGTAACAAAACAAAATCATGAAAGGGGGACGTGGGTGTAGAAATCAAAGTCCAGTTGGAGCATACAGGATGCAGATCGAGACAGGCAGATAGGAGGGCCACGAAGATGATCAGAGGGCTGGAGCACCTCTCCTATGAGGAAAGGCTGAGAGAGCTGGGGCTGTTCAGCCTGGAGAAGAGAAGGCTCCGGAGTGACCTTCTAGCAGCCTTCCAGTACCTGAAGGGGCCTACAGGAGGGATGGAGAGGGACTTTTCACAAGGGTGTGTAGTGATAGGACAAGGGGGAACAACTTTAAACTAAAAGAGGGCAGATTTAGATTAGATATTAGGAAGAAATTCTTCACCATGAGGGTGGTGAAACACTGGCCCAGGTTGCCCAGAGAAGCTGTGGATGCCCCCTCCCTGGCAGTGTTCAAGGCCAAGCTGGATGGGGCTTTGAGCACCCTGGTCTAGTGGAAGATGTCCCTGCTCATGGCAGGGGGGTTGGAACCAGATGATCTTTAAGGTTCCTTCCAACCCAAATCATTCTATGACTCTATGAAAAAAGCATCTGGCATACACGCGGACAGGACCCTTCAGTCTCCAGCTGCAAAGGTTACCTGTGCACATAAACGCCCCAGCAGTGAGGTAGCAACGCTGCCATTTTAGGGAGGCGCCTGGCTGCCTCCTGCCCATGCTCCTCCACAGACAGGGGAGCCAAAAGGCAAATTGTCTGGGCATGCTGATCTGATGGAAAAACAGTGCGTCTATCCCAGGGGCAGCAGGCTAAACCCGCTCCTCCTGCTGCTCCCAGGTCCGGCAGAAAGAGAAGGGAGGTCACTGGCCGGGGTGTGACATTCAGGTTCGTTTTAAAACTAGTAGCCGCAGCGGGTCTGCAGGGATTTGTTGCGCAGTCGAAGGGATGACGCAGAAAAACGTGCATTAAGGAGAAGCATGGCTGAAGGGGGCAAAGCCCACGGGTGTTCCCGCACCGGGCACGTCTCGCCGGCCGCCGGGGCTGAAGAGATGGGGACGCCCGGCCCTGGGGGGGGACACGGCACGGACCACCTCCCCGGTCACCCACCCCGGCCCCGGGCAGGGGTCCCCCAGCCGTACCTGGGGGCGGGCAGGCTCTGCTCCCGCCGCCGGGGAAGGGTCCCGGCTCGGCGGGCAGGGTGACGCTGGCCGGCTGGTTCCTCATCTTCCTGGCCCGCTTCTTCTCCCTCGCCCCGGACATATCCAGCTGGGCCTGGGGGGCGTGCAGAGAGCAGGGTCACACCGACCCGCCCCCTCGGGAGGGCCTGGGGCGCCCGGCGGGGCTGCCCGGCCTCTCCGTAGAGGGGACAGAGGGGCAGGGGTTGGCGGGCGGCGCCCGGTACCGGCTCGGCACCAGCCCGGTGCGCACCCACGGCGCGGCCTCCGCTCGCTGCACGCGGCGGCCCGAAATGCAGCACTGCGCATGCGCGCGGCGCAACGCAGCCTTCCCTCCCCGCGGGGGACTACATTTCCCAGAACCCCCCGCGGGTGGCAGCGGGCGGTGCGCGCTGCGCCGTCAGGGGGAGGTGGCAGCCGTGAGCGGGGTGCTGAGGGGCGGGCAGAGGGGGTCTGGTGGCGGTAGTAGCAGCGGCAGCTATGGCTTCGCTCGTGAAGAAAATAATTAGCACTGCTAAGGCCCCTGCTGCAATGGGCCCCTACAGGTACGCCTGAGCGAGAGGGAGCTCCCTGGGAAGGGGCGGGGTGAGCGGGAGCAGGTTTTGCTGGCAGGGTTTGGAGCGGGTCCTGGGCGGGGGGTGTCTGTCGGTCAGCGCTGGGGGCTGTGGGGAGGCTGGCTCCCCGCGCCCCGGCCGGGGACCGGTTTCCACCCCGGTAACCCACCCGGGGCCCTGCGGCGCGAGTGGGTCTGCAGATCTGTTCTTATCTTGAATGTGGCTGCCCGGAGGTTGAAATGCTGTTCAGTCTAAAAACTGACTGCTGTGAAGATGTATAAGGTGTTCTTCAGCGTTTTCACAAGTAAGGTGTTAGTTGAACAGTTCTGAATGTAATTTTAAAAATACCCAAATTTTAATTGGAGGAAGGTTTCTCTTTGCTATTTGGATGTGAAAAAACGTTCAGTAATGAACAGCTTGTATATCCTTTTATATCTAAGGTACTGAGGGATTTTTATCAGGGCATTTTCTAAGAATTTTTGTTTCTGCTTTCAGGCTCTGTTTTCCCAATATAAACACAGACTCCTTTGGTTTCAACTTTTCCACTTGTAGCATCTTAGTGCCTTCCAGGTGCATTTTTGCGTCTGTTACTTTGAAACAGCCTTCTGAGCTTCAAGCTATGTGTTCTTTATAGGAATTACAAAGACGGAGAAATACAAAATGTAGAAGCAGCAAGACATGACGTGAAAGTTAGCTTCTGTTAATAATAAACTGGATTGCAGCTAGGAGCCTGGTGTCACTTGTAGTTAGGAGAATGTCTAACACATGAGAAGGTAACAATTCTTCAGCTGCACACACACAGACACCCCCCAGCTGGTCTGGCCTTCAACATAGCTCTCCACTTCTGTTGTGGATTTAACTGCACTCAAACATTTTGTGTTTATTGGTAGTTCTTGATGAACTACTGCTTATTATGCAGCCTATTAATTGTGTGATGGGTCTAACATCGATAAGTTTATCACTAACTTAGTTTATCAGGTTTCAGTAAACTTTTCAAAGTCCAGTGTGCAAAAGTTGCACAAGAACTAACGGTTACTTCTCTGCTGTTGAGTCTGAGCATGGTAAAAGAGGAATGAGGGCTTAATATGGAATGAAGAATTGAGATGTATGGGCTGCATTCCTGGTTCTGTTACAGCCCTGCAGTATGCTTTTTGGTGACCTATTTTTAATGTATTTTTGTATTTCCTTTACTGCATCCAGTTTCCAGTACCTTGAGATAGGTAGGTAGACAGATATGTATAAAGGCTCATACGTGTGAGTGTGTGTGTATATGTATATATACATCTCATTAATGATATTAAACTTTTAAAAAGACACATTAGAGATACTGTTCTTGTACTAATCAACAGTCGTTTGTGTAAAGAAGATCTGATTAGCTTTTTAGTCCTTGTCTTCAAATAGCATGCTTCTTAACACCATCTCTCTGATGGATAATGTTCTTCTAAGGTCATAATGTCCATCCAGTTATACACTTAGGTATATTGCAACTTGAAAGACTTCGGGCACACACTCAGATCTCTGCTCAGTTGGAGATTAAAGACTAGCTGTGATTGACCCAAGTTATAGGATACATCTGCAGTTAAAGTGTCATTGGGGTTTGTGTAGTTGAAGTTTCTCTGAGTTTCACTGATGCATTTGACTGCAGTAGAAGTATACCCTTTAGCTGGTAAATTATTAACAGTCTTGGTGAATGGAGAATTCCACTGGTAAGTGTACTAAGAGAAGAAAGTTGAGGAGCAGAGAAGGGGACCCAGTGAGACTGCTGCAGATGTTGATCTGGCAGTGGTATCAGAAGGCTTCAGCTTGTTTTTTCCCCAATTATTGGTGATTCAGGACTATCCGAATGCCTTTGTTGGGATAAATGTTTTGTTATGTCATTTGCTTTATAATACGCTGTACAAGACAATCTTTTTCAAGAGAGCTCGTGCCTTCTTGTTGCATGGTTCTCTGTGCTTCAAACAGAAACAGAAGTTTGTGGTCTGAGGGCCTGTGCCTCAAACAAAGCAGGACATGGTAGGAAAGAAAATAAAGAAGTACATTTGTTTGGTTCATACACACGTTTTCTATCAACAAGACCGCATTAGCTAAAAATCTACTTCATTCACTAGTTTCTCTTCTTTGAATGGTGTAGTTTTGTGATTTGCTCCAGTTTTGTTAGTTGATGACTGAGAAAATAATATACACCACATAAGTTGTTTTACTATATCAGATAAGTTGATGGCTATTTTTTCCCCTTATGAAATTACAAGAGAATGTAGGACAGGGGTAAAAGGAAAGATGGCAGTGATGGCACTGTTTGGATTGCCTAACTGTAATCATTTTACTGAGTCTCTAAATTAGGTTGATCCTCTGTGAAGTCAATGGATTGAGCCAATCCAATTGAGTCAATCTCAATTAAGAGAAGAGACGCAATAAAATTGTTCTCTGAAAGAGTCCCTTTCTTTCTTCATTGACATTAAAGGGAAGCTAACCTCCTAATTTAGATACTAAAGGGTGGTGCCTAACTTTAGTTTGTGCAACTTAAGAGGCTTCTTGAACTGTCAAAACAATGCATTTTCTTGTGGAATGGGAAGAGATAAGAAAAACAATGTTGACACACCACAAACAGTTTCGAAAGAATTTTTCTCTCTTTTCTTTGCAAAATACTTTTAATAACCAGCTGAAGAGAAGTAAATTATGTCTCTTGCTTAATGTTTGCTAGGTAGTTTAAATCTTTGTATTAATCTTTTAATCTCTTTGTGGTAATTAGAGACATTAATAATTGCCACCTCTACCACAGCAAAAACACACCTGACATTTATATAAAAAATGTTTTGCAAATAACTTGAATTCTGCATTCTTCTGAATTAACCCAGCCAACAGGTTACTCGGGTTATTTGGTGAGAGGACAGTGATTGTTCTGGGAATGGGGTGATCAAGGTGGTGTGCTCACTGGCCAAATTTATGACTCTGGAGGAATAATGTGAGAGAACTAGTGTGCAGGGCTTCGCCTCACAGCTGTAGCTCATTATCATGGTGCCTGTTTGAGAAGAAGGTTAACTTTTCTAATAAGCCCTCTTGATTTTTCTTTTTTTTACTTTATTGCTCTGCAGCTGAGATGTAGATGAAAGTATTATCTGCCTCTCAAACTAGGATAGAATATTTATCTGGGCAGGTGCAAAAATGTTTAGTTACTCTGCCTCCCCTCTGCTATCTGCAGTGTGGAAGCTGTGTAGCTGTGTTTAGTGATGTGTTGCTGTGCTCCTACCTTGTGTCTTTGAGAGAAACAAGGTTTACTACTTCAAAAACAGAGCTTTACTAATGTAGCTGTGTGCTTTCATAGGTGGTCTAATCCCAGCTCTTCCAAAGCAGGAGCAGACTGAACATACGACTGTGTACAGACTTGTGCGTGCATAACCTCAGTCATTTATCTTTCTGAGATATTATAAACTAGTGAAGAAAATGTAAAATATGCTTTTGGATAGTTAAATGTTTTGATGGCGAAACATTAAACCTAAAATGTCACTTGTGTTTTCAGCCAAGCAGTGCTGGTAGACCGGACAATGTACATTGCAGGCCAGATAGGTATAGAACCTTCCACTGGGCAGCTTGTCTCTGGAGGGGCGAAGGAAGAAGCTAAGCAGGTATGATGTCTTCTAGCAATAAACTTGTAATGGAGTTGGCATGTGCTTAGTTAAACACGGACTTAGGAGAAATTGAAGAGACCTGGAGAGCACATTTCGCATCCTCCAAGATAAGGGAAAAGCAGGAGGAAGTCAGTCCATCCGAACCCTGTCGTTTTCCACCCAGACAACTTGGAGATCAGGGGAGGAACCTGTATTTCATATAGGAAAGTAGGAAAGAATCAACGTTTGCAGCAAAGGTTCAGACCCCAGTAAAAACCCTGGCTTGAGTTAGGGAAAGATTTGTTCCCCCAGCAGCAAAGAGGTGGTATGAGGTAATAGGATGAGATGGGGCTGCATCATGCATTTACATCTAATGCATGGATGGTTTTATGTTTGTGGTTTACTAGGAGCTCCATTTTATTAATTTCTCATTTTGCTTACACACTGAGGACTGTTGAAGACTTGCTGGGTGAACTTTTAGTATGATACGAATGTAGCCAAGTTACAACTCATATTTACATGCTTACCTAAATACAACCCAGCTGATAGTTAAAAGATTTTTGTCTCATTTTTCATTAGGCTCTAAAAAACATGGGAGAAATCCTGAAAGCTGCAGGCTGTGACTATGGCAATGGTAAGTGTTGCTGTGATGGTGGCAAACAAGTAGTTTTTTTTAGCTGGATTTAAAAAAAAAACCTTTAAAAAAAAAAAGCTGTTTGCTAAACATTCAGTTGTTATCAATAGCTGGAAGAAACAAAAGGAATCATGAGTCTGGGTTAAAAAACAAAAGAACAATCAATACTCAAGTCTTTGCAATGGGTATCAATGGAACGCTGCTTTTCACCAAAAGTTTCTGCCTGTGGTACTAATATTTTAACTCTAACTGGGGAAGCTCAGGCATAGGCAGAGCTGCCAACTGACTACAGGCATTCTAAGCATCCTAGGCTTTGCTCCAGGTAAAAGCAGGTTTGTATCCATGCTGTTAATATTAGGTACTTTTAGTACTTTTTTTAGGGGGAGGATTCTTATAGTGTAGCCAAACCAGGATTAATGTTGGCTTGGGCAGTCATGGGTAAAAGAGTTCTAGCATAGACTATATTTTCATGCCTTTTATTGGACTTTTTTGGCAGCGTATATTATATATGATATGATTTATTGCCAACAGGTGGCTTACAAGAGCTTTTTTGATCGACCTGCTTATCAGTTCTGTGCCTCTTGGAAGAATTTGGCTTAGAATGAAATTTAAAATGGGTGTTTTCAGAGCTAGTCAGAAATATCTAATTCCTTGAAGTTTTATTATGTACTAGGTATTCAGGTTTTGTAGGTGGTAACTCTAATTGTCAGTATCTGTTTGCAAAGCTTCTCAAAATGTTTAGAATACTCAGGAGAAATTTATGAAATAAAAGCAAGAAATGCACTAAAGATTTTCAACTTTTTATACGACTCGGAGGTCTAAAATAACTGCAGTTATGTAATTTCTAGTTGTGAAGACTACGGTTTTGATGGCAGACATGAAGGACTTCAATGACATTAATGACATATACAAACAGTGTAAGTGGATCTTTTGTTTCTGTTTTACCAGTATGGCTTGTGGAACAAATTATATTCACAGTAAGCAAAGTGTTTTAACGACTCGGATGAGGTAGTCCTAGATTCTTTGAGATTTTAGCAGAAATATAACATTTAAGAAAAGAAGTTAATTTTCAATCACAGCCTAATTTCTTGTGGATTTATGTCCTACCATCCCACTAACTCGCTGTCAAGTGAAGATCAGCTACTGATACCCTACAGGTGGATGATATTCCATGCCTCTCTACCTTGATAGACGCTGTGTTGTCCCCAATATAATTTGACTTTAGGCAACTTTCAAATGCTTAACTTCAGATTTTGTATCTCCATTTCTTTAAAGTCTGTTTGTATCTTTGAGTGATTTGTGGGTTATTGTTATGGGACAGGGCTCATTTTTTTTATACAAGGATGAGCCACACTGCTCCACTTAAGGGAAAAAAAAGAATAATGCTTGGTTAACAAAACTGAATGTAGACTGAAATAGGTGATTCCAATGAGCCATATTGTGCAGAAGAATTTGGGAGAGTATGCACGTAAGTTCCTTATTTGTATAGCTTTGGGTTTTAATTAGATAGCAACATCTGGTCTAGAGTGAAGTCTTTTATTTATGAGAACGCAGAGTCTTCTGCGTGTCGAAGTGGAATTGTGTGTGCATTTAAGCAGGGTAAAAACAAACCAGCTGGATGCTTAGCTACTTGTTGCCTCCTACCTATAGTTCAACAAAGCTGTTGTTGCTGTTCTTTGATTGTGAGTTATTATCCTGCCTTGTCAGCGCAGGATCCTGAAATTACCATTTCTGAGCTTAGTGTTAACTCTCACTAGTAAAATTTTCATTTAATTATGCAAATTCCTTGGAAGTGTTCTAAGTCAGCTTGGATGTGGCTTTGAGGAACCTGATCTAGTGAAAGATGTCCTTGCCCATAGTGGGGGATGGGTTGCCCTAGATGATCTTTAAAGGTCCCTTCCAATCCGAACTGTTCTATCATTTATAAAATCAGCTCTTACATCTTGACCAATGCCCTTCCCTACCTCTTGTCCTACCCTGTTCTTTTAATATCTTTGAGTGACAGGCCTAATTGGGAATGGAGGAATAGGTCAGGGGCCTGTTTTTCCTCTGCCTGCCTTGATATGGGTAAGGTTGGCCCTCTGACTTTATGCAAATCTTGGATCTTTGCTCATGACTCTCATGGCAGGGGCTTGTTTCTCCCTCTTGCTCTGTCTGAAAGAACCCTCTCCCACTCCCTGGTCTTTGCAATTGGATGATCACCATTCTGATGTAGTCTTTCAGCCAAGTTGGTGGTAAGGCCATGTGGTGTCAGCCGAGTGCAAGTTATCACTGGCCACTAGACCACAACTGTAGCTGGCTTCTTGGTGATGAATGGTAGCTTGCTGAGATGTTAGAGCAGTCGGTGAACAAAACAAACCAAGAAGGGGGAAATGATAGCTGGCACAGATGATTGTTTGTTTTGTAGCCTTGAACCTGAAACTGTTCCAATGACTGCATTTCATACAGATGACTTTGAACTGTGTTTTATCAAGGTGGATGTTTCTGTTTAAATTACAGTTTTCAAGACAAACTTCCCAGCCAGAGCAGCTTATCAGGTTGCTGCTTTGCCAAAAGTAAGTGTCACTTTTCTGCCTAGAAGAAAAAAATAATTTTCTGGAACTTTTTACTTCTCAAACATTCTGACAGCTTTTCTTATTCTGAAATAGCTTCAATTGCAATTAATGAATAATCTGAAGTATTTAGTTTCTAAGTATACTGGTCTTTTTCCCACACACAAGAGATGTGAGGGTGAGAGACATTTTTGTATGATGGAAGGTGGCTGCAACACAAGAAATAAGGGGTTATGTTAAAGAAGAGTAAAGTGAATTTTCAATATTACTTTGCTAAATCAGCAGTACAACTGAGTCACATTTGAGGAGGATTATACTTCTGTTCTTACAAGGTTGTGTTATACATCTAATTGCTTCATAAAATAGATATGTTAAATTCCTAATATGTTTCTTCATTGTTTTTTCACAGGGTGCCCGAGTTGAGATTGAAGCTATTGCCATCCAGGGACCCCTCCAAGATGCTTCAGCATGACTATAAATAGAGACTGAATATCCTACAACAGCAGTTCTAGATTTAATACTTCTTCCTTACATCCTGTTCCTACAATTGACTATCAGCAGTTACATACAGTTGAAATCACTAAACTTACCGAGGGAAGGTGCTTTCTTCTGGATTGTGGCCTTGGATTCTCTAAAATATGAGCTTACAGTGAGTTCTGTGCCAGCAAACCCTGAAACCTTGGGGGGTCCTGCTAAAATTGTTTGAGCTTGGTTGCAGGACAGGGCCCTTACTTTGTGATGGCGACTGGATATTCAGATATTAAAGTACACGTTTGGGTGAATGTATGACAGTTGTAGTATAGGTGATCTGGACACAGAAAACTAATGATTTGTAATGGTAGGGTTTTAGTAATAATTTTAAATAAGAAAAAATGACAGAAATGGGAAAACAGAACACTTGAATTCCTTAGCATATGTCTTCATTTCTGTGTCTTGGGGAATTTTACTGTATTTGTTTCTGAATTGTCTTAGATGCTTTCTTTGCAGAATAGATTACTGTTGGTACTTGCATTTTGTTCATACAGAAGCAATTGCTTAAGAAAGTTAATATTAAGTTCAGAAAGAAGAAAATTGTGCTTTTTTGAGGCAAAGTGCTAACTTTATAAATAAGCTGTAAATTAATCTCTACCTGTAACCTTTTTCATGATCTTTTTCATAGTAATTCAACTTTTAATCTTTTGATTAAAAAAAAAACCTACAAAAACCCATACACTAAAAATCCTGTTTAATGAGAATAAATTATAATTGCATCTGTAAAACTGTGCTTGTCTATTCTGGGAACAACCTTTTCTTTTCCTGATTATGCTTTGATACTCAATTACAAGAAAGTCCCTATCTTGCGTTGCATATTCAATAAAAGATAATTCAAAACAAGAGAATAGGTTTATTATCTATCTGTCTCCTAATAGCTAAGGATGAAAATCAGCCTCCAAGATAGGAAACTTTCAGCTACCTTGGCATTACAGTTCTTGGCATTTTTCTCTCTGCCATTAAGGACAGAAGCGTCTGCTTCATGGGGTGATTAAGCAATATTGAGAAGTCAGACTGGTGATGCTGGTAATTTATCCCCTCCCTCTGCATTTATTTCTAACCAAGCAGAAATGGATACCGTGTTTTTAAGGAACTAGTTTGAAAGTTACCTCAGCTACCTCATGGTAGAATTGATTCCCTGACTTCCCCACAGCCATATGATGAAGCACAGTATTGGTTTATTCAGGCGGAAATCAGCAGAAGTTCTCTTCTGTTGTAGTCTGTCCACCTCAGCATCTTTGTTTTGCTCTCTTCATAGAAGATAGTCATCCAGTGACATATGGGATGCTGCTGTCACTGTATCTTCACTTTCTTTGTGTAGAAAGTAAATATAGCTATATACAGCAGCTTGGAGAATGTATCAGTGCAGTGGCAGAAACATGTACCTGCTTTATCAATCGTACTGTGAGAGGGAGTGCTGTAGGCTGCTCCTTCCAGAGGCTGCTGTTTGTACGCCGGAGTGCTGTGACCGAGCGCTTCACTATCTGTTTCTAGTCCCATCTTGTGTGATCAAACTCACCCAATTTTGGTAAGCCACAAAACCAGCAGTGTAGCAAGGAGAGGGCATAACACTGGTTTGCCACAGATCAAGTCACAATGCTGTGGGTTCAGCTGTCCCAACAACTCGAATCCCAACTTTAGTTCTCCTCTGTGTGTATCACTTGTCTTCTGTGTATAATGCCTACTGATGATTATCTCATATACTTTGGTTAATGATTTTCATGTGGTAAGCATGCAAGGAGAATGCAGTCTGGCAGCACTGTGGTGCTGTCTACCTTTGCATGGAACGTGCAGACATTGCCTTGTCTGAAAATCCCTGTGTTTAATACCACAGCCACATTGTGTGAATCATCTTCCATCCTTGGACAAACTGTGTGTCCCGCTTGTGGTTTCTTACCTTCCTGCTTGTCTGCCAGGCTTCCCAGCTCTTGTTACTTCAGTTGCACTATTGCAGTAACTACATTTTGTATTTGTCATGCATTCCTGGTACCACTTTAGCATACACCAGGAAGGCAGTTGGAAGTTGTGAGAATGGTCAACCCTACTTACCCATTCTAGATGAGGTATGAAGTGGCCATTTCTCCTGCTTTTTGCTGAGCTTGTAAATTGTATCCTTATAGAAAGAAGATTAATAATGAGGTTGTCACAGCATGTATGTACAGCTGTATAGTGGTTTTTTTTTTACAGTATTATCTTGCTTTCCCTTGACAAAATGGGAGATATTTATTGTATTGGAAGCAAGATACTGTTTTTGGTATTTCAACCTGAACTTCCAAGCAACAACCTTTAAAAAGTGCCTGGCCTTTATGCATACAAACTTTGCACATAAACTTTATTAGTCTTGGTTTCTCCTCTTGTTCTCCTTGGCTATGCTATTGATGTCTTTTATGGTCTACAGCTCTGACTCAAGAAGCAACTGCAGCTAAGAAAAAACATGACCAGACTTGTTAGGAAGGAGCTAGTAGTAATATGAATATGATTTTCAAGGAAGCACAGAGCAAACATTGCTTCAGTTTGTCAGTTAAGAATAATGTACTTAAACAGATTCCTGATTTATGTTTGTGTTTCTCCGTTACAGCTTTTCTCAGCTATAATTACTCTGTTGGAATAGACATCAACTTACTCGTAGCAGATTTAGTTAAAGTTCAGCTTCAGCAGATTTCAATAGAGTTGCCTATGAGCTAAGTTCAGCCTTGTATAATCGCTATGGTTATCCCTTCACGTTATTCTCCACGGCCTTACTTGTGCCATGCTGCCTCTCTGCCAACCTTGAACCTAACACTAGGTGGCAGTTTGGGGTTTTTTTTATTCTTTGGCGTGTGCTTGTCCATTTGCTGATACAAGTCCTTTATACAACTTCCTTTGGGTGTCTTCCCTAGTACAAAGGAATGTGAATATAGTATTGCTCTCTGCAGTAAGGTACCCTCTGAGACTGAAGTTTGAAACACCTGAAAAAAATGCACGCTCGATGCAGTTAACAAGCCACAACACATTATTTCCAGTAAAAATGTTCGTATCATTAACTTTTACCCTTGATACCCTTCTCATGCCTTCACTCCTGCAAAGGTGCTGTAAGTAGGTGCTGTTCTGCAAAAAGTCAGGAACTAAAATCTACTTTTAGCTCTATGATTATTTACCTTTTAGCTGGAGACCAGTTTCAGGGCTTCTTGAATATCTCAGATCTAAATATGTATTCTTCAGGTACTGGAATTCTACAATAACTGAAAAAAACTGTCCTATTTACAGCTATAACAAAGCAGTTAACATAAACAATCAGCCTTCCATAGAGATGTTTAACACTTTTATTGTTAAGCAGAGTTATATTATTTGATTCTATTCTTTAAGACAAAAACGTTAAGCCACGTAATTCTCCAAAATGAAAAGCAAGTACTGTGGGTATCTCTTAGGTCTTAGTTCAGCAATATACACAAACATTTAAGAAATCCAGTTTTAACTAGAGCTAAGTTAATCTTCGCTTTTTTTGTTTGCTAGACTGAACCTCTAGCATGCAAAATATGACGTTGCAATTCAGCTTGTAACTTTTAAAAAAACCCAGTAAAACAGGTCCTCTATTTCTATGAAAGTAAAGCAATAAATTTGCATGTTCTACTAAGTGTTTAAGTAGCATTTTTTTTCTCCAAAAGATTATATTCTCTACAGATTAAACAATGCAAAAATAAAGCTCAGTACACAATTTTAATAAAACTTTGTATTCTGTTAAAACATATAGCCAAACTTAAACTGCCCCAATGGTCTGTTACAGGTACCTGGCTCTTGCTGCAGTTTTTACTTGAAAGCGGCTCTGCATTGAGTGAACGAGCCAGCCATAATGCCAAGTATCTTCTGTGATCCTGACACAGTGTGCATAGGTGTCTGCAGAGAGCTGACAGGGTGCAGATTTAGCCTCTTCTAGGGCTGTGTCTATTGGTAACTGAAACAAAATTCCTACCAGAACTTTCACGTTAGCATGCAAATCGAGTTTATTCCTACCAGTGTCCTTCTCGACACTCCCTGCGGCATGGAATGATTACCTCCACCTTCGATGAAGTTAAAGGCTGAAAATTGTCTAGCTTTCAGTAAACATTTCTGAAGATTGTTTTGTATTTTGATTATGTTAAAAAAAAACAAAACAAAATGAAGGTGAAGTTTATTGTCCTATCTCTGGAGGTGTATCTTGTAAACACAGACACTGCAGCATATCCTCTTCTCAGCCTTTAACGTGAGAAAGCTCTTTGATCCACAGACCAGTTTCTGCCCTTGGCAAACCTCTGTGACATCCCAGGTTTGCAGAGACAAGTAACGGCACATATTTTGGCCCTTGATGCATAGTATGTGCTTTGGTAGCTTACAGACCAGGAATGCCAGGCCCCAATGTATTTCTCAAGGTAGGGATGTTCAGCATACACCTAGCAGCCAAATTCTGATCTTATGCTAATTTAAGTGATTAACATCTCATGTTTATCACAGCATCAGGCATATTTCATCTTTTAGAAAGGAAAAGGAAAAATAGCTTTCATTTGTTGTAATCATAGAATATGTAAGGACTGAAGATGACTGAGAAGGGCTGATACTGTTAAGACATTGACTGGCTTATACTACTCCCGTTTCCATTAGCATTGCTTAATGACCTGAAAAAGTTGAATGGTGAGGAAAGGAAGTATACTGTCACCTGTTTTCCTCGTTACAACAGTGGTAGAAAGAGTGACTGAGGTGAGCAGGTTATCTTGGCTCCCATGTATCTTTGTATTTTATTTCCAAGTGCAGTCTCCTCTCTTGCTATTAATACTACTGATCTCTGTCACAGAACTCCTCTTGGTTTATGCTTTTAAATTGTTCAGTGTAGCTGGTCAGCCTGCAACTCGTGGCCTAAGGTGCAATGTGCAAGTAGTCAGCATGGCCCCCTGTGCTGATTTCATCTCCAGTGTTTGGGAGCAAGACAGTGCTTGCACCCGTGCTGGTGGCTGAACCAAATTCCCAGCTCACCGGAGGAAACCAGCCACCTGAAGGAGCTGACGGTGGAAGTTCCTGGGGCATGCTGGACCCTGGCTGCATGCCCAGCCCAGTCCTGTACCACCCTGGGGAGTCCTCATCCCGCTCGCTACCTCCCTCCGCACTCCTCAGCTCTCCCAAGTGCAAGGTACGTTTCTTGTGGCTTTTTGTCATGGAATGATTTGGGCATGCGGGCAAAAAGTTTGCCTACCTCTGTTTGACTTTTTAATTCCCTCTTTGATGTCAACAGATTTTTCATAGAACTAACTGCTCCTTTTAGCTTCTTGATTATAGAAAGCTAATAAAAATAAAAAATAAAACTCTGCAACATCCACCTATGAAAAAAATTCCCAAGAAACCTGAAAGTAGGCATTTTTATTCTAAAAGTTTATGGTATTGGCTACAGAAAGTTGACATTAACTGAAGCTGACAAGTTTGTAAGAGTGCTGATAAGCATAAAACCTTCGCTTTGGTGATATAGCCAAGGAATACCACCTTACACAAAAGGCTGATAGGCCAGGAATGTCAGTTAGATTATTTAATACAAACTGAAGTCAGCTGGAGTCAGATGTGCATACGCAGCACAAAATTTAGCTCTTAGAGGGGATTTGTATAATTTGCTAGTGACAGCAATTTTTTTGTGAAATCCTTTTGTACAATAAAGCTAATAAAATAGCAGCATGTTCTTGCCCTTTTTGAATAACTGACCTTTTCTACTATTCTGCTTCCTTACGCCAGAGAATCCTGTAAACATAGTCCTCAGTGATAACGTATCATCCCTGTGCAACATTCACCACCAGAACCAACTCCTACTCTCTACTGGATCCGTAACATCAATTATATTCGGGGCCTGTTTTCACAGGACATTTGTTTGAAAGCTTTTGTCATGCAGCTTCAGCTCTAAAATGATTATTTAGCATTTTGGAAAATAAGCAAGACAGTCCCTGACAGCACACTTCTTCTGGAGGACAGCACTACGGGGAAATAAAACAGATGACCTCTCCTTTGGGAACAGGCTTATGGATGTCTCTGGTTGGAAATCTATTTCAGAAACCACAAATGCGTGTGAGGAGCTACACAGCTAAAGACAGGTTGTTAATCATCATGAATGTTAACAGCTGTGATGTTATCTTTATATTTTAAGTGTGCTAGAATTTATAAGACTAAAACGTCCTACTCATAGTTAAAAATGTTCTCTTCTCCCTGTTTTTACAGAAGTCATCACATACATTGTACTACTAGCCCTGCAATAAATTTGTGTTTATAAATGGAGAGCGAGCAGCAGACACCCACTTGGGTCCTGGACACCTCACCCTATATATCTTCCATTTTCTGAAAAACTAACTGCTGCATTTAGTTTCAGCCTGGTAAATGGGCACTTTCATCTTCCAGCCCTCTACATGCTGTACTCTTCAGCAGCTCCAGACACTGGTACTCCAGGCACTTGGAGAAATTGCCTGCATGCTACAATTAAAAAAAAAATAAAGCTACACTATATCCTGTATAATGCTGGCTGAAGGTTTCAAAGGTTCAAAGTTAGTTATCTGAACCTGGCAAAAATCCTAATTGAAAACTGAATGGTTATACTGATATCAGAAAATGATCCCACTGTGCTAGACATGTTCAGACGGCACTCGGTGGCAGGGAGGTGAAAGTTCAGGTATTTCAAGCACTTGAAGTCTTGGCAGCTTGACTTCAAAAAATACATATTATATTAAACTTCTTCTGATGCCTCTTATTCATTTTTGTGGCTTGTGGCTCAGTCCATAAAAGCTTTTCTATTTTCCCAATCCGATATAATTTTAAAAAGTTCATGTGGACAGAAGAGCAGGCCCAAGAAGAGGATGTTCATAGAGACATAACTTCTATTCCTCGTTATTGGCTGTCTCTGAAACACATGGAAAAAAAAAATTAACAATTATTTGAGGGTACAACTTGATATTCAATAAATCTTACAGTAATCAAATGTGAAAGTTCCCTGGAAGCATCACAGCATGCAGAGGTTATCTGCTCTTCTCCCAGATCTGTAAGGATGTTCTGTGTGGACCTGAAGCAGCCACAAGCACCCACTGGCTCTGCTTCCTCCCCCCTCATCCCATTCATACACAGTCTTCCTCTTGCAGACATTAACATCGCCTACGTGAAGTCCAGTTATGCTGGAACTGTCTTATGCTGCTCCTTACCCTGCTCCATTTTCTCTTAACTTTTGAAATCACTGCATAATTTTAGTCATATTTGACACAGAGGCAAAGATCTCATGGTCATCAAATCTTACAGTAGTCTTAAATAACGACAAGAGGCAAAGGGCGTACATTCAAGTACAGGAAATTACACTTAAATGCAAGAAGCCCTTTTTTTTACTGTAAGGGCAATTGACCAATGGGAATAAGCTGCCCACAGAGTTTGTGGAGTCTCCACCCTTGGGGATATTGAAAACCCAACCAGACAACCTGCTCCAACTGACCCTGCTTTGAGCAGGAGGGCTGGACAAGGTGATCTCCAAAGGTATGTTCCTACCTCAACTCTTCCATGATAATGTACGGTTGAGGAACTGCACCCAGCCCCTGAAACTATATGTGTTGGCCATCAGCAGCTGCGAAGCTGTGAGTCTCGCTGGGTTGCTTGACAGCTAAAAGATGGTGCCCAAGGGGATAACTGGCAGAACTCATAGTGTTGGGCCACTCCAGCTCAAGGTACTTCTTTCCCAGCCAGAAGACCCTGCAAGGATAGGCTGGGAACATGGCAACATGGGACTTCCCTGTAGCAAACGGTGGTATTACCACAAAGCTGGGAAGGGAACACTGGGAAGGTGGGAATTTTGCAGGGGAATGTGGGTGACAGGACAGAGAAGTCCAACTGCAGTGACTGTCTGTGACAAAGAGTCTGACAGTTAATTCGCACAAACTTTGCTAATACAAGAGGAAACAAAAAGCCCCTTTAGTGGTTTTGAATTCAACATGCTTCGTGTGCCACTGAGCATTCCTCTGTCCAGAGATGGACCTCGGCTTCCTCTAGAGCACTGTTTATTTTGCACTAGGCTCATCTCATATCCTCTTAGTCATGCCCTCTCAGGGGCAAGGCTCAAAATGGTTTTGATCTCTCTCAAAGTAAGAATTTTTCTGTGCCCTTCAGCGATCTTTCTTCCCTGCCCGGAATCTTGTTTTAGTTCTTCAATATCCTTTCAAGATGGAAGAATCGCTCCCTTACACAACAGCATCCCAGATTTAAATGGCCACTGTTCCATTCTTAACGTTGTTTGCTTTTTCGCCCACAGCTGTTCTCTGAGCCGTCTGCGTCAGTGCACTCCTGTCATCTGAAATGTGCTACAGACACCAAAGCAGGGCTGCTCTTTCTGCTTCCTTACAAAACTGTTGGGGAGAAAATTGTCAAGGCAGGTAAATGCAGAAAGTAAGTATCTCAACAAAGCTGTAATTGTTACATGATTACTTACTCTCCGGGAGGAGGAGTAGGATGCTCTTTGAGGTTTCCCAGAAGCAAATTAAGTGCTTTGCTGAACTCACAGCACAGACAAATAATTCTTTGCAAAAGCATAGGGGCCAGACATTAAAAACAAGTTGAGTGAATAAACTTTTGGACATCATAGGCAAAGCTATGTGGCGTAAGTTTGAAAATCCTGCAAGAGCACAGTTGCCAACAACAACTTGTCTTCACAGGCTAGCTTAAAAAGTAACAATATAAAGGTCACCCACAGTTAAACAGATGAGAATTCAAGGGAAGTGAGTGCCTTTTTTTGGTCTCTGCTTGTCTAATTCCACTTGAGTAATCCCAAGGCCATAAAGGCACACATACCTTGACCAGACCGCTTGACCACCACCCTATCGGTCTGCAGCGCCCATGCTGCAAACCGTTTTCCTTAATCCTGTAGCAGATGGAACACGCTGGCCTACGGCTGTCGGTGTAACCGAGACAAAACAGCACGGGCAAGCCTAATGCGTACGACAAAACTCACAGAACAACCCTCGTGACTACAAGTTTTTGTGGACAGCTAAGACAAAGAATATGCTCTTGGGCACAGTTCAATGTGTTAAAGACCCAGCAGTGCCAGCGGCCATGAGTAAGACAGGGCTTCTCTGAACTGCCCTGTAGAGCAGTGGCTCCTCATATTTTGTCCCGTAGTCCCTCTTGTTTACGATTTCCTTACGTGTCTGGTCCCCACAAGGCAACCATTGCAAATACTCTGTGTCTTCTCACTTTGAGAAGAACCTGCCTTTCTCCACCAATTACAGAAGGTGGTTTGCAAAAGTCTTGCCAAGCCTTTCAAATGCACTTTTCTGGACCTGCCCAGCAATGTTTCTGCCCTGCTGGAATGCATGAGTTCAGTGCTTCCCATTTATCTCCCACCAAATGAAACTCTGCATCCTCCCAGCACAGCAGGAAGGATGACAGATGTAACGTGCCTTGCCGATCTGTTTAAGGGAGCCCTCACCCTTTGCGCTCAGCAGCTCATAGGCCGGAGCATACACTAAAGACCGCTCATCCCAGGTGCAAGAGGTTCATCTGGAAGTTAAGAATGGTGCTGGCGTAAGATATCTCCCAGCCTTCCTGCTGAAGCTGCCCTCTCATGAATTACAGACTTACTCACTAGCCCACAGGGGTTTTGAGCACCACTACGTAGGGCAGTGGTTAGGAGGGAGGGGAGAGGGGAAAAGCGGGTTCAGTCATTGCAGTGAGGTTCACCAGGGGAAGGGAGGAGGTGTCTGCATTGCCTGCTTGTCCTTTTCCACATTCCGGCAATACCATGGGGTAACCTCTGCCTTCTGGGGCATGCGAATATCTTATGTGATGGACTCAAAATAAATGAGTGTGGGATTCTTAGTAAATGTGGAGGAAGAAGAAATAACTTTTGCAGAAAGACTGTGACGACAAGAATTGTGAACATAATTTCCAAGTCTGCTAGAGGGGCAGTCCTATCCCCTCAAATTCTTCTCCGCTGGTGTTACGTTTTTCCAGAGGCACTTTATTTGGCCTGTGATTCTTCCTTCCCACACGGGACTGCATTTGCTGCGCAGTGTACTTTCACCCGAGTGCTGCGCTGCTGATTTCAGCTGATAAGGAGACCGAGGGGATAGAAAATGTCTGTCATAGAATGGAAATCATAAAGCAGCGTTAAGGCATTAGCTCATTAAAAAAAAGCCTGCAAATAATAACGAGCAGATTCATGATTTTAACATGGGTTTTTATTTTCCAAGACTGCATGTTACATTCCAGCATTCTCCCCAAACAGGTATAATTTATCACCGGTAAGACTCCTGTATTATATAAGGATGACCCATGTGAAAAGCATGACTTCCAGCTGATTGCTTCCAAAAATATCTCTTAATGTAAACAAAAATATTTATAACTCATTTATGACTCTCTCTTGTGTTAAAATGCAGAAAGCAGCTGTACGCTGGCAGGGGGATGACAAGATGTGCTCAGCAAGGACAGCAAAGTCTTTTCTGTCTCCTAAACAATAACCCACATGGTCCTTCCCTCCTCTGTCAACATACCTATCTCTGTCACTGCTGTTGCACCATCCACAGCTTCTCCTGTTTCTTCTTCTTTTGTTTCAGGCCCTCCACTTACTATCTCACTGAGCAGCTCAGTTTCCACCTGTTCTCCCGTCTCGCCTGGGAATGGTAACCACGGAGATCAAATTAGGAGCCACTGAGAACAGCACCAAGTGCCCCAGCTCCTTTCTGTAAACCTGGCTTGACTTTGTCAGCTCTCCAGTGCCCTTCACCAAGGCACCCCCTGAGTGGATCCACAGGGAACAAACAGGATGCTCCCTACCACTTTCCATCATCCAGCTATACACGCTCCTCATGCCTGTGAAGCTCTCCTGAGGCTTTCACAAAATCCCCTTGATGCTCTATTCAATAGATATAGTGAGTACTATTTCTGCTCAAATTATTTTCCCTAGATTTTATTTTGTGTATGTACAGTTTTGTTTGCAATTTGAACAAAACAGAAATAGAAAACACGGTAACGTGCTAGTCTGGCTTAAACTGTGCTTTCCCTGGGAAGCTGCTACCTAATTAATTTACTCACACAGCTACTGAAGAATAAAGGAAAGTAAAACAAATGCTAAGTATCCTATGCACCACAGCATAAAAATGGAAAGTCCCTTCTTCATCATATGCCTCATGGAAAGATAATGCTCACAAGTTATTACCTCTAGCTTGGAACAAATAGGAGCAAAACTCTCTTCCCCAAAAGCCTTGTTCCCTCGCCCTGCAAGCAGCATCAGCCCCGTAACTGATCTTCTGGCAAACGGTCAGTTGTAGACGTGTTTCCACGGACATGAGGTCATACCACAACGTTCAGGGCATACTGCTCTGCCTCCAGCACTATGCCCCGAAGCATAGAAATGGTCATTAATGAAATTGGGCAAGACTACGTATTTTACAGGTGAGCAACCAGTCATTTACGGCTTACATAAAATGAGACTTCATGCCAAAGGATAGATGCTCGTTTTACGCAGAAGAAACCTCTAGACTCTTTTGTGAAGAGACACAGGAGAGGACAAGCCAACCTCCATGGTCAGCTCCTGGGATGCAATGAGTTGGATTTATATAGCCAGCTCAGAGACGTGCACAGCAAAGCCACAGGGTTAGTAGCAGTGTGTGTAACTGGCTCTGGGCTTCACACAGACCAGTCCTTCTCCTGCATCTCGCACTTCTTCAAGGCAGATGCGGGGTGAAGAAGTCTGCTGATACCATGTTTCCCTGCAGAGAAATACTTCTCACGTGCTTCTCTTGCTTGTTCCCTGAAGAAATGCTTCCCCGGGAAGTCTCTAATTCCTCACCGAGCTGCTTTGTACCATTTAGGAGAAATCCAGTTCCTCCTGTGAAGTGTTCACCTTCTGCGTGTGCAGTCCATGGGAGACACAAGTCCTCTGGGCATGAACCCAGAGATGAGCACAGCCTGCAGTCTCTGGCAGCAACCACACCTCCCAGAAAAGCTCCCTCTCAGCACAGGGACCATCACAGACACCACTGCTTCCTCACGCAGCCTTCCTCCCCAGCTAGTCACCTCCATAGCCCATCCCTATGTCCCTTCACTGCCACTTCTGTTCCGCTTGTGTAGCAGCCAAGCTTCTAGGACAGGCTGGCTACGCCAAGGGCGCATCAAAGAGATGATTTTTCTTCTAGATCCAGACATGTACCCTCCAACTCCATGTGCACAGGGACAGCTGCTTTATAACTGATACATGTAACTAAGTAATAGAGCCTTTGGTATCTGTAAATATTAAGGACCATGTCTGAGCTACACAGGAACACAACATTTTAAATGAGGGGTATGGTGGGGCATTGCACCTGCTAAGAACAAAAAGGGCATGAAATTAAATAGCAGAGATAACGACTGGAAATGCTGATTAAATTTATTACAGCTTGGACTTGTGAGTCTGAGGCTTCCCCAGCCAAAGTCTTCTACGCTCCACATTGTACAGACTCCCCGGCCCAAATTCTGACTCCATGAGATCGCGTGAGGCCCTCAGTAAAGTCGAAAGGACACACGCACAAGTCCCTGGACGCAGAATTTGGTCTCCTGAACGTATGCAAGCATAAATATTACCCTCAATGATGTGGTCCTCTTCCGTAATATGTACTTTCTTGATGATTTCCACTACAGAGCGGTCACTGCCCTCTCCCAGCCCACTGTCCTCTGCTGGTCCTGGCGAAGGTGACCCAGCGTCTTCTTCCAGTGCTGGTGGTGAAGGTCCAGCACTCTCCTCTCGCCACGCCGATGGCAGCTCAGAGCTCTCCTCCGCTCCGGCAGGCTGGGGCTCGGTGCCCTCCGGCTCCTCCCTTTTACTGACCGAATCCGTCTTTTCCTCCACGGCCAGAATCACCGCTGCAGCCTCCTCTCCCGGAGGATACTCGCCCGGGTTTGTCTCTTCAGAAGCAAGGCTCACATCCTCCACTGGGCCCAACTGTGTTTGGTCAGCTACGGTTTCATGATCATCTGTAGTCAGGGTGCTTTCACCCGATGATGCTTTTAGTTATGGCAGAGCAAGGAAAGAAAAAGGAGAATTACAGATAATTGATAAGTGGGCACGTAAGCTAGATGAGAACTAGACCCACAGGCACAAGCACTACCTGTCAAAGAGCTCCCACCCAGCTACGGACAACGCTCCTTCACCAGCTCTGCTGCTCTTACATACACTCAGTAGGGCATGGTTCTGCTCTTACATAAAAAAAAGTTTTGGCTTGGTGCACATCATATATTTTTATATGAAGACAGCTGACCTGTTTCCAGGTCAACGTCCGATTACCTTTTGCCTTGCGGATCCGAAGCGTGCAGGAGGTTTGCCAGTGATGCGATGCTGCACAAGGCAGCACCTTCCCCTGCCCCAAACCAGGTTTGCTGGTGATGGGATGCTACGCAAGGCAGCACCTTCCCCTGCCCCAAACCAGGCACAGAACCAACGTGCCAAGCGGGAGTGAGCTGCTGCCTGGGCTGCACGTTGGAAACTTCTGATGGTCCCTCCGGGTGGGCTGAACAAAACACACCGAGAAGAACCTGCTCATCCCAGAGCGTGAGCTGTGCCCGTTTCTTCAAAAACCAGGTTGTCTATATTTTTAAATACTAAACTGCCATTCATAGCACGCTTCATCTAATAAAACATTCAACAACGGGAAGCCTAAACAAATTGAAACTTCTGCTTCTTCCATTTTTCATCAACTTACTGGCTAAGTAAAGCAATGGGCCATGTTGGCAGGGAAAATTTATGAATAAAGAAATGGCAAAATTACTCCGACAGGTATTTAAGGATAAAAGTTGAAAACTCAAAATGAGCTATAGCTACTGTCACAACCCAACTAATCCGAGGGTTATGTGTTGGCAAAGGTTCAGACTGCCGAGGACTCCTCTGGTTAGAAAAATCCCCAGATTCCTCCTCAGCTGCCTCACTTCTGCCCAACTCTCTAACGTGGGCGTACACCCAGTACCAGACCAATGTCCACAAAACAATATTTGCAAATAGGAGATAAAAGAAAAATGCCCACTGGGCCTCAGGAGGAAAAGAATTAAACCAATCAAACATCAGGATAGCTAATAAAGGTATGTTTTACTAAGCATCTAAATATTCTCTGATGCTTGTCAAATTAGATCTAACAGTGCTAACTTTATTCAAATAATCATGCATGAAAGCATTTAGATATCTAATCGTAAAAAGAACAGTCACCACACCTACCTGCCAGAACGACTTAATAACTTTGCAATTAAATTCAGTTTGACAAGAGTTTGTACTTAACCTCCTCCAGAGGAATGTCAGGATGAAAACCCTGGGAATTCATGCACAAAATCTGTTTATACAATAATCACAAAACCGGACAAATTGTATTTTCTGAGAAAATGATGATTGCAGTGTCAAAGCCAGTGAGCAGAAGCGTGAGACACTTCATACACACACAGATGAACAGCGAAAAAATGTAATACATCCTGCTCTTAAAACAGCTGCTTGAATACTGCTGCTCTTACAATACAGTTCTTTGGAGGCATTCAAGCAAAGCACTGCCCAGCAAGCGTCACCTAGGTAGCGCGTGCCTACAGACCCGGGGACGGACGGCTACGGCAGAAGAGCAAGAATAAGGGGAATCTGGAGTGTCAAGGCAGACAGAAAGCAACTTTGACTATGGGACATGTAGAATCTCATTTGTCCCGGGAACTGTGAAACCATCCAAGGTCCGACCAACCCCTCCAAATTCCCAGCGGTGCAGCTATTTATAAACGCAACTCAAAAGAAGCAGCCACACAGCTGGGCCACAGATGCACCCCAGGCAGCACCCTGCCTCCGAGGGCTGCCTGCGGGCAGGGGAAGGGCTGAGGGACCCAGCCCACGGGGGTGGTTTCAGTCCCTCAGCGGACATTTCTCTGCAAACCTGCCCCAGGCCCTTCTCAACCCATTTACACTCTCAGCCTCCACCATGACCAGTGGCAGCGAGGCCTACAGCCCACTTACACTCCCTGTAAAACACATTCTGGCCGGTTTTAAGCCTGCTGCTCATCATTTCATCAAGTGACATAGTCCTCGTGTTAGGAGAAACAGCAAATATGTTTCTCTGTTTACCTTCTCTAGATGTCTATCACACCTTGCCTTCCAGGCACTCCTTTTCCTAACGTGAAGCCCAGCGTGAAACAGACACCCGGACAGAGTAACAGCAAGGAAGCCTTAAACTACTCTAAGCAGTGACTGAAAAAAAGAGCAGTGCGTGCTCAGAGACCAGAGACTTGATCTTTTCACATTCTACGTTTTAACCCTTGATACCCTTCTCATGCCTTCACTTTGCTTGGTACAGGTGGACAGAGAGCATTTAAAACCTACAGACAAGATATAAATGCGCTATGGAAACTAGCACGTTATACAGAGTTTTCAACTGGGGTTACCAGTAAAAGAAACAATTCCAACCCATTATTACCAGGAAACTCCTGCAGCTCCCGTAAACATCATCCCTGTAACTTCCAGCTAGCCTCCTCTCCATCAAGATGTTTTATATAAATTGGATTATAAAATACTGCCATGCAACGCGAGACCCCCACTGCTGGAAACCCTGGAAGCATTCCTCTGCTCTCCTCTGAAATGCAAAGAATTCTCTAATATGGAAAAAATAAATCCTCCCAGTAATCTGTTCAGTACCTTTATTCCCAAGAAGAATGAACATCATATGGCAGTCAACTTTCCTAGGATGCCCTCTCGCTTTGTCTTATTTTTAAATTTCTATTTTCATTTTCCCCGCTGTAGACAGTTCAGCTGGAGAAACTACAAAAAGCACAGCAAATTTAAGCGTGTTTTTTCTCTTTGCATTCTTTCTTTCCTTTCAGAAAAGCCTTACATTTTTGTGAGTTACACATCAACGGAATGAAGCTAAATACATTTTTTTCCATTAACACATTTAGAGAAGTTTCTTTCAAATTATCCCCTCTCACAAAACTAAATTAGAAAATAACTAACATCTCTGACCTGTTAATGCCCAATTAATGGAGATCTTTCAGCTGTAGTTACAAACTGCACTTTATCATTGCCATGACATTAGTTCATGCGTTTAGTACATTTCACAACCTATCCTAACATGAACAGGCCGTTAGACAGAATTCCTAAAATACTTGGAATAAATTACTGCAGTGGCTTCCCTGGGCCCATCAGTGTTCCTGGGCAGGTATCTTTCAGCAGAGGATGGGAAGGCAGAGGAATTCAGTACACTGGGCAGGCGAACCAGGCAGCAGGTCCAGCGTAAAGAGATTTCCGCTGCCATTTTCCGCGGGGCTCCTCGGTTCGCCGGCGTGTGCTGGGTCGGCAGCGGTGCGACAGCGCTCGCCCCACACGACCTGTTGTCACCTCGGCAGCCGCAAACCACCCCACCACGAGACAGCACACGGAGAATAAACGCATGCAGAAAACATGGATGCCGCAGCCAGAGTAACAGCAACAGATAATGACTCAAGAACACAGGGAAGAAATGCAGCCGAACTAAACGCAAACAACTTTTACGTATCTGTCTTCAGGATGTATCTTTCTGGAGAAGCCAGTAGCTGTAACTGCAGCATTCGGGGTCTTATAAAAGCATTTCCAAACTTCCAAATACGATGAATAGGGAAACAAAGTTTTCTTTAACTTCCACTGAACAGCAAGGACACTCTTCTGGAGCATCCTACAAACCCGGCTTCCACCCAAAGTTAACGCCCGGCGGCTGGAGCCAAACCAGAGGCACCGGAGCGCTGCCGGCGCCGCAGACTGCGCTGGGGTGGACGTGCAGAGTCTGTGAGCAGCAGGAAGGATCGCGGGGTCAGAACCTGCCGGCCCGCATTATTTTGAAGGGGGAACGGGGGAAAGCACTGGATTTCCAAGGCGTTACACTAAAGGACCTGTCTGTAAACTCAAGCAAAACCCCAGCCCGCGGGATGGGCCCCAGTCTCCCATGATATCCTCCTAGGGAAGCTGAGGAAGTGTGGGCTGGATGAGTGGTCGGTGAAGTGGATAGAGAACTGGCTGAATGGCAGAACTCAGAGGGTTGTCATCAGCCGCGCTGAGTCTAGTTGGAGGCTGGTGACAAGTGGTGTCCCCCAGGGGTCAGTACTGGGCCCAGTCTTGTTTAACTTCTTCATCAACGACCTGGATGAAGAGTTAGAATGTACCCTCAGCAAGTTTGCTGA
>Ga0065711_1031305_pt1 | contig 30037 bp, 12 predicted proteins | sample Hoacrofraction12_FD_59098 | JGI IMG/M metagenome (GOLD analysis project Ga0065711, IMG submission 59098) | Hoatzin crop microbial communities from Cojedes, Venezuela - Epithelial fraction 12 v2 (version 2) | ecosystem: Host-associated > Birds > Digestive system > Esophagus > Crop | place...
TTTTTTTTTTTTTTTTTTTTTACAGAAATGCGTGTATTTGTGCTGTATACTTCCTTTGTTGGTGGCTCAGGAAGGTTTTTGGTTCTTTTATTTTCCTTACTAGAGAATGTAAAAAAAATTAAGTCTCTTCACCAAGTTCTAATCATCTTCCAGAAATATTTTCTGTTACTTCAGACTGTTTAAGTACACAGAGTAACAGAATAATTTTAAAGTACTTGAAATGCTTCATTGTTATACACTGAATAATACAAAACAGCATAGCAACACAGATTCTTTCAAAGCTGAATAGTGAATGTTGACTTGAATACTTTTGCCCTTTTGAGGCACCTGATTGTCAACATAATGGGTCTCCATGGGAATTCATAACTATTACAGTATCTTTCAAACTACAGTTAAAAATATGGAAGCCATACAATAAAGCAATTTTCCAGGCATAGATGCCTGGATCAATAGTCTGAAAGTGATCAGGTGGAAGACACACAATGGGTCCCAATTTAACTACAAAAAACAACCTGTAACCTTCAAATGAAGTAAACTTGAAACATTTTTCTGTATTTCTTAAGAGGGAAGACTTTAATTTTCAGCTCTTTCTGTGCTTCAGGGTCCTAATTGGGTTTGGGAGTGTGACAATAGTATGAGAACAACCACACTGTAAGGCTTTTCGGGCAAACTTCTGAGACCTAAGTGTTGTAACACGCAGGGAGGTAAAGTCTGCAGCTCCCCTGTGCATCTGTGGAGGAAAGAGGGAGACCTGGCTAAGGTGGGTGAGAGCTTGAAAAGGGTGGATGGGGTTGTTGAATGCAGTGGTTGGGGACATGCAGTGCCCAGGCCTGTTTGGGATGTGCAAGCATGGTCTGTCCTGAGAAGAACTGGCTTGCTATGCCCTGAAGCTTTCAGAAAGATTTTTTTGCTGGGCAGCTCTGGTGCTGCGAAGGCGGAGGCTGGGAGGTGGATGTGTACTGCTGCCCGAGCTGAGCTGAGACAGGGAGATGATGAATCCCAAGGTCCCACGGCTTGGCCGGATGAGTACCTGGGACCAGTGTAAGGGTTTGACCAGGTGCCTTGTCCTGAGTTCTCCATGATTTTCCCCTCTACTTTGATCAGCTCTTCCTAGTAAAACAAGATTGATTATAGCTTTTATATGAGGTTGGAAACACGCATCAAGGGCAAGGCCTAGGTCAGGATCTGTGATGCCTTGGAGTTCACACTTCTTGTGGTTAAGAGTTTTGATAAGGTGTCTTGCAGCATTAAAACTCACATCCTACCCATTTTCACAAAGCCTAGGAGCCATATGGATTGGATGTACTGTCTCAAACTGTAGGTAAAACTTAAATTCTCTTGTTGTTTTTCTCCCTTCGATATGAATGAGAGTTTGAGCTGCAAAATGCATCAAACTGCACAGTACTTCAACATCCCACTTGCTTTAAATTCTCTTCACACACTGGAATAGTTGAGGCTACTGCAGGGTTTTTACAGATCATAAGGAGTTTTGTCTCTTCATACTGTACTGAAGGAACCCACAACTGCTGCTTACACAATGTAAGGCACCCACAGGGCCAAACTGGGATTTGCACAACCCAAGATTTGCACTGGAGCAGCAAAATAACTTCCTCTAATGTGAAAACCGGGAAAGTGTTATGTAGCAAGTATTGACAGGTGACAGAGTAATGTGCGTTTATAAGATTTTCTTTTTATTTAGGATGCTTGGAGGTATGCAATATTGATAGTAGTACTAGGTGTTGTGATTAATTCTAAATGCCTTAAAGAAGTGGTTATAGAAAAGGAAAGGATAAGGTGGAATGGGAAAGGTATGATATAACTGAGTGCTAGGACTAGAGATAAATAGCACTGCACATGTACGTGTTTATAAACCCATAACAAGTGGACACATTTTATAGTTGTGGAAGTGCAACTTAAAGAATGTTTGGCCATATGATAGAGCCAGTCCTGTCACAGAAATGGCTAAGCATCAGGGTCACAGATTGCTACTGTGAAGAAAGCAAAAGGCCATTATAAAACCTGTCTGTAACAAACTTTTATCAGAGAAGGCATAAAACATGCTTTCTGAATGACTTTTTAATGGCTGAGTTGCAAATTGTCCCCAAACATGTGTGATTTTGCATTTTGTTTGGTATCTTCCCACTCAGACCTATAGCTTAGACTTCACATACGCTTTTGTGGTTTAATAATTGTCTAGGAGAAAAAGAAAACAAAATGGCTTGATTAGTTGTGATTTGAGATACGGAACAAAATGGTGGCCAGCAGTTTAGGTCTTGAGTAAAAAAAAAAAAAGAAGATATATTGCTCTATTTCAAAAGTGCTTAGTGGCCATATAACACCAAGGAGGAATTAGATATACTAAAAAAAAATTAATCATGCACAAAAAAGGAAGTATAATTTTTCATAAGTTTTGCTAGAGTTGTTATTAACATGAAGAGAGAATACAGCATTGCCACACATCTTGATGAATTTTCTCAGGCACAGCAAATACAGGAATAGCAGCAACACAAACACATCCAGATGTTCAGAACTATTTTAAATTCTTATTGTTTAGGATAGTTGGATAGTATTTAAGAAAATCATTGTGAGAATTCTGAAAAAAGCTATGAATTTTAGATTACGTATGTGGAGGTTGTATGGGAAATAACAATAAAAAACCAGAAGGAACTGGTGTTATAGGAGTAAAAATCCAACTCCTGCGAAGTCAGAGTGATTTATTGGGTCCCCATCAACTGAGAGGACAAATAAATACTCCATTTGTTATACATATGCGTTTAGATTTAGATGGTAAATGACATTACATGGGCAAAAGTATCTTTGCATAAGGATATTGCTCTGGCAAAGCTGTTATCAAGTTTATGAAAATGTTTGTATAGCAAAAATAAAATATTTCTTATTAAACCTGCATGTTATTTAATACTGTAGTCAGTTCATTTATAGGAGGTATATCAGCTTAGCCTTAAAAAAATATTTCCTGCAAATCTTAGCATGAAATTTGACAAGAGACTTGAGAAATCATACTTTCACATTCCCTCTGTGCTGTGAGGCATTAGAAAGAATACAGCTGAGTGTTTGTTGAAAGTAAAAATATTTTCCATGGCAACTCTGTAATGCAGTCTGGCTGGCAAGTTTGATAATCACAGCAGTTAACAGGAAAAAGAGCATAGGTAGGTAAAAACAGAGGAGCTGCCTCTTTCATGAAGAGTTCTTTTAAGTAGAAATGGAGCATGTGGAGTGGACATATGCTTCTCATTTGAATAAAGCCAGTTTGACATTTATGAAAGTGAGACTAATGAGCATAGACCAAGCTGTGTTCTCTCCCTCAGCAGGGTAGCACCAGCTTGACCTGACCATGCAAAAGCGAGAGTGCAATCCAGTTCAGTTATTGTCTGGATAACAGATACCTGTTACGTACAGATCTTTGTGTTAATTCTTTCCACAAATTAATTTTGTTGGCCTAAACACCTGAAGATGGCCTTTTCAAAATCCTGCATGCTTATGTGTGACAGAACTGTTAGGGTACACAAGCAAAATGTCCTGCAAGCTGTACCTGCGTGAAGTGCTGCTGGCTTATTTGTCTGGCCCTGCCCAGAAATCTGAAAGGAAAGGAGAAAGTACTGCTATGTGGTCCTGAGGCTGTTTGCTAGAATTTCTTAAATGTTCCTTAGAGTATTCTGTTTTATTTCATGTCTCTTAAAGAACCCATTGTCTGTTCATGTTTAACATGGCTGGAAGGAGGCGTCACAGCAATGTTGGATTTTAATTTTGATAAAATGAACCTAATTTTAGGATAAAGCTGTGGAAATTATTAACAGAGAGGTAGTCAGAGCTGTTAAAGACGGCAGAGCGTGACACTTAGAAAATGCGAGCAGGCACAGGCATGAAAGGAAGTGGTAGGAAATTAAAGATTTAGTTTCATTTATTAGTGTTCTTGCCCCAGAAATGTTAAAAAGCTGAAACAATCTGTGAGTTGTAACACTTGAGGCCTCTCATCACTTAATAGCAATGACTGCTGTATTAGTTTACTTTGAACACATCTGTTCTCTGTAACTGCTCCCCAAGGTGCAGGAATTAGCATCAGTTAAGGTACCTCTGACAGGTATTTGATCCAAGGCGCCATGGAGCAAGTGAACAGTGGAAGCTGAGGGGGACTTCCCAGATGTTTATTGGGACATTATTAAGACAAAGTGTTGTTGAATTCTGGTGGACTCAATCTGGTTTTGGAGACATCAGAGTTAGAGGCTGTTCAGTACAGTGAGAGACTTGAATCGTTTCAGTTGCTATCCGTCTACTCACCTGGATTAATTGTGGTGTGCACAAGCCCAGCCAATTGTAAATAATGTTCCATAATTTCACAAATGGCACAGGTAAAGGAAATTTGGACAGCTGTGTACCTGAGTTGTAAAACCTGGTGTAACATGGTGCTTCTCAGCCAGTTCCACGGTGAAGCCATTGCTGTGACTTAACACCAACTTCTGTTCTCTAAATGTGGGCGTGCAGTATAGAAAGGGCAGGTGATTACAATGTTCCACTATGAAGCTGAAAATATTTGCCCTTTTCTATTAAATTTTCTTGCAGCAAACAAGAGAAAATGCTTCACTTTCTGATTCAATTAGTTTCATAAAGATAGTGATGCAGTGTAGTCATTTCACAAAATTTTTGGTTTTTAACTTAATTAAATGTTAGTATGCTGAGCTAGTTCTTCATACGTGAGAGAAACCTAATCAGAGAAGGATCTCTATCTCTATCTTCTGCCAGTCCTGGAAAACTTTTTACACAATTTAGTGCAACAGCAAGGCTGTTTTTACGCTGTCCAGAATACCTTACATAAAGCCATTTTTTTCCTACCTCAGACTACAAAACTTCAGTTTACCAGCCCAACAATCCCTTGCTTTTATCCTGCCCTGAAGAAGAGTCATTTATTCTAGGAAAGGCAGGAGGCTTTGGAGCAAGGGTAAGTGGAGATGCCAGTATTACAAAGGAGATTTAGCCTACAACACGAGTGTTAAGTACTGGGATGCCTATTGACTTCTAATATGTGCTTAACTTTGTCTTTATTTTATTCAGATTTAATCTGAAGGTCTGTAGATGATGTTCTCCCACATACTTCTTGCTTATTCCAAGTTTTCTCTTTCCCTGAGGACATACGCCCTGTCCAAGCTTAATGACTATGCAGTGTGATTACTCATTGCAAATGCAGAACTGTATCTGGAAGGGAGTAGCTCTTCCAAGGGAACTCAGATAACCAGTAGAGCTATATTTCAACTGATGTCTATCTCAGAAGGGTTGAGGTTGGAAGATGACCTCTAGAGGTCATCTTGGCCAAACTCCTGCTCAGAGCTACCTAGAGCCAGTGTCCAAGGCCTGTGTGTAGGCAGTTTTTGAATACGTCTAAGGATGGAGACTCCACAACCACCATGGGCAACCTATTTCAGTGCTCAGTCACCCTCACAGCAAAAAAGTGTTCCTGATGTTCAGCCGGACCCTCCTGTGTTTCAGGTTGTGTCCGTTGCCTCTGGTTCTGCTACTGGTCATCACTGAAAAGAGCCTGGCTCTCTCCTCTTTGAACCCTCCTTTCAGGTATTCATATACTTTAATAAGATTCCTGCCCCAAGCATGCTCTTCTGTAGGCTAAGCAGTCCCAGCTCTATCAGCCTTTCCCCATGTGAGGTGCTCCAGTCCCTTAATCATCCTTGTAGCCTTTCATTGAACTCGTAGTGTTTCTTGCTGCAACCGTACCGACAGTAACTGTATTGCTCCCACAGCAGGGAATCGCTTCTGATGGATCAGATTTTTTTACCATTGTAGTCAAAGAATAAGACACGAATGATTTCTGGAAGGTGAACGAGAGCCTGCTGCTAGGGTTGGTTCATAACTAAAAGCAAAGTTCTCATGGAGAGATTGGTGGCTATTGTTGTTTGATTGGAGACAGTCTATCTCCGGTGGTGTTACCGATATAAAACATATCTGCCTGCATTTTTTCACTTAGAAAAGAAGCTATTTTGGGTCTTTAGGAGTGAATTCATGTAAGGTGAGTTGGTGCTATAGCAACCATTCATCTGACCAAATGGCCTACTGGGAATATTCAGGGTATGACTTTTGTAATTTATTTTCCTGTTGGAGTTTAGCTCTGTCTCCTGCAGCTTTCAGTTCCAGAGGAAACTGGTGTTTGCCTTTAGGGAATTGTCATATTCATTGTCCCTGCCTTCCCAGTTTTGTTTGAAATGTCTCTATATGTTATTAAGGAGCATACTAATAGCTGTTTGGTTAACAAACTTCGATTAACAAGCTGTATGGTTTCTTTAGAAGAAAAATCTCAAACCCACAACTTGGACAACTTGCAACTTGGGCAACTAGTCACCAAAGTACAACATTCTTTTTCCCTCCATAGCAGCTCCTTTACCAGAAATCAAATAATTCCTGGGCAGCTCAGTGGTGTTTTGGCACCAAATCACCAGATAAGCCATGTTAAAAACACTGGGGATATTCATACATCAAAAACAGTGTGCCAACAGAATAGCTGTTTTCTTCATTTCTCATTTCAGAAGCTGGTGGCTCTTTCTATGCTTATGGAACAAGTTTTCTGATATTATTTGTGAATCATAGAATATTTTGGGTTGCAAGGGACCTTTAAAAGTCCAACCCCAGTGTTAGAATTTTTCAGCTAAGAAGTTTTGTGTACAACACCCCTATAAAACACAACTGAGGTAAAAATATTAGGGTTAGACTGTTTATAATGGCACAAACAGAGTTCACGCTCCTCTTTTGGCATGAAGTTAGAGGTAGCTATCAGCTTGGTGACAGCCAGAAACTTTGGGTAGCTGTGAATCTGCATCAGAATAGTTCTTGATTTAGAATTTATCACAAAGTTGCTAAAGTTGCAGAGGTGACCAAAATGTGTTTCTTTGCCAGAAGTTGCTCTGCTAATGAAACTGAAGTCTTGCACTCCTTGCACCTGTGGCTATCCTGGCTGCTCTGAGGCTGAAAGATGCTTAATGAGGTGGCCTATTGTACAGGTTTCAATATGCAAGTATAATATTTCCTTTTAATCATTTTCCATCATTTTTTCAAGTAAGACATTGGCAGACCAAAAGCAGAGTGATGCACCTAATTGAAAACTAGTATAATGGTTCTCTAAGCACAACCATCTTCTCGTACTTAATCAGAAGCACATACATGTACACTTTTATGTGCTTATATATGCTTTCAGTTTTGACTTCTTATGCTAATTACTGCACTAGTAAGTTGTTACACACTTGAGGTGCACAAGATCTGACTGCTTTGAAGAGGGATTGATAACGAAGCCCTGAAATGAATAAAATATCTTGTCTTCTATCATGTCTGATGGCATGTCAGGGATCGTTTGTACTTTGAAAACGGTGATCATTCTTTAATGGCGATTTGTTAACATTTAGATTATCATTCTGTGTTGCGGTGTGCCACCATGCCTTGCTACTACACAGACAAAGAATTAAGGGCACAGTCAAGCTGCCCTGTTTTGAATTACTGACTTTCATTTAAAAAACTTCAGGGTAAAAAGCAAATCTGTCTCTCCCATATTTTTGCTAATACATGGCTATGAGGTGCAACAGTAATGAAGAAATAACTTTTCACAAGTATCATCACTGCAAGAGTCAAGGTTGAAGCTAAGTGACCAGCAATAAGTTCAAGACAGCTGCCTGTTTCTATAGAGACAACATTCTTCTGTGTATTCTATTTCAGAACCTGAATACAACAGCTGAATAGACTTCCACACTGCTTGATTCTAGCAGCCTTTAATAAATCTTCAAAGTGCAGTGACTTCATTTCAATCATGTTTTAAACTACTTAATAGGTGGAATAAAAATAATGTATCTTTGTGCATGCTTTTGAAACAAATATTAAAAATGGATAGAAGTATTTTAAGGCAAAGCAATGTTGCAGCTAGAGTATTTCACAATATTAGGAGAAGTAATGCAGAGATTTACTTTTGGAACACTTTTATTCATGAATTGTGGAATGTTAATCTGCCACAGTAGTGCATGTTCCAGAACTGGGGTATTAATGAGCAAAACACATGATTCCTTTTGCTGGACAAACTACAGAAACCAGCAAAATATTCTTTCAGCATTCCTGGAGATACCAGTTAACTTCAAGTATTTAGTGATATGCAGCAGAATAACTGATAGACAATGACAACTCGGAGAAGAACAGATGACCAGCAGCAAAATTCCCCTTTATAATCTAGAATTTATAGCTTTAGGACTGAAAAAGTGACGTTCCTAGCTTGTGGGTCATGTTAAGCCTGAGACACCAAGCAGCAGGATGGCCTTAAAGTGCGGGTAAGATCCAGATCTTACCTGGGAGAGATCTGAGCTAATTGCACTGCTGATGGCTTTTGTGTAAGCCTGATTCACTCCTCAAACTTCTGGGTGATATTCCTGGTTTCTTTTGCACTAAGTGCTCCCTCCTTCATGGTAAGGATGCTTTGAGCCTTCATACAGCGAAGATGAGCAATTACATGCCATTTCAGTTGCAAAGATACGTTTTGTGCCGCAAGACTGCTTGAGATGTATGGCTGTTCCTGTGTATGGTTGTCGTCTTGCACTCACAGTAGCTATCCACCTCACTTTCCAAATTTAAGTCCTTTAATGGATTTTTCCACTATAGTACCTTCTTGTATCTGAAAAGCTTGCAAAGTTGTCTCTTTATTTATGAAGCACAGTAAGACAATCAGTGAAAGTTGTCTTGCTTAAGTCTCCCTAATGAGATTGGTTTTTTTTTTTTTTCCCCTCGGTGTTTTGCAGAAGAGTAGTAAGCAATGAGCACTCTATGTAATGTTTTATGACACAAACTCTCAAAGAAATTACTGTCATGGTTAGGTGATATGTGGGCTTTATTGAATAGCTTGACTGACTTCTGTCTGACGTATTTTCCCCGTCATCTCTATTTGCTTATTTGAGGTGAGGTTCGACTCTGGATTGCACAACCAATGGTATCTTAATGAAATATTTTATTCAGTCTGCAATGCCTTTTATTTTTATTCCAAAACTGGGAGGGGTTACAATATTTTTCCATATGTTCTAGGAAAATGAGGTTTAGAGTCTGGAGTTACCAGACTCCAGTGTTCATACAGGAGTGTACTAAAGGTCCTAGGAAAAGGAGGGCTAAGAAGGACACAACTGCATTCTAGACATATGGGAGATGGTTAAAACAGGGGGAGAAGAGCTGTTTTCACTAAAGGTGAATATGAGAATAAATAGCTGTGAAATGGTCATGAGTAAATTTAGCCTGTAAATGATTTTTTTTTTTATCGTCAAAGGTATGGGCAAAAATGGAAATAGCTTTTTCAGCAAACTGCCTCCCTGTGTGAATGCAGAGTAATAACTGTCGTCTTCAGTAAAATACTATCTGTGAAATGTTTGAAAAAAAAATTAACCTCCTTTTTTTTTCATTGAACAACGAGGCAATATTTGAGTTTTCAACCAGGGAAGGCAAGAAAGAACAAAACCCCAAACCAATCAATCCTCCAAAGAGCTTCTAGTTCTATATTCTTTAATCTGGAAGGAAAGGGGGGAAAAATACTTTTTAAAAGGAAGAAATGAAAGATCGTTTTGATCGAAATTATGACCAACCTTATCTTGAGAAACAGAGGCCCGACTTGTGCAGAGCATTCTTTATGACTGATATTAATATACAAGAAAAACTGTAGCTTCACCCTTGGATCTCAATTCCTGAAGACTTAGGAACAAGCAGACACTACCAATTGCCACTTTAGTAAAGTGTTTATCAAATGGGCTCTGTACTAATACTTTGAAATTTTAGAGAGTAGAGTATAAAATCAGTGTGTTGGCAAATTCTTGGCCATTCTAAAGGTCCATGCACTGATAACACTCATCAATACCTCTTAATGCATTTGTTCCAATAATTATGCAAGGTGTATAAACTTCTATGTGAACTTAGCACTTAAAGAAATTTAAAGATCAACTGGTCCTGTTTGGTGCCCCTCGCATGCGTTAAAGATGCTCTTGTCCTTTCAATGGCAGTAATACATTAAGGCCAGACCATTAAGTGGAGTAAAACAGGCAAGGTCTGTACTTCTAAGGGAAGCACTTTCTAACTGTTAATGTTTGGTAAATTATATATATTTTTGGAATGCAAAGTATTTGGTAACTATTGATAGAGAAATTAAATGGGTGCCATGCCTTTCTGGGTTCAGTGTTTGAAGAGAAGCTATCAGAAGAATTCATGTGGCTGCATTAATAAACAGGCTGTGGAAGTAAGGATAAAGGAAAAATAGTCAGCTGGCTTCCCTATAGGTGAAATATACTGCATAGCAAGTCTCTAGCTATTATTCTTGTTGCCTTTGTGACCTCAATCGTTATTTATCATTCCTCACAGTTGAAATGCTGCTTTCTCCATTAACTTCTATCACTTCAGCTGTCACATTTGAATTTATTCATTCCTAGAAAAAATATTTATTTTCCTTTCCTGTGAAGTGGGAATGCAATGATTAGCCATACAATCAGATGTTGATCTTCATAGAAATTCTATACTTTATGACATGAATAGGAATTATACACCCTTAAACTGTATTAGTTACACTCCTTAGCCAGATACTGTGCCGAGAGAAAGGCTATTTTAGCAGCCTAATCTGAAGCCGGGGGAAAGGCTTGCACTAATTTCAGTGTGCTTTGAATCAGGCCAGAAGTCTGAAGTAATTATATCTTTAGGATTACAGCAATGAAAGGGTACAGTAAGGCCCCTTATCTTCAAGCTTTTCCACTCTGGAGATACTTTGGAGTGGCACTACTTAAAGCAAGCAAACTAAGAATTTGTTCTACCTTTCGGAAAGTAGATTAAAATAATGAATCTGATTCATTCCTATTTTACCACTGAATACCATCATCACTGAAGACAGGATTGTTCCTTGAGCTCCCAAAGGACACCGCATTATTTCGTTTTTATTTCTCAGTATCAGTATGCCTAATTTTGTGGACACTGTTATTCTTGCACTTAAAAAAAAGCCACTCAGATGTGTTTGACTAAGAAATCATCCTAGCGAAATGTAAATTATTCCAGAGGGTCCATCTACATAAGTACACATTAATCTACTTCTTAAATATGTAGTAGAATCTTTCCCCTGAGGAGACTAGAGAGCTGTGAAAATATGTAATGGTAATTAATTACTAGCTAAGAATAGATTAATATTGCATGCTAGGAATAATAAACCAAAATGTATATAACTATGTGTGTCTGTAGGGTAAAGTGAACTGGGAAGAAATATCAGACAGCGACAATGTTATATTTAATATCCCATCAAAAGGGAAGTGCAGTTTTTTATTTGAATGACATTTTCTGTATGGCATAGCTATTTATTTTCACAGCTCATATTTTAGACAAACAAAAACATTTTATTTCCTATTGCCCAAGAGAGCTGACTTTATTGTTGCTGCAAAAAACCCCATTTCTTCTTTTAGGGATTGCTGTTGGCCATATTACTGAGGCCTGTGCCTTGGTATTAAATATCATTGCCCTGTCTGTGTTTGTGTGTAAACTGGAGATGAAAATGTGTTCCTGAAAATATCTACGATGCACTGTACTTTGCCTTTTATCATTTAAAGGTTTTGCCTGAGTCTTACTGCACCTCAGCCATTCTCTCTGCTGCTCTTTGTTCTAAAGTTGATGCAGAAAAGATTTCTAAATGATGTATAGATGGAGTATCACTGGGTTTAACTCAAACATAAAAGCCCATTACCAATTTAAAATATGAATTATCATGTGTCGTGTTAAGTTGAACTCATAGAAAATCAGGAGGCTGGATGAATTACGATGTAGTGGAAGAGCCAGTTATGCTTGCTACCATTTTATCCTCTAGTGATGGAAAGATTTGCTAACATGTATTTTAAATTAGGATATTAACAAAGGACTCGAGCTTTAGGTATTTAACATGAGACTATAAAGTGGAAAAGCTACCTGGGTCACAGAATCCAGTTTCTTGCAGTTGGAGGCAAACACATTGGAAATATTTAGTCCAAATATCCATTCAGATCAGAATGTTTCCTGGTTTTCTGGCTCTGCAAGCCCCTATGCTACAAAGCACTGCCTCAGCAAACACAAAACATTGTACCTTTTAACATAATAAAGAAACTATGATATGCCTCAAGAAGACAGCAACAGAGGTGTTGATATCCAGGAGTTCACAAGAATCCCAGATTATTAGGAAAAGCCTGGACACTTGTTGGGTGTCCCATGAGACTGAAGGGGTAAGAGTGTACAAAGAACCCTGGGCCTGCATGAATCCCTGCCCTGCTCAGCAGCGAGAGCCCGGGCAGGCGCAGCGGATTGCTGTTCCTCTCCTAGGGCAGGACTGAGGAAGCAGTGCTGGGTCTGGGTCGAGAAGTGGCATGATTATTGCTATTTTTTCAGGACTGACAGGTTCCTCCTGCCTGGAGGAGAAGGTGAAAGATAACATTGGCTTGTCTAAGTCCGCCTTCATTCCTGTACCAGTTCACACCTAGGTCTGTGTTTCATTTTGCCAGCCATAAAATTCTTCCACAAGAAACGTAGGTCCCAGCTCACTAAATATCTGATGGCATGTTTGCTCTAAATATTTGCTTTTTGCTTTGTCCACAATTTGAAAATAGTCTTTCCCAAGGCAGAAGCAGGACGCTTTCTTTTTTTAAATCAGTTGTTTTAGGATTGTAGAACAAATTACTTCCACATAATTGAAAATCTGCAGGCTTTTCTTTGTTTTCCATGTATAAAATTCACTTTTCTAATATGGGGTGGGGGGAAGCATATTTAAAAATTAGGCTCTTTGTGTTTCCACCTGGTTGAGAAAGTGGGAGGAGGACTGGAAAAGTTTTGTTTAGATAGTAATGATGGGTGCAAAAAAAGCAAGTGAAAAGCATAGCAGAGTACTTCAGGAGAGGTTTGTCAGCTCTCATTTTAGAGTGGCTGGATTTGTTGTGTGGATAAAAAGCAGACTTCATTTTCCATTGGGGTAAATTCAACATCTGTTCTTTGAGCTAATTTTTTAAAACAAATTTAAGTGGAGTAAAGTAACATCTTCTGCCAAAATCTTTGAAATGAAGATATTTATATTCCTTATTGTAGCAGGGGAATACAGTGTGAGCTTTAAAATATCCCGATTTCTCCCTTTCATGAGCAGCTATGGCATTTTGCCAGCTGAAATGGTCTTAAAATCTTCTCCTTTCGAGAGAAATTGAAACCTGCTTGGCTTTTTCCCCCCTTCTCTAGATGCAAAGTATCAGAAACAACAAGTATAGCATCAGATTGTAGCTGCTAGGAAGTGTAAGCATTTCACTTCATGCTATGCAGCATTTCTCAGGAAGGTCATTTAGAGAAGAAAGATCCCATGGCACAATTTGCCTCCTGCTTTATGAACTGTCTGCACTTTTTTAGCATATGGCTATGTGTTTATCTGCTTTTGCTTATGTTACAAATGCAAAAGGGAGATAAGGTAGGGAAAGAATATCTGGTAAGTCACCTGTGTTTTTCAGACATTGCTTAGAGTAGATCTTTTCAGTGCTTTCTTTTCTGTTCTAGGCATTAACAGCTTGGGAAACAGATTTCTGTGTTGCTTGTTTTGTGTCTATAAGCTGTTGGAAGAGTGGAATGAATTTTAGTTTGATTATATAGGGTCCATTTGTGCTCCTAAGTTACCCATTTGTTATAAGGACAGGTTCTAGTGTGCACTAAACACACATTTGCATGATTGAATGTGTTATTGTGCTTCCAAATGCCTCTTTGTCTGCAGTTATTCATGACCACATGATCTAGTGGCTAGAGCAGGAGGCTACGAGTCTGCAGACAATAATTCTAGTACTAGCTCCACCACTGCTTCATCATATGACACTGGGAAATCACGTGGGGGGGTAGAGGTGACAGTAGTTTGACAGCTATCTTACTGATACACAAAAGCAAGTACTAGCTATTTTTGCTTTACTGTGCAGAAGAAACACTCTGAACACTTGTACATATATGAACAATCACCTATGCTTTGTGGTCTGTACCACAATGTCTTAGTAATAAAGCCAAAACTCAATCCACACCTTTCATGTTCCAGGGCTCAGAGTGAGTTTTTGGAAAAAAAGATGTTCTGTGGCTGAAGTACATCGAAACTGTCATGGCAGCTGCCACTTGTGCCCAAGCTGATCAAAAGGGAGTGGCATTTTTAGCACTTCAAAAATTATAGTGATTGTATCTTGCAAAGTTTTTCTGTCAGCCAGTGAAAGGAGGCTGCAATAATCTACAACATTATACACTGGGGACATCATATACTGCCTTGCTTATTTTCCTTTGAGAAATAGAGGCAGATTAATGTAAGATAGTCAGTTTGGCCTTTCTCCTCATAAAGGAATGACACACATCTGAGAAGCAGCGAAGGTGATACAGATATGCTATAAGGACATGCAGGGTGCTGTAACATTATTGCTGTTCAATCAAGTCAAGAGACTTGCCGGATGCAATTCTTTCACCATAATTTTAGTGGTTGTGTTTGGCCACCACCAGATGAAACAATAGATTAGCTGAACATGAGCCATGGCAGTTCTTTTCATGGCCACGTTATCTTCCACTGAAAAGTTTCACATACAATGAAGTGGAAAAAAAAAAGAACTTTTTTCTTAACTTTGTAATTTCCTGCTCCTTCTTCAGCCTTTGTAATAACATATCATAGTGTCAAGACTTGATTAATTCAATGAATTATAGCAGAACTGGAGCTGTCAAGAGGTTGCCAGTGTGTTTTGATTGATATTCAATTACTTTTCTTGTAAACACCAATGATTTTAATGTCCTTATTTTATAAAGTTATTTATGAAACAAATTTCCTGGAGTCCATCAGTGAAAGAGCCAGAGTCACTACTGATATGTTAAGTCACACACACGGCACAGTGGGATTAGAATGAAATGTGGCAAAATACTTTAAAGTTTGCTCAAGAAAAGGACATGGGACCAAAAAATTCCTACTGCAAAGAGTGCCTTGAAATTAACCACAGCAGAGCCTTATGTTAGGTATTGCACATGGTGAAAATGCAGACTGACTGCAGTATCTGCATTCCTTCAATCTCACTAGAAAGTATTTGTACATCTATGTGATCCTACCAGTTGTTTTGTATGTGGACTATGGATTTCTTATGCAAAATGGACAGATAGGAGCCCTTGAGCTGACTGTGGGCTCCTCATTCATGTTGTTGAGCACTTCTCTGAATAGTTCCAGCATCAGCAATGACTCTACAATGACCCTTGAAGGACTGAATGCTTTATGTACCCTTAGTGACCAATATGGTCTAAGCAATTCTTTCTTTTCTTGAAACTCCTACCTGAGGGACAGCCTTACAAATGTCAATTTAGCACTTGAGAATAAAGCTGAATATGGTTAAATCTGGTAAAATGTTTTCCAGGATGTCATCAAAGTGTCAATTATTAATAAAAAATAAATTAGTTGTTTGACCTTACACACATGGTAAGAAAAAAGATCAAAAATGCACATGCAGTGTATCCTGCAACTTGGAAATGGGACTGCAGTGTGCTTTGCACTTGTTGCTTTTTTTGCTTTGAGGTCAGCAAAAAGCCGTAATGAGATTGAGTATTGCCACCTCTACTATGAATTAGTGGCAGAGGTTGGCTTGTGAAATAACAAATCTATCTGCAACAGGGCTAAAAAGACTTAGGAATCTCCAGAAGGCTGGTTCATCATAGGATGATTTTTGAAAGTCTGTGGCAAAGATGAGTGCACCATCTTCCCAGTCAATCCTTAATGTCTTACTGGAATCTGCAGTTCACTTCCTAAGTTAACAACCATGTTCCTATTTCTCACTCAAGACTGTTGAATACTTTGCTTTATAAATAGATAATTTTGCCATTTTAAAATACTTTATCTTCTTTATACAGCTTTGGGACTAACCCATCAGTGCACTATGTACATTTGTTGAATATCCTGGAATTCTTAATCGTCATCATAAACCTTGGAGGATAGATCTTGGACTTGATTTGCGGAAAAACAAAAAAGTTAAACAGTTTCATTTTTGTGTAGGTCATAACTTCTTTGTTAAAGCCTATTTTCCCGAAACAAAGGACATGTGATGCTGAACAGATACAGGGAACACTGAGGAAGGCAGATATCCAGAAATATCTGCTTTCTTCAGAGAAGGTATCATCTGCCCAATCAGATTGCTTCATTCTATTTCCATATTTTATGAATTAAAAATCTGTATATAAATGTAGAGTTTAATGGAAATTTAACAGCATATGCAATGAAATGCAAATGCTTTCTTAAGTGCAGCATTGCATTCTTAATTTTCCACTCAAGTAATTTAGAAGCCATTAGTTTAAGTGAAAATCTAAGATAAAGCACATCCATGTGGTTACAACGGCTCCTCTGAAGACTCCACTTGTAATTGTCTGAGACAGATAAATTCCTAATTGCATTTCATTACATTTTGTTACAGCTGGTGTAAGTGTATTTTGTAGATACCTGCCTGCCAGATGGGTTAGGTTATACAAAGCCTATATTTTCACACAGGAGCTATCTTCTCTGACTTGATTTGCTCATAATCCCTTACAAATGTTCAAAGTGCAGGTGACCATTTCAGCCAGATTCTAATTAGCAGTGAAGCAGTATAGTTCTAAAGCTAGAAGAAAGTGAAAACCTTCAGACTGTGTTGAAAACAAATGCAAATATTTGAGAAGGGAAGGCTCTGGCAATTGGACAGAGATGCAGATCTAAAGATACATAGTAGGAACTGCCACATGTTACTGAATCACCATGAGTCTATATAGGCTTGTAGATAATTCCACAGCATTGGACGAGTAGCTCAATATCAGAAATGTGAAACAAGATCTGCTTGTAAAAAGCAATGGCCCGAAAGGAGCTCACTCGCCGTAGGGTAACTTCTCTTCATCTGCAGCTGCACTCAAGGTAACAGGGCTATTAGGAAGACAGTGACAATACCTCAGGTCCCACTGCCACGTGTCAACGGTTGTTTAAATTTGTGCTTACCCAAATGGTCAGATATTTAAAACAAATTAGGTTCTTGCCTTCTGGGATGTTGTAACAAGGTCCGTGGACCAAGACTCACGAAAGAGAATTCACAGGCACAGCAAAGGTTGTGAAGCTGTGTACTTGCTGAAGCCAAACAGCTATATCTGAGGGGACTGCAGACGCAGGTAAATGAGATGTTTCTGAAACTTGAATGACCTCTCTTGCAAGCCATAGCTATAGGGACATTATTGCCTAGAAGATTTCAATGTGAAATCTACTCCGAAAGGTTAAAAAATGGCTTGCTTCACTCAAAATATCTGTTTGCTTCTAGTTATCAATGTCTAATATGCAAGAGAAAGGACATAAACGGAAATAACAAAAAGCCCCTCTTGACGACAACTCCACTTACTTTGGAAAATCAGTCACACCCTGGTCTCACTCAAATGCAGATGTATCAAAGGCTCTGTGCTGAAAGCATGTATTTCTTTTCCACATGTTTTATAACCAGGATTTCTGAAAGCAGAAGCATTGAGGACGATCGTGAAGAACACAAGGAGGGCAGTCTTGAAATTCAGTTTCTTTTTCAGTGGTACTGCAACTTCTAGACTGTTACAAAATACTGCAACTAAAATGGTTGTCCATAATTGTTCTTGGAACTTTTATATGTGCCTCTAGTTTCCTGTTACAACATGGAGTAGCTAATTAACAAGATACTGTATCCTCTTAAAATAAAAAAGAAAAACACAATAGTAAAATGTTGATCTGTCAGCAAAAGGCACCATGTGGAACTGCCGAACTCCTGCTGTCTCCCTGGAATGTCATTGCTGTGACTGCGCAACATGGCCAGGATTTCCTGACCTGGGAGGAGACTCCTTTGACAAAGCACAGATTCATAGTTAGAGCATAGAAATTTTTTAGCAGGGCACTGGAATACTTGGGTTTTAGCTGTTAGCAGCTGTGAGTTTCTTAAAGCAGCAATGTAAATAACTAGGCTGGTGTAAACAGGATGGGAAGACCACTTCTATACAGTTTTATCTGCGTGTATCTTTAAGGGATAGATAGGAAAATCCCAACTTTTTTTTTTCCTGTTAGGTAACCTCCAAAAAAACTGTTAGAGGATTTCTTTACAATTTGATGATTCAGGAACCAAGCAGTCACCATTTATTTTGCTCCATGTGCTACAATAATTCTCATCAGATCCACACTGTCTGAAGAGACAGCAGGTGTCAGATCTGAAAGAATAATTTCTGTTTGTTTGTTTAGTTTAGTTGCCATCTCCCTCAGCACACTTTACTGGATTATGCATCTGAAGATGCTTTTCAATCAAATTAGAGAGACCTTTACTCTAGACACATTTTAAAATGTGAGCTTTAAAAAGTAGATTTTGGTTATTTCCAGACTTTTTTTAAAAAGTCTTCTTTTGAAAGTGAGGGGTTGTTAGATTAAGTAAACGTCATGCCACCTTTCACAGAGAAGTTACTTGTGCCAAACAGAAGACTTTTGGGCTAACATTAAGAGAAAATTAAGCCTTGGCTTCTTTCTTTTTAAAGCCACAGCTGCAAAAGCAGTATGACAACTTGAATTTTTATTTTTTCTAAAATTTCACCTCTACCCAAATGAAGTTAGGTGTAACAGAAATAGCTCCTGTGATTTCAGTGATTTTTTTTTTAAGAGGCTGGGTTTTTGCAAAGGCAAATCTGTCTGTACATGAAGTAGAACAGCATTATAACATGGAGCATATAGAAGTTCACTAATGAGTATTGTGAACCTGTTACCTGAAATATCACTGGGAAGTAGCAAAGTTGGTTTTTTATTGCTAGAGAAGATTGCAGTGCATGGTACTTCTTTTAGTCTGAAACAATTATTAGAAGCCAAGTAGGGTTGTTCAGAGTTGTTTGCTGCTGGATATGGATATTTAAGGATTTTTGGAGTTCCAAAGCATTTATGGATTATTGTTTATTATTATTATTATGGCTAGGCCTGGGGCAGAGAGTAGGCGTCAAAGCTTTGGGAAGGGCTTTCCTGAAGTCTTGCCTTACACCTCAGGATATAACTTGTGTCTCTAAGACATGCTGCCAAATAGGGCCATGTCTATTATGCTGCTATCACAACTGTTTTGCTGGTAAAGCAAGTGCACTTCCAAGATGCCAGACAGCTAGAGGTCTGGGGAATGAGACATGAGCTGAACGCTAGCAGTCTTTCAGCAGCTGGGATGTTTCTTCATTGTCTGTATTTTCATTCAATATGAAATTCAAGTAAATCACATTTAATTACTCTTTGTAAGAGAATAGTTAGAGCCAATTATTTTTATTTTTAGTTTATTACTTTTCCTAAGGAAAGAGATTTCAGACACTCATGTTTGGTCTTTTGCTTTCCCCCATAACTCAGCTGTTTAATATCGACTAAACTTTGTGGAAGATTGAAGGCCTCAAAGTTTCTGCATGTTTTGTGAAAACACTTAGGTGAAAAACAGCTTATTGATGCCATTACTGGACAAAAATTGGAGAATCTGTATTGAATGTTTGTATTGCAAGCATCCTGACTATGAGGAAAAACTTCATGCAAGTTCAGTTGTTGCTAGACTTCAGGCAGATACACAAGTAATTATCTTATCTGCAGAAGTTCATTCTTTATTGCCGAAGTAGGAAATCTCAATAAAAGCTCCTTGTGTTTAGGGAATTGTGCATGTCCTTTTCTTGCAGGAATTATGTGACTAACATGAGAGAGTTTATAATTAATTTCTTAGAAAATGAATTAACCATGAATAGAAACTTACTGGAAACCAGGTTAGGTGGTTATTCTGGTGAACACAAGTTGACGGCTTGAGATTTGTATTTTTCTGCCTAAAATTGCAAAGGTGAATTTGATATTTTCCAGTCTGGAAACAGTCATATTCAAGGGTTTGATCTGAGGCAGATCTATATAACCCAGTGCATTTATCTGAGAACAACCTAATTGTGCGAGAGTAACCGCTAAGCCGTTCTGGGTGACTAGGTTGCTAATACACAGTTTAGCATTGGCTGTCTTTATTTTCATCTGCTTGTTATTTGAATGCAATTCTCTTCTTCTGCCCTCCCAAGTAGGGGTGCGCGAATTAGCTGAAGGAGCTGATTCTAGGAATTCTAACTTGAAGAGAACTATGTGCCCCCAAATTGCCCTGTTTAACTCCCTTTCATGATAGCTGCAGATGAAGGTCTCATCTGAACTCATGAATTAAATGGGAAGACTCCTACTGTCTTCAATAAGCATTGAATCAGACCCTAAAGGCTGTGAATTAAAATCAGTTAAATAATAGTTTTCCTGTGGCTTTCATTATGCAAATATCCAAACACCTCAAATACCTTCAAGGACTTTGGTGGTGGGAAAAACCCAACTTTTTCTTTCCAATACTTAGTTCTGTCCATTGACTAAACTGGCATTACTTGAACAGACTTGCTGCAGTGTCTGCAATCCATCCGGGGTTCAAAGTGCTTCAGCCTTTGTTTTCAAGTAATATAAATTCTCATCCCTTCCATCTGATTTCCTATTATTCTCCTGTATAAAAAGCATGTAAAAAATAATGGTAATGTAAATCAAGTTATCTGATCAGAATATTTGCAGGTAAATATTTGATTTTATATTTGCAGGACTTCAAACACTTTCCCTTGGTGAACTACCCTCCCATTAGCAGTGGCTGTATTTAACTTCAACAGCATATGGAAAACTTAATACATTGTACTCGGTCCCTTCTGCTGTTTCCATGTCGGCTCATTGGTGATTTATTATTGTTAAAGACAAAGTAACATATGCTCTGATCACTTAATAAAAATACTTTGAAGTGGTGATTCTAATGTAGTCTTGACAGGTCATATGCTCATCTGATAGAAATTGATGGAGTTATAGCAAACTCTGCGTAGCTTTGCTGATTTATACCTGTCTTAACCTTGAGTTATAAAACTGAGTTTAATTTTGTCTGAAATGAAATTCTTATTGAGTGCCTATCACTGCAGAAAACTGTATTAAATCTCAATCTGCACAGTTTATTTCTACTTTACACAGCGTCGTATACATGATTTCTCTTTCTAGAAAAATCTTAAATTCAGATGTCAGTTGGACTCTTTCTGTTGATATCAGGGCTAGGCCTTGTGGTAACTGTGGATAGAGCTGCAGACCCTAGGGAAGAGGGAATGCATTTGCACTAGTCTATTAACGACCAGCATTAGCTTTTTGTTGTCTTGCTTGACTCTGGAGATAATGGCCCAAATCCACCCAGTATAGTGGGGATTACACCAATAATAACTGTGCCCCAGCAGAGTCTTGGCTACCTATGCCATGGTGCAGTTGCTCTAACCCATCAGATGGGTCAGCATCAGCACCTTACACATGACAGTGCAGATGATCTTTCTCCTTCAAGTGTCCAGAGCAGGCTTTTCAAGGAGAGGGTGCTAACGTTCAGCTACCTTCAGATTTTAAAGAAATGGAGATACGTATTCAAACCTAAACAGATAACTCTTCATTGACAGACAGTTGGCTTCAGGAAGTCATTCAAGACTCAGACAGGGATTATTCATGGGAAATTACCAATACAGGCCTGCAGACTATGTAGATCTCACATCAAATTCATGCCATTTCTTCATGTGTGCTAAGAACCCTCCAACTTTGTGAAAGATGCTGTGTAATCAATCATAGCTTATGGGGGGGAAAAAAAAATTGTATCTTTGTTGGTCTTCGATCAGAGGTATGGTAAATTCATTGACACTGTTAAGGAAGATTACTGATATGGTATAGGTATCTAACACAGTAAGAAAAATAAACCATCACATAATGGCCAGTGGCTGCAGTTATGGTCTCAGCTTAGTTTATGTGCTATCGGTAAGAAACAAAAACCACAGAAAGTTTTGCCAGGTTCTTTGGGATCTTGAATTTAATGCTGCATGATTTTAATTAGCAAAAATGTGCAGAATACTGTGTGGGCTGTATGTTGCCCATGGAGATACAAGGTGTACTGCAGTTTCTTATGGATCACTGCTGAAAAAGCTAACTTGATCAGGAACATAAGGGTAAGGAAAAATATTTTGTGTTTTGGAAGTGTAATACATAGAAACCTACTTGCATGTTTGGATGCCAGAGCCATTCTGGCATCCAAATAGTTTGAACTTTAACAGCAACTGTTTCTTCTAACTGAAATTGCAGTTTTCTACTGTCTGAGGGTTGGGTTTTTCTGGCCCATATGTGCTCAATATTAGGACAAGGCAGGAACAGAGACAGCCTTAGGCTATGTCTGTGTTAGCGAGCAGTTTGATGCGAGAGGAATGGATCTACATGGCCAGGCACCTGCTGCTGAGGATGTGACATCTGTACTAGACACAGAGCTTTCACTCCGGAGCTCATCTGTGAGATGTGAACACCGGCTAGTCACGTGGTGTGTGAGCCTCACATCTGGCATGTGTTTTCCGGTTTAGTTTTATCTGGAAGGAAATGTACTTACACACTCAAAGATGTCCCTACAGTGTAAGCTGAAGTGAGATGAATGGAGCTGATCAGGAGATCTACTTCAAAAGTGCACTTCTGATCTAAATTCAAATGGTGATGTGGATGCACCAGGAAGTTCCCCACAGCAAAACTGATAATGACGAGAAGGCAATCTTGCTTATGAATTACGGAAACTGCTCTGAGGGTTTTATTTTTCTGGTGGGGTGTTTTTGCCTGTCAGGAAAAAAACCAAGCAAACCTTGAACCTTCACATGCAGTGGCAGGTGTACAACACACTGCACTAGGGACACATTTCTGCTGTACAGTGTACAAGTAATCTCCACAGCGACCATCGTTCCTGACATAGTACCCACACTTCAGTGTATTAAGTAGCAAAAATAACTGAAATAAACTATTATTTTTTTCCTGCAACCCTTATGTAAGTGCTTGCTTTTACAGAAAGCTCTTGTACTGCAGAGATAATAAGCATGTCTGTTTATTTTAAGTCACCTTTTTATTTCCATTCCCCCCACTTACATGTATTTACTGTCATGCCTTTGTAGGTCCTATCATCTTTAGGATACAAAGCTACTGGGAATGAGGACCTGTTTTCTCTCCTTGTCTGCAAAGCTTTGTGCATTGCTATGACACTATAAAATAACAGAAGAGAAATAAAACTGACTCTGAGACTTGCTAGCTTTCGCAGTAGTACAATGAATTGAGTCGAAAAAATCAAACTGAATGTAAAAATAACTTCTTGTGTGTTCTTGCACTTTAAACAGTGTATTTTCTCAAGTCTTTTTACAATAACTTAACTATTAGAGAAAAAATGCTGTATTAGAATGACGTTAAGGGCTTAAAATAAACTATCAGAAGTAGTCAAGAAATTCAGTGTGAATGTATAAAGCTAATCTTGTACAACCTATTAAGGTATCGTTTCTAAAATGTCTATACTTAGCGCTCCATGGTTAAATGGCAGCAAATTTAAAAAGCAGTGGCCTAAAAAGGCTTTGAGTTAACCTGCATTCTATATAACACTTTTAAAACTGCCACTTGCTCAAGTGTGATTTTTATGGGCTGCTAAACATTGAGAATTGTCCAAATACATCACCTTGACAAAACAACTGCATCCGAGATGTTTGGACCTAATTCAGTGTGAAACATTTGCTGAACTTGATAGCCCAGACATTTGGGTATTTCTCTTAATGATTTGAACCAGCGCTCGCACATGGAGTCGAGAGCTGAGCCACTCCCGAGCTCCGGGGTGGCTCTACTCCACACAGCAGATCATGTGCGGGAAATTCCTCTTTTACAAATAGAATCACAAAGGTTCCCTTTCAACATCATGGCTGCCTCTTGCCTAGAACTTTTGGAAACATAATTGAGGACATTGCTAAACTAATCATAGCCACAATTCCCAGGCTATAGGGAAAAATAAATGGCATTGAATAAGCAATAAAGCTAATTATTCTTCAAAGTCCTGTTAATCCTAATACTGTATCAATAGTCTTAGAAGCAGAAATACATTATTTAAAATAAATTTTGCTTGTTATAGTTTTTTTTTCTTCATGCCAGGCAAAATCTTAACCTTTGGAGTAGTTCAGTGTTTGCTGGTGATGCAACTCTTCTTTTATCCCACCATCCCCTTCAGAACTGCTCAAAGGAAACTCTCTTCCCCTGTCGCAAGATCAGTGCTGGTTTGAATGCTTCCAGCTTCCAAGTGCTTAGATTGTGGTGTGGGAGTTTGTTTCTGTTCAGGTGGTCTATTATATTCATATTAAATTGCTGCTTGTTATCCTGACACATAATTTTCAGATACTGGAAATCAAAGGATACTTGTTGAGGGTGTTCTGCACTGCTGAAAGAACAAATAACTCCAGAGAGACAAAGTCACTTGGAAGGGAAGCGCTGCCATTGCCAAGAAGAGTCTTAGCCAATCTTTCTGTAATAGTGCTTAAGACAGACCACAACGGGTGTAAAGTCACTGTGCTTAACTGGGTATTGAATGGTATCACTGCTGTTCAGTGGCATAGTCAGGTCTTACAAAAATTCTTCTTTTTTTCTGTGTTCAGTAGATAGGAAATTAGAATGAAGGCGACCTGTCATGACAAAATCAAGGGAGAGGGAGAACAGTGATTGAAGTAATTTATTTTCTGTAGTAACTGTATTTTTAGTCTCAAAAGTCTTTTGGTTTTCCCGGAATAGTGTATAGTTCTTATGCAAAATAAAGATTTCCTTAGAGACTGCATCACCCTGCAGTCTAGCAAAGATGCTCATAATGAAGAGGTTTCTGGCAAGCGCACGGCATAGCCATCTGCATTGCATAGGAAAAAAACTGCTCTAAAACTTTCTAAAGTCAAATCTCCACTGTTTTCACCTGATGTCCACATACTAGCACTGTCCCTTTTTGCCCCTGTACACACATATGACACCTGTGAAATGTATGCTCTTCCTCCCTTCTTGCCCTTGAAATTTAGGTTTTGACAGAGATTGTTACAACTAAGAGAAGGAAATGAACCGAGACCCTGAGGCCAAGGAGAAAGGTCCATGTGAGCTTCTCCTTGTGCGTGACTTTCAGGGCTACTGCTTGTTGTCTTGGTTTCTTTGCTGGAGAAGTTACTGGGTGGCTCAGGCCATGGACCTCTCGCCTTTTACCAAACTGTTGTTCAGAGAAGAGCAAAGTGAGGCAACAGGCACTGGAGACCTGGCTGTGCCAGGTACGGCTGTTTGTCTTCCCTGCTAAACTTCAACAAATAAACAAAACCTAGAACTGCCCCACAACCAACAAGGAAAAAAGCTGTTATTGCACAAATGGTGGTGTGTGTGCGTAGGGATTTCTTCCCACAGAAAATGTGATCAGTTAATAGTACAATTTGCAACGATTGAAAGGCAGATCTACTGTGTGTCTTCTGGTATGATGTGCTCTTGGGTAAGTAAAGGTGAAGAAAAAATTTCCTATTTGTTGGGGCAATGTCAATCAGATTGAGTGAAGTAAGACTGCTTGTTGGTTTGCAAACAACTTGAGCAAGCATGCAGGCAGCGGGACAACAATGCAGCAGAAATTCCAGAATGCTGTTTCCTAAACCTCCTTCTATTGCATCTTTCTCTTCTGTGTTGGTCTGAAGTGCTTTTTCTCTTTTTCTTTTAAAGAGACTTTTAAACACTTGAGGGCAAAATCCTAAGGATTAAAGAATATTGTTTTCGACTTCCCTGCTCGTTTGATGCCCAGGGAATGTGTCCCTCCATTCTAATGTTTAAAATTATGGACGCATACTACACCTCTGTTCCAGAGGGACACACAGTGACTGGCCATAAAACTGAGGTGTCTGCTTACTTTGAGAGCTCTCACTGTCACTGAAGTCAATGATTTTAAGGCTCATGGATCGTCTTGATTTTGTGAATGGGACCTTATTATGTGAAAATTAACTTAATCTGGAAACAAGTAGTCATTAAAACAGCAGGGAAATATGGGCTTGGGTTGCTCTCTAAGGAAGTAAAAACCCAGTTTTGTCTGTAAATCAAAGAGACAAATTGGTTTGGAGCAGTGTTATAAACTCAAGGCGTAAACAACCTAGAAAATATATAAATAAATAAAAAATTCTTATGCAGTTCTTCACACATTTTAAATCAGTACACAGGTAGCTCCTATGTTAATGCAGCATCAGTTTGGGTTCTGAAGCCAGCCTGCTCATTCCCCTCCCAGGCTACCTGAAAGCAGAGCATGGGGCATTGGAGTACTGCGAGCCTGGCAGGATTTAACTGCAGCCCAGGCTCTGCAGTTCCAGCCATCATGAACGTGAACTTTAATCTTGGACTACAATATGAGCTGAACATATAATGACTATTGTTCAAAAGGTAAGACCAAGTTCTTTGAATCTCCCAAGAGAAATCTTCACTCTATGAATAAAGTACTGGAAGGGTTGGACAGGTGGGGTAACCTAACTTCTTGAAACCTAACAGAAACAGTGAGCAAAAATAAGGAAGCTATTGCTGCCAAGACAGTAGCAATAAGGCATTTAGGCTGACCTCTACCAGCCCTCAAATTACCTTTCCACACTTTGTGCATGACCGTGGTGATACTGGCTGTGCAGCCTTCATTATTCCAAGCCCTGTCTGCAAATTGCCTCCTACCTGTAGCACGGCTATAATAGCAGAAATGACCTGCTGCCCCAAAATCAAGAGTAAGATTTTCAAATCCCTTCATGTTGACACTTTGCTGCTCTGGCAAGATTTAGCATCAAGCTACACTCTGTGGCTCAGCTTTTCTGAGCCCTACCAAAATTGTAGTCTTGATGAAAGTGAGTCCTAAAGGGAATTAGGTTACTGAAAATATACTCTAAAATTAAAAAAAAAACAAACCCCACAAAACAAGAAGTGGGATGTTGGAGATTGTTATATTAGCTTTTTATAAGTTCCTGTTCTGTCTATAACTTGCCTTCAAAAAAAAAAATCTAAATTATGGGGGAAATGACCACTGTTAGTCTTGTGCATGGTATTTCTGTTGAGCATCTGAACTATTTTGGAAGGGGTGTTTGTAAAGATCACAGAGAGCAGAGTTCCCAGCTTCTGAAGGATATTTCAAAACCACTACTCCTATTTACCTGATGTAAATATGTAAACAGAAATCTCAATTTCATATTTCCTTTTCTCCTTTTTCTCCTATGTTTTCTGTCTCTTCTATCATCTTGAGCCTGAAGATGGGAGATGGATGAAAAACATAGTAGTATAACTTCAGAGGCCTGCTGGACAATGGCAGATCACACTGGATTGGATCAGAATGAGTTAGTTTCTTTGAATTGTGCTATAATTTTAGATTATTGTATTCCTTCTATAAAATGCATAACTAGCAGTATCAATTACAGTTACTCGATTTCATAGTTTCTTCTTAAATTCCATTTAAATTGAAAGTCTCTCTATTCATCTCATTTATGCTAGAAAAATCCAACAAAAATGTCAGTGAATATAGTCCCACCCCTCCCAGATTCTCCAGTTTAAGGAACCAGTTATTGTTTAAAGTGGGAATAGTAGGCGTGTAACAGACCTTTAATGTTAGAAGAATCATTGCTCTGTCAGTTCAAATGGCTGGATTTAATTACAACTGCGTGCTTTTCGTTAAAATAAACTGATGACTTTTCCTAATATGAAATTCATCGTCTTGATAAACCATCTCAAGATTTTTTTTTTTAATTTTCTTAATTTTATTGCCCTTAGATTTATTTTTATGGATAGTAGGGACTATAAAATATTTAATGCATGAGTGAGAGATCTGGATGTTTATAGAATATTTATTAGGTACATTAGAAGATTCTTTGTTAGTTTCTGTCTTCAACCACAGAAAAAAAAAAGTTCGGTTCTTCTAAGGGGAAGAATATGCACGGAGAGAGTCTTGCTTCTGTGTGCCTTTGGGATAACATAGGTGTACAGCAAGATAAAATCCACCACTGTGCAGAGGTTAACGCACAATGTGAAATCACAGTTAGGGGCTGAGGGTCTTTCAGGATGCATCTATCCATACCAGCAAGAACCAAAATATTCATATGACTTATTTTTTTAATTCCCATGGTATCTTCTTGGTGGAGATTACTGTATGCCTTTGGGAAATATAAACCTTTTTTTATAAATCTGGAAATAGAGAACTTATCTTCTGCTGGGGTATTTAGTCACAAGGCCGATTGCTTATTCCAGTTCTCATATCTCATATATGACTTATAGTTTAAATATCATGTTATTGCTATTTGGTTTAAGATTTAATTATAGGTTTTAAATGTAAAGAATAGAAACTTATTAACTGTCTTTAGGTAAGACCTGAGCCGTCTCTCTTTACCTGGATAGCTTGAAGTTCCCATTTGTTGGGTACTGCAGGAAAACTGTGATTTAAAATAAGAGCATAAATCCCTTTTCCTTTTAGATGATTTTTTGCTGTTACAACACTTTTAATATTGTTGAAGTTCCTGCTCGTGGCCTTCTTGAGAAGTCAGCATAAACGACAAGACAGACAGTTGACGGATACGTACCTTACTGATAATAATGGGATTTTTTTCTATCAACCTGAATAAGATTGCTTATCAGAGATTTTTCAAATAAACCAATGATTTGGGAGAACTTTTCCCTGGGCTGTGCTTGATAGATATTGACTGCCGATTTAACCAACAACAGAATACTTCTCTTGGAAGTACGCTGTTTCTTTCAGATCAATCATTTTTCCACTATGACACTACAGAAATCTCATGCTATGAAATAGGATTATGTATAATCTTACTATGAAATTTTTTAATCAATGAGAAGTGGTCTGAAAGTACTCAATCCCAGCCATGAATGTAGCATTTGTAAGTAGATATTTGAGCTGTAATAAATGTTTCACATTCTTCAAAGAATTTTGCTGGAGATAATTTGCAGTTGCAATGTGGCGGGACAGTTCACTATAGAAATGACAGAAAAGAAAAGCTAACCAACCAGGAGCTCGTTTGTGAGTTACACACCGTGATTATGCAGTTGGACCAGATGATCGTTGTAGGTCCCTTTCAACTAAGCTATGCTATTGCTAATGCAACTTTATAATTTCCAATTTGACAACTTCTGTTTGCTGGTTTTAATCTTAAGTTTTGTGTACTGGTGCGGGATAGAAACAGTAGTTCCTTTTGTGTTGCCTGAAAATGTTCTAAAGCCCCCTTTCCACCTCTCCTTCCCCAGTGTTTTGGTTGCATTTTAGAAGAGAAAACTGGAAAAGAGAAGGAGAAGGCTTCTGATTTGGATTGTTTGTAATGCATGTAGAGCATGACTCTTTAATTTCCTGAACACTGTAATTTCTTTATTGGCTTAAAGATAAAGGAAGGAAGGAACCTTATCTGGGGTTTTGTCTGGGGCGTAACTGTGATCCTGGTAAATGCAAATGGCCAGATGTAATATTGGGGTGAGAGCTGCGTGTGAGGAGTGCAGCTACTAGGGGTGCATTTCTATACAGTTTTTAAAACTATTTACTCCAATCTATATGTTAGGTACAGTAAAAGGCTAGACTAAGGACTGGTTGGAGCACATGGTGACTTACAATAAAATGCATAGTTTTGTAAGGGATGCTAGGAGCCTTTGCCTTTGTGATAATAGGGCAATGCCAGCTATCAGAATTATCCTTGGGTATCATAGGAATGGCTAAAATAATACTTAACTTTTTAATTTTAATTTTTATTTTTTTTCAAGCACCTAAGAGTTCACAGTTTTTATTGAATTTTGTTGTAACAACTGAGGTCTAGTATTATACTTGCAATTAAAAAAAGAGATGTTGGCAAACAGTAATAGTTTGCTATTGTAAACCACCCTATTGCCACAGGGCAGACTAGATAACAGAGGTTATCTGTTGCTGTGGATTTTTGGATGGGAGTTACTTTCTCAGCAAATTAATCTGATATGTCAAATATTCGGCATTTTATCCATCACATTTCATTGCTTGCCACAGCCGTGTAATTGCACTTGGTGTGCATGCTCATAGCGTCAAGCTTCTGCGTCCTGAGCTGTTGAGCTATGCCAGGATTACGAACTTAGATGCACCTAGCAGAAATAGAGAGAATGGAAAGGCTGTGTGTTTAAAAAAAAAAAAAAAAAAAA
>Ga0065711_1031306_pt1 | contig 30037 bp, 20 predicted proteins | sample Hoacrofraction12_FD_59098 | JGI IMG/M metagenome (GOLD analysis project Ga0065711, IMG submission 59098) | Hoatzin crop microbial communities from Cojedes, Venezuela - Epithelial fraction 12 v2 (version 2) | ecosystem: Host-associated > Birds > Digestive system > Esophagus > Crop | place...
TTTTTTTTTTTTTTTTAATTCACTCCCTCCTACATCATTACTGGGCTGAGTAGGGAAAGAATTTTCTTTCTCCTTAAAGGTATGAATAATAAGGAAGGGGATAATTTGCTCCAAGAAAAGCCATTTTCACATGGGAGGCAGCTAAAGCTGGGAGCTCTGTTATTCTTTCCTTCGGAAAAGATTTTCATCGTGCAAATGTTAAAAGTCAGCAGCCATTAAAGGGGAAGGAGAAACAACAAACTGCTGCGTTTCCTTGTCATTGCAGACCAATTATTCTTCTAGTAGCTGCACTCCTGTGTACAGTTTCTTGGTTGCATGCATGCAAAGCATAGATTTTTTGGTCTCAGATCTGTTCAGTTTAAAATAAACTCTTTATTTTAGATGAGCTTAATAACGTAGTGCACATTGGTGCTTATATAGGTATGAAATTTATCTATAACGTAGTTAAAAGTTCTTTTCACTGGCTTAGTATGCCATGTGTTTTTACACCATGTATTATTGCACTGGTGTAGCTAGAGAGAAGCTTGGTTCTCAGAAGTGAAGATGGCCCTTTTAACCTAGATTGTGCTGATATGTATGTTGTCATTTCAGGTGCAGGTGAAGTCAGCAGCGACCAAACATAACAAGGTGTAATTTGACTTCTGTAGACTTAAATTAAAACTTGCTGTATTGCCTTGGATGAACGTTTTTGTTTTAAATAACTTCTGCACTTCGTTGTTTGGTGGGAAAGCACGGCCAAATGTTTTAAAGAGGTATCAAAAATCATTTGTTTTGGCTAACAGTACATTTCCCAGGGAATCTCATCCAGGAGAGATCTGAAGTGCTCTGAATCTGTTCAGAGCCTGGACCCTCAGAGCACAGCCCAGCCGCTGTTTCCCAAGCCCATTGTTCCCACCGCACACGAACGAGCCAGTTGGTTTTGTAGGGACCATGGGACAGGGGGCTCCCTCCTGCTGTGGGTGCTGGGAGGGAGCAGGTGATGAAATGAATAAAGGCAAGGTGTGCTGTACAAAGACACCCTAGGCAGGCTCACACTGAGGCAGTCAGAAGGACTTAGGAATCTTTTCTCTGTTTCTACTCTGCGTGAAGTGTATAATAGAAGTAAATATGTGTATGCATGTGCTGCTCGAGCTACATGATGCTACCTCTGCTACACTGGCATTCTATTCCATTTGGATTCTGTTACATTAGGAAGCTATGATTTAATTTGTAGTTAACATCGTCTCGTTAGCATGAACAAAGCCCCTAAAACCAACCAACCAAAGTAGTTATGCAGTGGTGCTGGATTTCAAAGTGTTGAATTTCCACATCTGTAACTTCTGATTCTAATGCTGTGTCCTGTATGGTAGCAAACTTTAAAATTCTGGGATGAGTTTTGAGATATTACTAAGCATTTAGTAAGTGCCCAAGAGGATTTTGTACCATAAGGCTTACTGGCACTTAGTGGGTCTTGTGCTCTGTCTGCTAATGCTTGGGACTTTAAGATTCAGGATTCCTGGTGCGTTTCTCAAAGGCCTGACTCCTGAAATCAAGGCATTTACTTTGTTCTTCCCCCCTCTTTGAAGTTATGTTTCTGTTACTTGTAAAGAAAAGGTTGAAAACACAAAAGCAAGTAACGTGAAAGGCTCAGATATGCAAATATAAATAATTCTAGATCTTTTTCATGGCTTAACAACAGTCTCACACTTTGTGCTTGGCCTGATGTATGCCTTTTTGAATGCTAGAAGCTGGTCATGGTCAAAGTCCTACTGAAATTTTCACTCCATTTTATACTTCAATCAACATGCAATTATGATGGCTTTAAGAAAGGCACTCTCATAATCCGTGGCTGTAGGTGCTGTAGCACACAACTTGCTCTCTTTACATTAATATTTAAATTGCTCTCTTACTGTCTCTAGCAACTTCACCCAGCTTTCTGCAGTTGCTATGTGTTACTTGGACGTGTCAGGGCAGCTCCTTCCAGTCCAGCCCCAATATGATCTGCAGGTGTCACGGAGCAAGGTCTGATGTGGAGACTGAGCTCTGGAGCTTCCAGGCCAGCAGAAGCTGGAAGCCCCACGGGGTGGCTGCCAGCTCCTGGGAAAGAGTGCATCCAGCAGCGGTACATGGCCCCTCTCCTGCCAGAAGAAGTACCAGAGTGGCATGACGCTTTCCAGAATCAGGAACAAGCAATTTCAGAGCTGAAAAAGGGTCTGAGGGATCTCCTAACATCACGATATATTTAGCTCATGGAAATGACTACAGGAAAGGTAAATGGGAAGATGACCGAAGAGAAGGGTTTTCTAATATTGAGCGAGCTTTCTTTGGAGTCTGAAAGGCCAAAAATATGGTCACAATGTCTAGCTGGAGACCAAAGATGGGATTTAGAAATGGAACAATTTCTCAAACTGGAACTAAAGACAGAAGTAAGTATGCTGTATAAAGGGCAGAATGAAGACATTTTAGTAAAACTGACACTGAAAAAGAGAGGATAAGCTGCTGAGAACATCCAGAGGAATTTTCCTGAGAGGAGACTGTCACAAGAACTGCCAGAATTGGCTAATTTTTCAAATGGTTTTTATTAAAAATATATAAATTTAATTTCTAACATGAAGGATAATTTATCACAATAGAAATAATTAAATGTTCAGCAAAATGAAGATGCATTTTGATGCCATTCCACAATTATTCTTGACAAACGCTTGTAATTTGGCCCAAACAATAGCAAGGAGGCTCTGTGGGTATCATAATATGCGATCTAGACCTGAATGATTTGTTTCAGTCATCACAGAGAGAGACAATAGGAAGGAACATGACAAAAATATAGAAAACAGTAAGTAGGGCTGCACGTAATTTTGGCTCTCATTTTTATAATAAATCTCATGGTAGTTTGTGGTTTGCTTAAAGCTTCAGCTCCCAGATTGGTGTAGTAAATAAGAATCTGAGATTTCATGACAGAAAATGAAGTTTCTACTTTTCACGATTGCAAGAAGACTAATACAGAGCGAGAAAATGAACCAAAATACATATTTTAAGAGTCGAATTTTGTAGAGTTTTAACTCAAAAATGAAAATCTACCTTCTTACTTAAAAAAAAGGCATAAAGCTAAAGACTTGATCCTGCTGTTACAGCTCGGGTCAGTATTTATGGTGTGTGAGTTGCTCAGACAGACCTTGCAAAGCCTTGTATCCCATCCTTTTCTTTCCTTAGCAACCTTCTCTTGGGGCCTTGAAAACAGCGTGTCTCTGCCCCCTGTTTTACTTGCTTTTTCCTTCAGCAGATGCTGACGAGCCCAGCGGCTGATTCCCGTTCTGATCTGGAATACCTCCAGGGGCGTGCATGATGCCGTCCGGCTGCTTCTCTCCTGATGGGGTGGTGGTGGACGGCGGGGGAGAGTCGGACCGTTGCTCTCCCGCCACAGCAGCAGCCAGCATTGTTCCTTTTTGTTTACTTCCCTCTCTCTAAACCAGCAGGGCTCGCAGCAGAGGGACGTAGCTCTCCTCATTAGAAGAATTAGACGGATTTATGAAAGAAGGACAGAGCGAAGGAGAGCTCTCTCTCTGCCGTGTTCGCCACTCAAGGCCGGGCACCTGCCCTGCTGCTGGCTGCCGTGCTAGCTCACGCACCCACCGCAGTGACCCAGGCAGGCTGGAGGGCCCCCAATGTGTCAACCTTGGCACCTCAGTGAAAATACACAGATATATGCAATAAACACCTTTTTGCTTCACGTGGTATTCTTCACGTGCTGTATGTTCCAAGGTAATACTGAAGGTCTAATTAAAATAATAAAGGAAAGGGAAAAATCCCATGTTGGACCCTTCTGTAGCATTAGCTAAGTGGAAATTTTGGCTTATAAAATGCTCCTCAAGGAGGTTTGCTGTATCGCTGGAACAGGGAGGGCTGGTACAGCTTTGTTCCTCTCCTGCACTGTGGAAGTTTTGCATTACTGTTAAGAAAGGCTTATGTATGAGGAATTACAAAATTCTCTTCTTCCAGGGAAAATGTTACAAGTGTCCTTTGTTCATCACATTTCCTTGGTATCTTCATGGCAAAATACGCTGTGTACCAGGGAAGTTCTACTGCACACTGGAAGACTGTAGACATATTTAAAAACACATTTAATCTTTTTAAAGAGTTTTGTACAAGCAGACAAACAAAGAAAAAGATCACTGGCAATTCTGCCTGTTGTCTTTCTGCGTGGCACAAGAATCAAACGCCAAACTCACCAAAGTTGCCAGCCGCTACCATTTCCCAGTGCTGCACTTGCGGTCACCTCTGCAAAAGGAACCGTACCCAGCACTTGTCATTGCTAACAAGACGGCATTTGTAGTGCCTGAAAGGCCATGGAATCATTTAGTAAATTGCCCCCCAAGTTTGTAAGGATATTTTTTGTTCAGGAGCAGATTGATGGTGCCAGCAGTTCAGCATATTTGATAGCCTTCCACACTGCAAACTCCATGAAAAGCTTCAACAAACGCGAGGAGCTCATGGTATAACCAAGCCAGAGAAGTGAAAGCAATCAAAGAACAAAGTAGATTACAAACTGACATGAAAAATCTTACTGCAATTGTAATTGCCTGTCACAAAATGCCTCATACCACCTGTAGGAAAAAACAAATCAGCATCTGACATTTTCTGCCACCTTCGCATTGTCTCAAAAGCTCTCAACACGTTCTCAGCTGGAACATCTGCCTCTGTCTTTTGCATACACTGAAAAGCAGTGCCAGACCCAGTTCCACCCATCCCACTCCCTCATGCAAAGCCTGAGTGTATTTTTGGCTTAGCAGATTGGCAATCCTGACTGGCACAAAGGTGATCCATGTGGAAATCCACACTCCTTTTACAAGGTTGCATTCCAGAAACTGAGCAAGAACACTCCCCTGGTTTCGTTAGGCCGGAGAGAGGTGGGGAGGGCAACCCCTGAGCCCTGGCCACCGCGCATTGCAGCCAGAAGAAAAACTTCAGTGCTTATTGATACCTGATTATTCTGTGTTCACTGGGAAACTGAAAGCATCTAAAAGCCTGTCCAAGCCACCACTTCATTGTTCAGAAGTCAGGGTTTCGGTAAGTAAATACACAACCTGATTTTTTCTGCCTCCAGACACGGTGATTTCACTGACGGTCATGGGCCATTCCTGTTGGAGGAGCTCAGTATTACTGCTGCTGTGTGCACGGGCGATCCACGGGGAAGAGACACAGCTGCAAAATGGAGAAAGGGTTAAAACACTACGCAGTTTGCCTCTTTCCTAAACAATCATCTGTACTTGCTTTCCCTCTCTCCTCAAAATTTCTGCCTTAGGGAGGTAAAGAATTACCATTGCCATAAACCGTAATCCAGATCAGATGTGCAAAGGCAAAGGCCTTGCTCAAGTATCAAAGGGGTCTTAAACTGCCAAAACAGAGCAAGAGAGACAAATCCCAAGGGAATCAGAGATTGTAATTTATGACTGACCTTCATTTTAACTGGGAAATGCATGCTCTTGAATGGCAGTGCATGCACGTTTTGTGTTGTTTCAGCTCGTTGGGAATCTTTGCAGCAGCGGTATTGATCTAAGCTCCCAAACAATGACTCGGGGATGAGGAATCACATATGCATTCCAGAAACATTTTTCTGCGCTGAACTCGTCTCAGCAGTGACAGTGCCCGCCTTTGTCGTCCTCTCTGCCACGGCCCTGCCTTCCAAGGCTCGCCTCTTTGTGTTGGCATCATCGCTTGCCTAAATGACTCCACATTTTCTGCATTCTCATAACCCATTTGTCTGGATTTGGGAGAAAAATGAGATAACAACTCTTCAAGGGTATTTTTGCTGCCACAGGAGCAGTTGATGTCTGGATGAGGTCTCAGTCATTCAATGGCTGAGCATTCCAAGAAAAAACAGACGTATTAAATCTTTGCAGTCAGAGATAAAATCAGAGCAGCACAGTGCCTCAGCCTCCCATGTGCTGCCTCCCTTTCTACGTTTCACGGGGTAGCATTTGACTGGGGACTCTCTCTGCTTCAAAAAAGTTTAGATTAAAATCTGGTTCCATGCTTATCTTTGTCATGGACCCAAACTGCACACTGAACTTTGGGGAAATTCAGATCCACATTTCCATCTGCATTTCATGGCTCAATTCCAGCCATAGTTTAAAACAAAGATGTTTAGCTGCTGTCAGCTTGTATGGGGTTTGCGTAGCAAGGTTCTGGCGGGGGGGGCTACAGGGGTGGCTGCTGTGAGAAGCTGGTGGAATCTTCCCCTATGTCCAACAGAGCCAATGCCACCGGCTCCAAGACGGACCCGCTGCTGGCCAAGGCCAAGTCCATCAGCGACAGCAGTAGCACCTCTGTGAGAACGTATTTAAGAAGGCGGAAAAAACCCTGCGCAACTGCAGCTGGAGAGAGGATGGAGAATATGTGAGAGCAACAACTCTTCAGACACCAAGGTCAGTGCAGAAGGAGGGGGAGGAGGTGTTCCAGGCACTGGAGCAGAGATTCCCCTGCACCCCACGGAGGACCCCACGCCGGAGCAGCTGGATGCCCGAAGGAGGCTGTGACCCTGTGGGGAGCCCACGCTGGAGCAGGCTCCTGCCAGGACCTGTGGACCCATGGAGAGAGGAGCCCACGCTGGAGCAGGTTTGCTGGCAGGGCTTGTGACACCGTGTGGACCCACACTGGAGCAGCCTGTTCCTGAAGGACTGCACCTCGTGGGAGGGACCCATGCTGGGGCAGTTTGTGAAGAGCTGCAGCCCTTGGGAGGGACCCCTCACTGGAGCAGGGGCAGAGTGTGAGGAGTCCTCCCACTGAGGAGGAAAGAGCAGCAGAGACAGCGTGTGATGAACTGACCGCAACCCCCAGTCTCCGTCCTCTGCCGCTGGGGGGGCGGAGGGAGAGAATTCGGGAGTGAAGTTGAGCCCGGGAAGAAGGGAAGGCTAGGGAAAAGGTGTTTTAAGATTTTGTTTTATTTCTCATTATCCTTCTCTGATTTGACTGGTAGTAATTTAAACTACTTTCCCCAAGTCGAGTCTGTTTTGTTTGTTTGTGACAGCAGTTGGTGAGTGATCTCTCCCTGCCCCTAACTCGACCCATGAGCCTTTCGTCATATTTCCTCTCCTCTGTCCAGCTGAGGAGGGCAGTGATGGAGCAGCTTGGTGGCACCTGGTGTCCAGCCAGGGCCAACGCACCACACAGCTGAAGTCAAGTACCGTGTTCCCCTGGCTTCCCATCAGATAATGCTATATCAAAGCAAATATTCATTTTCATAATCTCAGAATTATGTTCTGAATTACTTTTGAATTCCAATTAAACGCTCTAATGAAAAAGCTTATTTTCTAAATTCTGCCTTACATTTAACAAGAACTGCAAGGAATGGCGGTGCGCAGCAGGTACAGTGGAAAGAACAGATTGTCAGGAAAGCCTGTGGAGTTGTCCATTCTGAAGAAACCTCTCACCAAGACAGCAGCTATTCTTAAAATACACTTCATATCTGATAATGGGAAAAATATATTCTGTCATAAAAGTCAAAGCTTCTTCACAGTTTCCCCTCTCAGCTTCCTCTGTGAACAGCTGTCAATATGTGTATGAAACTAACTTAAAAAAAAATGAGATAGGTTTGATGTCTGATGCAAAACAGACTGATCTTTTAAACGGAGGTTTTTCGGGTAGAAAACCCTTTGGAGTTAATTGGATGGAAGTATTTAGGTTATTTTTCATCACTGCAACATGTTGTTTTGCAACACAAAATATGTCAATTTACAGTAAATACAGAGATGTCTGCAATAAATTAACTTCAGAGTTTCAGTAACACAGATGGTATTTCTTGCACTTTCCCAAAGGGCTACATTTGCTCTAGGAAAAGCAGAGATTTTAGCTATTCTGTTATTTTTAGGAGTTTGTTCATCCTCATCATTCCTACTTTGCTAAGAAGAGATAAAATCTGACTTACAGTTTATCTGCAACCAAGCAAGGAGATGAAACAATTTATTTTGTCACTTGCAATATGTTCCTCCTGCCTCCAGCAGTTAATTTTTAAGAAGTATATTTGTAAAAGAAATCATGAAGATTACGCACTCCAAAAGGCAAGTCTTAACGTCCGGTGACTTTTGCACAGGGAAGAGCCACATATCGGTGGTGTGGGACAAGATAAGAGCTGCAGTCTGTCCCGGGAGTCCCACCCTGCTGGGGTCCCTTCTCTGCTGGCTGGGGGATGGTCGGGCCCTCAGCCCCAGGGTTCTGGCGAGCAGCGGGTCGTGTCCAGCACCGCTTTATTTTCTCCGAGACGTTTATCGATGCAGTCACCCAAGATGGAGCTTGCCCTCAGAACGCACTAAACAGAGAAGGAAAAATACTATGGGACCAATCTTTTTAGAAATACTTTCATATAAATAAGCATATGTAACATTGCATAACGACCTTTGTTTGAGCTTACGTTCATGAGTGTCTTCGACATTTTTGGAACTTTCAGCCCTCATTCTGCTGCAAGACATTTAATTCAGGACACTCCAGTGAGGACAGAAGTGCCGTGTCCTTCCAACAGAAAGGGTGGCTGAAGCACACAGCTTGCAGCGGGGCCGCATCCATCCTGCCTCATCGCAGGCTCTGTGAGAGGGCTAACCTAGACGCCAGCTTGTCTTTGCTTCCCTCTACAGTCGATGGAGAGATCTGGCACCTCCAACGAGGGATTCAGCACGCACGGCTATCAAAAAAATCCACGCAGTTAACCCCACACACGGGGAAAAAGAAGATTCGGACTTTGGGGGCAAAAAAATACAACTTCTTTTTTTTTAATATCTGTAATTGTGGTGCTTAACTCATTCAAACTGAACACTGTAAAGTAAAAATCACTACTCTTTCATTTATCATGTTAAAACAGACAGAGGATGGCTTATAGATGTAACTTGCCAGTGACCACCTGTTAACAAGTGAGAGAAATATGCTTGTGGCAGAACTGTCATTGATTGACTGGCAAAACCCGCAAATGAACCTAGTGAGGAATTCAGAAACCTCTCAAGCTACAAATTCTTGCTGAAAGCAGACCAAGTTCTGCTCTCCTGAATTACGCATTTCTTTTAACAATGTTTATAATAAGCAAATGGTCATTTTGAGGTAAATGCGAGGGCAGAGCAGCAATCTGTGCAAACTTCCCTCTGCCGCCCTGCAGATTCCTCTGCTGCCTGGGCCTCCTCTGGCCCTGCTGATTTGACACTTTGCTTGATGTTTCTGGGATCAGAGTAAAACACATTTTAAATGTTCCTCTTTTACAGCTCAGTTCCTGTAGTACTGCATATGCCTTCAGGATCAGTTGTGGTAATAATCCTGAAGGCGTTCAGCAGCTCAACGAAATTGGTCCCTGTTTCACAAGAGCTTTTAGCAGTCCTGATGGATGCCCACCTGCACGTGCAGGCACCTAAAATCCTTTCACAATCTGCTTCAGCCAGTTGCTGTTTCATTCCTCCAGCTGATTGATGACAGTGAAGAAGCAGGAATCAAATCAGGGTTTAAATCTGCAGACAGCCTGAGTGCAGTGTCTTGTGTGCGTTGCTCAAAGAATGGACTTTTTCCACAGGTCCAGCATTTTTTTGCATTTGAGATTTTTCTACCTGTTATATTTTGTCTTTTCTTGTTCTGTCCGTGGGTAAACTTGTTATTTCTCCCACTGAACAAATTTAAAATAACAACTTAGGTAACTCGGCATCATCCTCAGCAACACATTCTCTGGCTTCCTCGAGGTGCTGCGTGGCACCCCTCGAATCCTTACCAACACAAAGTCAGGGGATGCCACGCAGCAGTCCAGGGGCACAGGAGAGAGACCGAGCTGTCAGCGGAGCTGGTCCAACAAACCACCAGCATCTCCCACATCCTCCCCTGGTGCGGGAAGCCACGCCGCAGTGGCTGTGAGAGCGGCTGCAAGGACACGACCTGCAGCTTTCAGGGGAAGATCATCAGGAGGTAAACGCAATACTGGTCAGGCTAAGAAGTATTTCATTAGTAGAGCCTACATTGCAGGTTTGGCTACAAGCACCATTGGGGACTCCCACCAGAGGAGAGGGAATCACGGGCAAATGGCCGCTACACAGACCCGGTCAGTCTAGACTTGCACACAAGTCCAACATCCCCAGAATATGCCAGGCTTGCTGCGTCCGTCCTCGGCACAGCCTCTGCCTACCAAGCTGGTGAGTTCAGCCACTTCCACATGGTCGCTCTCACAGCCTGCTGAGGGTTTGCACATTAGCCTTCTTGCAGGTTCAGACTTTCTTCCTTCAGCGGCACAGGCCTAGAGGGAGGGGGCCTCGATTCCTCAGCGCCATGGCTTGTTTGGACCGATCACCGCTCATGCAAAACTGAACACTGCTGTCCTTGGCAGAGACGTAAATCAGAAGACATTGTTCACTTGCCAGAGAGCTGCTCCTTCATATTTCATGTTTTCCGCAGTAGCACATACGGACACAAATTTTCTTCCCAAGGTAACTGGCAAGCAGTGCTACATCCTCGTCCTGTTGTCCCAGACCTGTCCAGTTGTACCTCATGCGCGTAAAACTCTCCCTTTACAGACTTCTGCAGCTAAGGCACAAACTTCCACGTCTGCCGTATCTCTCTCACAAAACTGGATGGATCTTCTGACATGTTGATCAGCAGCATGTGGTGGGTCAGGTAGCAGGGTGACCCGCTCGGCAGGAAGGGGCTGTGCTTGCTGCGGGGCCCACGCTCGGACCTCCCAGCTGTGGCATGGAACTGCCCAGCCATGGGACCAAACACACCCCATGTCGCAAGACCTCATCTCCTGCGGCATCACATCTCACTGTGTCCCACCACAGAACAAACCTGATGCACTGTTGGTATAGGTGTGAACCTCGAGGGGGCCAGTTTCTTGTCTGATATTTACCTTCCGGTTAAGGTAAGCGTGTTGTATGCCACAAGAAGCAGGCAGGAGAAAATGAAAGCAGCACTTGGGCAAAATGGAAATGGGAGTTCAAAGCAGAAGCAGACAGTATTTGCTCCTAACATTTGCAGAACTTCTTTTCTCTTTGTTCCCTAAGTCAGGAAAAACTATTACAGTAGCTAGGGAAGGGAAATACTTCTTTCTGTTTCAAAGCATGTGAAGCAGACTCCTTGCTGGCAAAAGCTGCCCAGCCATTTTGGTCAGTGGTGTAGAGCCTGCAACTGTACGTTGCACTGGGAGCAGAATGTGTTGCACTACAGGAACCTGTGTGAGGGCCATGTGTTTGTTAGTTAATTCCCATTTAGCTCCTGCTTTGTGTAAGCCCTTGTTTTTTTTTAAAATAGGTGAATTCTACCAGTATCTTATTTCCTTTTTTACATATGAGAAGTTTGGTGTTTTGAGGATGTGGCCAACTTCTGATGAAGAATGTTTTGGTGACGAGCACGACTGTTAGGGAAACAACAAAGGTGGATGGAAAGAGGGAGACATGTCTTCCAAGGGCAGGTCCACGGTGCCACGCCCTGCACCTTGCCAGGGAAGTGGGGGGGTGAGGGGCTGAGCACCCACCAGTGACAAAAGCAGCTCCAGTGACCTGCCAGGACCACCCATATTTCCTGGCTGCTTATGAAGGCTCTTGCAGCTCAGTGTGTAGCCATGCTGGAACAACTTTTGATGGAGCTCCAGCCTGTTTGTGACAAATGAGCTCATGACAAATGTCAGCTCTTGGCAAGTAGGAGTCTTTGATTTAGTTATTAACTTTGGAGCTAGTGGAAAAGACCTTCAAGGGATATTGGCAATTACCAAATTTCTGTTAAAAGTTTTTTGCTTCTACAGCAGCATCTTTGAAGAAGCAACAATTGAAAGGAAGAGGGGTTTTTTTCTCCTTTCATGGTCACCTCTGTGCAATGATGTTCTTTCCACTTGCACAGTTTCCTCCTTATCTTTGTTTTTTCTCTTCTCTTCTTGTGGGATGAATCTGTGTCAGTAAGTATAGAACATATCTAGGGGGACCTGAGGACACAGCGAATGCCAAATCAATTTCACATTTCACACTGAAGTTCTCCTTTAGCTCTTGCTTGCCAATGTTTTACAGCTATAAACCTGCCAGTCTGCACACCATAATAATCTCATCGTATACCCTTATGAATACTTTTGCCTACTGACCATAACATAAAACCTTCCTTGCATGAAACTTGGTATATTTTGCCACAGATCTAGAAAGGATGAGAAACTTCACAAATTCTCATTTGAAAACGTCTTTTCCTGCTTGTCTGTAAAGGTTAAGGAATGAAAAAATCAGTGTTACCAACAATCTTCTTGTACTAAATCCAAAATACGCAGCTACTGGGAGGAAAATTAACTCTATCCTGGCCAAAACCAGGACACCACTTTAATTCCCTTCTCAGCCAGAAAGCACTAAATCAGTAGTTCCAATGAAGGTAAGTTAGTAGGCTACAAAATCATGTGGAAAGGGAACAAAGTCCATCTCTCTCTTTGAAGCTAGGTCAGTGCAAGTCTAAAAGTGACATAGAATCATAGAATCATAGAATGCTTTGGGTTGGAAGGGACCTTCAGAGGTCATCTAGCCCAACCCCCCTGCAGTGAGCAGGGACATCTTCAAATAAATCAGATACCCCAGAACTTATCTCCAAAAAGACTGCAATTAAGGATGAAGAAACAAAATGGCTTGCTATGGGGAAAATACTTATAACCTCCTTCATGGATCACTGTCGCATCTCCAGAATTTGGATGGCGTATTTCTTGTAAAAAACTTACTTTCTCAATGAGAAATTCTCTCCTGGCCTGTACCTTGGTGGCAGCAGTGTTCTTGAGGCGCCCCATTAGTTCTCAGTCCTGTGCTACTGATAAATATGGAAAAGAGAAAAGGAGGGTGCGACGGGCTTTCATCTTTTTTACTCCCTGCCTGACTTCATAAAACTATGAGCCCTGTCAGACCTTATCCTTCCTGGGAGCCTTAGGGCACTTCTGAAAGACTTTACAGTCCCCTCTTTGAACTTCTGCAATCATCTATGCTTTATTCCCTTTTAAAATGCCAAGTGGGAAATGAGTTGTCCTCCTTTTCTGACTTCCTCCTGCCTGTGGTTTCCGCAGGAGGAAGGGAGGGGCCCCATTTCAGAGAGGTGCAAAGTGCTGGTGATGACAAACGGCCAAGGGGAGGATAGCAAAAGTGGCCCTGAAATTCCCCGCGGCTTCTAATGGAGTAGAAAAGCGGAGACCCAGGCAACCCTTTGAACATGCAGGATGCTCTCTGTGAGGCTACACAACACAACATTCACTGCTCATACCGCTCAGAACAGCAGGTCTGCTTTTCCAACTCAGGCTTCTGAAGTGTGAGGTACGCAGGTAACGTAGTAATAACACTGCCTGCCTGTTATTTGCTCTGAAGTTCTCCATTGCAGTTAGCATGTCTTGAAAAATTCATTCTAGCTGGGGTGTCGGATAAGAGACGCGTTGCTCTGGCGCTGTGAGTCAGAGGCTCATTTATTCTTTATCTGTGGCAGGGGGAGCACAGACAATGAAAGCAGTATCTGTGACAGCTCCCTTATTGAAGTGCCAGGGTTATTGTACTGCCTGGAAAGTCACGGGAAAGAAATCCTCCAGGTTTCTTTTTTTTTTTTAAAGTACAGACAGGTTTGAATCAAGACATTCCTGCTTCTCGTCACCGCCAGCTCCTGAGCACAAGATTCAATGTTCTTCTTGTACTTGTTATAAAATGCCTAATCAAAGCCTTCCCTGCTCTGTTATAGCTGTTTCATTATTTATTATGGTAAAAACATGAATTACTGAACTTCAGCCTTGGCAGATAAGTGAAACGGGAATGAACTTTCAGCTCTTTGGTTTCAGAAGGTGAGTAAATCTCTGGTGGAGTTTGCACACATGGTTGCAATAGTTCCCCTCGTTTACACTGGCACAGCACCACCGCCTGCTGCTGCACTGGCCCGACCCACACTTCCAGCAGCAGGGAGTTAGAAGCTCAGGGGTCTGAGACAGCTGTAACTTTTTCATGTTTCTTGTCCAGTTTACCTTTTAAAACAGAAAATTTAAAATTATGTGTGAAGAAAAAAAGGATTTTTCTCCTCTGGATTATTAAGGGGGACGTGACCAGAGAGAGAGAGGGAGGAGCTGCAAGTGATGCACCGAGGCTGACCCTGGAAGAAGGAGAGGTTAAATACCAGTACAAATGTCCATTGCATCCTGAACCAAGTCACACACAGCATTTCTCAGCCTCCTGGCGATGACGAGCTCCTTTTTAACCTGGTTTCCCTAGAAATGTAGCGTGTATGCTGACACCTCCTGCCCATCACATCTCCTCCCCAGCCTTCCTCCAGCCACCCATCGTTTCTCTGCTCACCGGTATGCGACGAAGCCCGTGCAATGGTGAAACCTTTTGGTTGTCTGCAGGAGAGACAACTCCGCTCTGCCGGAGGGATGCCAAGGGAAGGAGTGATGGCACTGGCAGGCAGGAAGGAACTGGGAGAAATCTGTAGGAAACCGTCCACCGTGAGCTTCACTGCACACAGCAGTTGAGTCTGACATAAGACAGGCACTAAACTAAAGAAAGTCCTTCACAGAAGCAGATGTATTCTTTCCAAAGTGTCCACTGGTAAAACAGATTAAGCCAGATAAACGAAGCTTCCATGTCAGCATTCAGCAGTACAGCTCAGCCTGACTTAGCAGTCTGCTTAACAGCAGTAGGCAATCTAAAACTAGCGGTTTAGAATTCAGGATGGTTGATTTTAGTGTCGTTTGACGTACTGTACACCCCTCTGCGCTTTTAAAAACCAAGGAACATGAAGGTGTCTGCTCGCCTTTGGAAAAGGAAATAAATATTAACTTATCTGCACAACGGGTGAGCGGATCTAGCCCTGTTGCAGGAAACTCATTAATCTCACATGGAAAATAAATAAACCAAGAGAGAAAAGGATGGGTGGGATTTTAACTTCCTCTATGTCCGCAAATCGTTATTTTATATGAACAAGTGCATGCCAAAGGCTTTTCAGAGGAAAATTACTGCAAAGGACAAAAAACTTTGCTGAACCTTTTAGAAGCTTTTCAGTGGAGGGATAATTTAGGGTGGTGTTGGGAAAACTCACCTGTTAAATGCTGCCTGATAATTCCCACTATTAGACCACATTTTCCATTACCGCTGCCATTGTCAGGCTCGAGCCACCAGGACTCACATTTTCCAGGGCAGGAGTCTGCCGAAGGCTGGATACGTGTGGTGCGTGTGTGCGTGCATCAAGAACCGCCTCAGGCTGCGTGTGTGTAAAATTTTCAGCCAAAATGTTTTTGCTCTTCAACAAGTGTAAGAAAAAAATGTGCTGTTTCGCTCACATTAAAAGGAATGGCAACCTCTTCTTTACACAGTCCCAAAGGCCTCATACCTTGGATGAAAAGCATGACATCTGGCAGGAGGCCAAATTTTCCAGAGGGCTAAAGCCACTGTGGAAATACATCTCAGCCTGGTTGAATTACAGGCCTGAGCAGGCTCAGTTTGGTCTTGATAGAGCCTCACAGCTTGGTGTTTCAAAGATGCTGCTAGTCTGGGTCTGACCAAGGTGTTCCTCTTCACCTAGTTTCTCCTCTGCTCCTTTGGACCCCGCTGCTGGTCTGGGGCAACGCAGAAGGAATGGTCACCCAAGGAAGGGACAGGCTGGAGAGCGAGAGGCGAGAGAAGACACAAGAGCACTGTCTGGACAAAGACCATGCAACAATGGAGGAAGGTTGAGATGAGAAGCCAAATATGGTGATACAGCAGAGCTGGTGCAAGACGGGGATGGAGCAAAAGAGGCCCAGGCTGGGAGATGGGAATCAGAGGGTCTGGGCTGGCAGAAAGGGATCAGAGGGTCTATGGCCACTGTACCCAGAGTCAGTGACCAACATGTGTGCCACAAGATAAGATAGCAGCAGTTTTGTTTGCTGATGGGGAAAATGTAGGTGGTCACTGGCAGCTCATCATAGAATTACACAATTTTGAGAGTGGCAGAAAGTATAGTTCAAGCTCATTTTCAGCCATGGAAAGGTTGGATTTTCAAGGTATAGCCATATAAAAAAACTGAGGAGAACTGGGAAATCGGTGATTGGGCCTTATCTTCCATAAAAGTGTGACTCTACCTGAAAACAGCCACTACTGGTGTTCTTGCTCTTTCTTCACAGGTGGGAGTTATTGTTGCTCAATGCCTTGAAAATTCAAACTCGCCGAGATGCCTTTATATGGCTTTAAATGTTGGCCTTTCCCAAAGACACACATCTGTGACCAGGGTAGCCAGCACTTCCACAATCATCCATGTATTAATCAATACCTTTCCAGTATTCTAGATCTGCTCTCACGTCATTTGCAAAATTAGAAACTGAGGAGAAACACAGTGTGCACCGAGTGACTACCAGTTCTCTCTCTGAGCCCAGTGATTTATCCTTTGATCACTAAAGCAGCTTAAAACTGAGTAATTTGTATGGCGGTCACCAAGCCTACCCTGCCAGGATGTGGCTCTTTCTGCAGATTGATCCAGAATCTTTGGCAGTCTGGAATTGTTAATAGTAGCAATTTCTAGCGGTGTAATGTTACTATAAATATTCTCCTTTCCGGTTTTATGACATGCAGACCACTATGTCCTAAGGACCCCAAAAGCCACTCGTCACAATCCAGAGTTATACTTCTATAAAGATGTAAAGCTTAGAAAAGCAACCAGTTTTAGAATATTCATGAGAAACAGAGAACTTCTAATTTAAGGTAAGAATTAAATTAGCGAGCATGCCAGTTTCTGGTCATAGGATGGGTGTGCCACTAATTCAGACAAATGTGTTCCTGATAAGAATACAGGCTGGAAAAGCAAATGAGAGCAAGTGTGAAAGAGACACAGCCAGCCTTAGGTAAGTGCAGAAACATCTGCAATCAAATTAAAATACCAAATAGCACATGACCACAGCTTTTTTTTCAGAATATAAGTATATACATGCATAGGGTAGTTGAATTGCTGGTTTGGATGGCAAATACCTGAAATTCAAATCTGACTCCATAAACTTCTGGCAGGTAAATTGGGAGGCAGGAATGAAATTTCAGGGGTGCAGCTTGGGGAACATTTGGACAGCACAGGACAGAAAGGAAAGGAGGGCACGCATGTCATATTTAATTGTCCATCTCTGCTTTCCTATTGGACAAAAAACTAGCCAGAGTACAACACTCTGTACACCAAAGACCTCTCCTGTGATGCCCCCTTTTTCCATCCATGCAAAATTCTGATGGAAGCTTTTATGACGGTTTGGGTGCTGCCAGACATTGCTCCCCGAACAGGTTCCCTGACATCTGATAATAGCTGAGCTCTTGTAGCCTTTTAGTGTGGGGTCACCAGTTTTGATTTCTTTCCTCTATCAGTCACCTGCTTTCACAGAACTGAACTTACCTCTGAGTAAATTCAAACCTATCTTTGAGACCTGTGTCAACTCTGACTGACGTCTGCTAATGAATCCAAGAATTATTGGGAAGACAGAGACATCTAAGCCTTGATTCTTTGGAAACAAAACAAAAAGGAAAGAAACTAGAAAGAAAGGGAAAATGAAAGAAACCAGACACTAGAAAATCTTACAACATTTTGTTTGTACTGAGAAACTGAATTGGGTTAACCCAAGCACATCAAAGGCTGGATACCTTCAGAAGTCTCTGCAAAATTCCTCTCCTCCACTCAGCTATTTCAAAAGCTTCAACGCAGTGGAGGTTCTGCAGCTATGGAGTGCAGCCATCACACATACTCCTGCGCTCTGCAATGAGTTCTGCGTGCTGATGGAAAGGGAACTGCAAGAGGTAGTTTTGAAGTCTGAAGTAATGCAGCCAGTGAACCGTGGCTGCAATGGATCCTCTGTCTGAAAACCCTATGTCTCTGCAATTTGTAGCTGTTTCTGACACCAACGGATCATTACTTGCGTCTACTTTGATGAAAGCTACCTACCCAAAATATCACACCAACAGTCAGTCTAAAGTCACATGCTTGGATTTTGCAAAACTGTTTGCAAAAAGGAGTCTTCTTCTCAGTGCCTGAATATACAACATGAGCATGTAATATTATCTGGATGTAGTTTAAATTAAATGACATGGTTTTGTTGTCCCTACTGTTTTTGTGTCGGGGAAGGGATAATAAAAAGTTACTTACCTAGCCAGTTGGATACAACTACATTGGAATTAAATTTTCTGTCTTTAATCTAGAAGTTTCAAAATGAACTGAAATGAACTGTACTCTTCAGTTTTTGATCTCTATCTTCAGGATCTCTGTGAACAATACATGATAGATGTGCAGTGCTGAGACCCACAACAGAGGAACTGGAACTTTTACTCAGGGGCGCGTAACTCTTTGATTCAGGCATAAATGTTTCCATATTTATTAAAAGTTGACCAGGGGAAATCAAGAATTCTGGAGAATAAATTATACATATTTCAGGTCATGTTGATATATGCCTGAAGACGAAACTACTATTCCCAAAACAAAAATGGGTAATTAAAAGATACGCTTTGTGACTCCAGAATTTGGAAAAAAAGATCATATGGCATCTAATTAATGTCTATATGATTACTTTCATGTCTTTTCTCAGGGGCAAGATATTTATAGCCACATAAAAAAAACAAGAAAAGGGCTTAAGGGAACACAAACAAAACCCCACCACCCAGCACCTTAACTGCAGTGTCTGCAAGCTAGCAGTCATGGAATACTTGATGAACTGCTTAAGGCTAGGAGGGCTGATAATGAGATTTCTTTTAAGTTTACAGTGCTGCACATTAAAGGGACACTGCCAACCCAATTCTGAAAGAAAAAACATTACACAGCACACACAAGCTGTTTTTGTTTTTACAGAGGAGTCTTTTTCATCAGCCCTTGCTGGTGTCTAGAAAGACAAACAGGTTTAGTAAGCAGCATACTTGGTCCACAAGTTTTCCCTCAATATTTTCACATTTTATTTGTCTGCTTTGTAACACTTCAGTTCTGATGCTGTGTCTGGCAAGTGCCCCAGAGAGAAGAGTAGTTCTGAGCTCCCACTCGATCACTGCAAAAATCAGGAGCTCCCCAAGATGGTACCTTAAGCAGAATACACTACACAGACTAACACGGACTGCGTGCAAAGTGCTGTCACATGTACAGCATAAGCAGCCTGGAACCAGATAGTTCCACCTCTCTCTTTCTGGTCTGTTCAGTGATAGAAACCACCACATTATTGGCTGCGAGACCAGATCTGGCATTTCCAGGATTACATGTGAATTATCAAGTTGAAGAAAAGTCTAGTCAACTTACTTTTAAGTCTACCTTTCAATCCTTTTTTATAAGACCAAATAATATTTTACTGGTGCAGCAGCCTTATACAGAGGGACTAAAATCTTTCTTATAAAACAGCCCACATGTACTTTTACGCCTATCCCAACGTAGCTGCTTTCTTTCACAAAATGTCCTTTAACCCTTTCTGTTGGGCTTTCCTGTTCTAAATGGAAGTGGTAATACCAGCACGTTCCAGCTGCCTGCATGGACTAGTCCAAATTAACTTTCCTGTTTTGCCTATCTCCTGTAATTTTTTCTCAACACCCCTTGGGATGAGAAAGAACGTGAGCTGACAAACAGGTAGAGCACATAAACATATCTGTATTCAGAAAAAAAATACATTCAAACACTATTAAAGTGCACAGTCAGTCATTAAAACTTGGCAAAACTAATTTTGTAATTTTAACTTTTAGCACAATTTTACTTACAACATCGCATATTTGTTTTTCAGTCCTGCTGTGGGTATGAATCAGTTTCTGAACCAAAGGCATCTGTTGTCTGCCAGACCCTTGTTCCCATTGTTGCTGAAACTGGAAAATGAACAGCGAATGACACAGGCGACTGCATGAAGAAACAGGATTGCGTTACAATCAAGATAGCAGAACGCTGTCCGTAGAGGTCTGCTCTGCTTCTGCTAGGGAGTTCCAGCAGAGGAGTTCTTACTGTGTTAGTCTTTAATTTCATACCCCTCATTCTGGGTGCTGATTTGTTAACCTAGGATTTGATTTGCAGACACACTCAGGCAGCTGCAGCTGAGGGTGGAGAAACTGTGCTTTGAACATACAAATTGATATATAGTACTAGGTACTACCAGGAAAAGAGAGATCTTAAGAATCACAAGCTGAAATTAGGGGACACTTTTAACATAGCTTAAAACACAGGTTTGACAATGTAATGCTGAAATTGCTACGGAAACTGGAAAAGAAATGTTAGCACTCTCTGTCCATCTCCACCCCCGTCCGATGCTGCAGGGCCGGACACCCACGGTATGGCAAAAACCTGCTGAAAACAAAGGTGCCACTTCAGCAGCACTGCCCAGCGCTCTCCTGCGCACCAGCCACCCGCACCTGGAGCTGGCTCTCCTGGCAGGACAGGACCATCCCTGGCATGCCCAGGTAATGTCTCATGAGTGACATTTTGTTAGATTTCCTACCAGAACGAAACATCAGCACTAGCACAATCGCTAAGTATGTTAAAAAGGACTGTCAAGAGAGCGAGAGAAGTGTAGCTGACTTCATCTCAAAGTAACCCCCGCTACCATCTGACACACTAGTCCACTGGTGAAGCCTCCAGTCGTCCCTCCTGGAGGAGTATCAACGGCAACTGAGGTGTTACTCTGTGGCAAACATTTTCACAAGGCTGTGGGCCACAAACCCACCCCTGGAGCTCCAGAAGAGTGATTCCCACAATACTCCGTGCTAGCACCAGCCTTATTGAACATATTTGTTCATGGTCTACAAAACACCACATATAAGCCACTCTTCAATGTTAATGGTACCTGGTTGATCTTAAATGACAGTAGACTGGCTCAACCCAAATCGTGACATGTCACTGCAGAGAGAAATGAAGACCAGCATCAGGTATGCCAAGGCTGTGTGGCTTAACAAGCTTCTGCACACAGCAAACTTGGAGACAGCTGGAGTTTTTGTTAAACGCAATCCAGAGTAAGAGGATCAGCCTAGCTTGAGCACTCACAGTCATGGCCATATGCATTGGTCAAAGCAGGAAGATGAGGAACTATTTCCAAAATAAGCATGAGTCTGCCCAAGAAAGCAGCGCTAAGTATAATAATCATTATCTGCTACTCATTTGATGAGTGCTGTGGCCCGTGATACATTTAATCCACAGCAGATTTCACCATTTTTATCTTGCCCTGATTACTATTATTGGTAGATTAAAATCAATAAAAGCCACATTGTTACCCAAGACAGCCAAAACCTCTCTGCCTAATATATGGTGTCAGAACACAGCCAACAGCCTGACCACCAAGTTGTGGCAAACAGAGAGCAAGTAAAAAATCACACTAAAAGATCTAGAAGATCCACCCTGAAATAGATGCACATGTAGCAGGTGATTTCATCGACTTGCCATGCCAGCGGGAACACCACTTCCAGGAACTCCTGCCGTCAGCAAACCTTCCCACCATGGGCTCCCACGTCCCTGCTTGCGCCGGTGGAGTGGGCACAACACAGTCCCCTGTGCCGCCCGACAGTGCCAGGAGGAGCTACAGCAGCCGGTCCGGCGCGTGAATGGTGCAAGGGTGCCTTCAGGCTGGGCAGCTGCTCATGTCCTGGGGTCCCTCTTGTCTTCTCAGAGCAAACACTTACAGGCCTTGGACAATAAGAAAACAACTTGGCTGCTTTTTCTTTTGTTGCATCTGTTGTGTTCTTTGTTCTGTTCACCGACATTCATTATAAACAACCCCTCGTATTCAACGTCCCAGCTGAGCCTACGCTCCCTGTCCCCTTCCCTAGGAAATCTGAACTCCCTCCTGACTCTTTCGCCTGGCTCTCTCCCACCTAGGACGGCTCACTAAATCCACTTGCCAGCACTACCCACCTCCGCTGGTTTCCAGTGCCAGCCTCTTTGCCGGGACTGCATTCTCAGTGCGCCTTCTCTCTCCATCCCAGCTTCTCTACCAGTTTCTTTTTCTTATGTCCCAGTTTCTGCAGCAATTTTTTTCCTCCATCCTACATTCAACTCTATCATCCCTTTAGTCTGCAATCCTAATATCTTTGTTCTGGATGTTCAGTCTCTGCCAGCTGTCATTTCCTTTGGTGGCTTCAAAACAGTATTCGTGTCCTGCCAGTCCTGAATATCTGCCTTCTCTGTGAGTCCCAGTTTTCACCCCACATGCTCCTACTTCCAGCACAGTCTGCTGGTTGTCCACAGCAAGGCCTTAGATCTGGCTCTTGCTCTGTCTGCCTCTGGACCAGATAGATAGCTTCTTCCTTCATATTGCCTAGATGCCAGCAGAGAGGTCACTGAAAGTGCAGGGAAGTGTCCCTGCTCTCTGTTCGTTGCTTGGCTCCGGCTCACCATGCAGCAGCTGGAAACAACCATTATTGGGAAATTCTGTTTCCATCGTGTGATGCTGGGCTGCCGCATGTGTAGTGGCTTTGTACGGGGAGGGCATGCCCAGACTAGGAGCCGAGAGGGGCTGGAGAGCCTTATTTGAACTGTGGGAATGATGCACAAACAACAGGACTGTAACTGTGACAGGCATAAGCTTGTTCTGGGAGAGTCTTAACCCTTAAGCAGTAGTGAGTATCTCTATAAACTAAGATCTAAAATACTCTAAAATTTGGCCGAATTAGAGTAGATTTTCTCTGGTGCTGTGAAAAGCATCCGACAAAGGCTTCCCTTGCTCAATTTCAAAGCAAACTTTCTCCAGAAAAAGTTTGATTAATTTTTTCCTATTGAAAAACAATATACCCTTCCTACATTTAATTTCAGAAATGACTAAACACTTTGGTTCATATATTTTCTCCAGGCAAGCAAAACACCCACATGATGTAGACAATCAGTATAGACTTTTCCAGTGTGAATCAGTGTAGCCTGGCACAAACAGCCGCTGGAAATGTCAAACCCTGTGTAACAGGCTGTATGGGCTGCTTAAAAACTCAGCAGAGCTGCTCACTCTACCTTGTGCATGTGTTGGGAATCAGCCCTTCAGCTGATTCCCAGCACGCAGATTTAAATAGGTCTCCAGCTTAGGGAGAGGAATGGATGTTGGTCTCTTAGGAGAGCTGTTCCTTCCTCCCACCCCTCCCTTATATGTGCGCATACATGCACAAAAAAAGAGCAAAATGGGGATAAACGTACTCTCCAGGAGGAAAAGACCATTCCTCTATAGAGACAGAACAGCATGTTTGGCAGACTCGAATGGTACTAGAGTTTAAGTGAGTTGAAAATAAAAGACTGATAATGAGATTTTGCACGAGATTGGCTGGCTTGTGCTGGCAGGCAGCAGGCACAGCCAACCTGCTTACAATTCACCCTAGATGAGCTAACCAAAAATAGAAACCGAAGAACCACAGTGCTTTATCCAGTCTAGAGAGGTAAAAATGTTGACTTGGAAAGAAAACCACCACGCACAGACAGAATGACAGAACCGAGTGCAGCCACTTGCCTTTCTCCCAGTCATGTTAAGGCAGCACTAACCCTCCAGTCACAGAGAGTAGAGCTGCTACATCAGCCCTCTCCAAAGCTGGCATGAGAGGAGTGTGAGAAAGGAGAAGGAGAATGGACTTACAGTCCCAATTTCTCCTCATCCTGAGCAGCTCACAGTCCCGTTGGGTCTAAATTGCATTTCACACGTAGGAGCTTGTGCCCGAGCACAGGGGAGCAGTTCTGGGAAGTCTGAGAAGCGACGACTGCTCCACCTGGGAAGGAAGAACCGGTTTGCCAGTGGATTTATGCAGAAGACACCCGTGATCCACTTCTTTTCTGGATGTGATCTCTGCTGCAGCCTGCGCTCAAAACACCTCTGCTTGTACTGAGGAAGAGGTAAATCAGAGACTACCACACTACTGCCTGCAAGGCATTTGTCTGTGTTTGAGCCATCCAGATCCAATGAATGAGCACAGGAGCTTGTGCTAAGGCATCTGGCACCAATCAGGAAGCTCTAAACCTTGTGCTGTTGTGGTCTTTTGGTACAGACTAAGTGCAACATAGCTGGGTGCAATCCTGATTTTAAGGGTAGGCTCAACCACACCTTGCTAGGTGTAAGAGGAAGGTGTAGATCTTGCTGGTTTTTGAAGGAAAAATTGTATTAATTTCTGGTGTCTTTCCTGACATCTGGAGGAGTACATGGTGCTCAGCTTTTGTCAGGCAACCCTAGTAAACATTAGGTTAACAATTTGATAGAGAATGAGTGTGCTTAATAACAGCTGATAACAGCTGGACCGATAATGAGCATCTCATCAGTAACAGGTGCTCATTTTTCAGCCTAGAAAGATACTCTCCTCTACTCACTAAATGCACAAGTGCTGGTGGTGCATCTCAGGCATTATGGCTGCTGTAACATTGTTTAGTCAGGGAGACATCCACAGGGCTGGTGTCTTCTGCCTGTTCTGGACTACCATCTCCCCAGTTCTGGTATTCCCCAATTTGCAGCCATGTACATAACATTAGTGAACTGGGAGGGCTAGGTTAGCTCCAAAGCAAACCTCTTTCCTCTGGAACAGACTGTTTGCTGCAGGCATTCAGCATCAGTTATCCCATTTTCCTGTTAGCATAATATCACTGATTTATTAAAGAAGTTTTAAGCTCAGAACATGCCACAAGTGTATGCCACTTTGTGGAAAAAAACACGTCTCCCTCTTCTTTATTAGATGATGTGCTTTTGTGAGATTATAGCTATATAACTCCTGTTAATCTTGGTGTCGTGTCTGTACCTGAGCAGTTGCCTCTTTCCTCTCACTCCCTAAAGATTACACATGGTACTGTCAACTGTACGCCATGATAACTTAAGACAATGCCAAAGGCAGATCTGTTTTCCATTCTGTAGCCACGCACTGCCCAAAGGGAAAGGAGCAGCACGTTGTGCTCAGTGCTTTAGCTCTGGTTTGCACAGGTGTTCTGCACTCTGCCTCCCAGCTGCAAGAGAGGATTAGACAGGGTTTAGGGGAGAAAAAGTAGGGAAATGAGATCAGACAATCAGACAGCAAATTAAAATGAAATGACAGCTGCTTATCCAACCAAATTCCATTCTACTTCATACTTCTGTCTGCCATTCAAAAACACGTGTGCAACTGGCAGATCACACTCCGTGGCTTCTGACTTTGATCTCTGAGCATCAGTTTTCCTTAGTCTGTGAGTGGAAGACTAAAATGCACAAGCAGGATCACACTCATGAAACAGCACATTCTTGGCTTGCAGCCACATCCAAATTCATTAATAATAGTAGTTTTCTGTAATTGCCAGGGAAGATAAAGAAAGCAGTGACATTTTAACTGTCTCATGATGCAAACAGTTTACCCCCCAGGAGTTCAGCAAAATAAAGTGGAAGCCTAATTGGGGATAATACATCCTAAACTTCACATTCATTATATTTTTAATTTCTTCACAACTCCTCCACAAATCCTGAAGTTGTTTTGTAAGAAACTTCAACATCAGCATTTAACTCATAAGTACACCTTTGTTTAGAATGACCGTAAACACTCATTTTTTGTTCTTAGTGTCAACTGTGTGTGTTCTTCTCCTCTCCAAGCGCTGTATTAAAATGTAATATGAATATCAAGAAGTATGAAGGGCATGCCTGCTTTTGGTTCAGTGCGGTTTGGCAGTGGTAGGTGGCTTAGTTAAGCAAATCCAAGCCATTAAACAAGATTAAATAAGATATCAGTAGGTGTGCCAGGGATCAGGAGGTGGCAGCAAAACTCTGAGGAGATGTCCAATTTCTGCATGTCAGTAATGGAAGTGTTTTAACTGCAAACCAGAATTAATAAATCATTAGAGTGTGAGATTCTAGTAAGAAAAGACAAGGGATGGTCCGACGCTAATGACACAAGGCGGAATTGCATGAAAAACTATTTATTTATATGGACTGGAAAACTGTCACCATTAAAATCTGAAATAGCATTCATAATCAACATAATTAACTTTTCAGAACAGGAAGACTCCAAGACAGGAGGCTCCAACAGAACTTCTCAGGCTGGATGGAGTGGCATCAATGTACTGCAAAGTTCAGCACATTGGACTGCAGCCCGATGACTGGACAAGTTTAGGTCAGTAGCATGAAATTGGATGAAAGAGCCTAAAAACTACAGAACAGTTTATCTAATACAGTTTGGAAGCAAGATGGTGAGGAAGACATCCAGGGAAGTATTAAAAGTAAAACAGAATTTGAAATATCAATCAAATAGGTAAATTGTTGTGAGATAAACTGTTGTATTTCTGCTCAAGCAACTTTATTTAGTTTCTACTTTTTAAGTGAGAAGTTGGTGGTATGAATGGCAGAAGGGATAGCAACATGGTCTGCAGCAAGCAAAACTAAGACTGAGCAAGAAGAAGAAATATTTGGCAAAGTGGCAAAATTGAGCTTGGTTATTTATCAAAACTGTATGTACATTCAAAATAGGTTAAGCACAGCAAAAACAGCCATGGCAAGCTCATTGAGCACGCAGAAGAATAAAAAGGTCAGACCTGAAGTTGTCTGTCTACATGATGTATGTACCTTTATGACAGCTGGATCCTGAGGAGAAACTCATATAGCAGAAAATCATAAGGGAGGTCTCACAGAAAAATACTGCGAACTCTATAGACAGCAAAAGTTTACAAGTTGAAGGGAAAAAAACGGATGTTTTGAGATTTTTATAAATATAATGAAAGAAGAAAGTTAAAATTACCTTAAGTGCAGCTAGAAAAATTCAGAAATTGCTAAGGGGGACTTCACAGACAGGTTGCTCATGAACATCAAAATATCATAAGCCCTGTTTCCTCAGGAAAATGACCTAAACCAATGAAAAATAATGTTTAACATATTTTAATATTTATTCATATTAACGTATTCAAGCTCCATGTGCCCTACACAAACATGACAGTTTTCTACCATATCAGTCAGAAATCTAGAGTCTCTAGAGCACTCCTTTACTTTAACAAACTAGGATTTTACTACCGGTTGCTTCTGTAATAGGAAGACCAGGCAAATACTGTGTACACACAAATGTGCATGTTCTTTCACTAAAATCATTTGCATAATTCATTTACTGTACCTAGATATACCTCAGAGTTTTGCTGAACAACAAATTTCAGAAGGTTTTGCAATTATAACAGGAAACAGTGATAAAACAATATAAATATGCTTTTAATAAAGGAATAAATTTTTATATATTTTCCAGTATTCTCAGTTTGCAATGGCTGAAACAGATTTCGCGCTGGTTCCAGTTCCATTCAGCCAGTCCTTCCTGCTAGCCACAAGCCTGTCTGCTGGAATACTACGAAGATGAAATAGTAAGCAAGCATTTACAATGCATCATTAAAAAAAAAAAAAAGATCGCTACGACTACTTATTTCACTTGCACCAACAATGCTGGAATTTGAGACAGAAAAATGAATAATATTAATTATACTCATATCAGACTAAAATCAAGGAAATAAAAAAACTTGACAGGAGGCAGATGTCATAAATATTTTGGGAGCCACTCATATATGTATGTTTGAAAAAAAAAAAATCCCTGCTCTCTAGGAAATTTTCTAAATAAGTGAGTCTGGTAAACTCTTCTGTAAATGTAATGCGATACAAGCTGTGTGCCAAAATGTGGAAAAGAACACAGCTCAACTGCTCTGAACAGAGTGGGAGACACCTGAGATGGCTCTGTTAAATTATGCAAGAATCTCAGCTATGTACAGCAAAAGTGTCAGTGTCAGGAGGTTAAGAACACCAAAGCAGCCTCTACACACATACACCTAAACATATTCAAAGCAGGAGTTCTCAAATTGTCCCATAGGGCTGGCCACGTTTTTGCAGAGAAACTGGCTCTGTTTCACTTCCTATTAATGATCATATGACATCTTTGTGCCAGATACAGAAATTGCCTGCATGGAAAAATAATTTTAGGAAAGTAGTTAATATGTTTTAGTTGTTTCGCAACAACAACATAACAACTGAAGAGAGAGGTGCCAACACATTGTGATAGGCTAGATCTCAGAGGCAACTAGGAAGATTTTGTGGGCCTACAGTGATCTGCAGATGTGGTACCACCTGAGATGTCTTTCTACTGCTGCAGTCCCCCGAGAGAGATGTAGGATGCTGCTTCTGCAGATTTCTATCCGTGTCAACAAAACAGAATAAAATCCCCCAGACATATCTGTCACGTCTAAAGTCTTTTGGGGACGAGTGCGGCACAACAGTTTCTTAGGTGTCTGATTTCTTCCTGTCCTTTCACACCAGAGAAACCCCTGGAAGGAAATCAAAGGAAGAAGGGCATCTAACCTGCCTAAATTTAACTCCCTACCTATCTTTTGCTAGTCTGGCTCAGACATTCAGACTCAGACTGATCTAACAGCGTTGGGATGCTTAGTTCTTCATTACAGTCATGCTGAATAATGTCCTCTGGAGATGGTTGTCTCCCCTGCATTTGGAAAAAGCACTGACCTGTGGAAAGCTCTGCGTTCTCTCCTTAGTTTCATCTCGTTTGCTATCACATGGGAGTGTTCAGCTTACAGGAGTTACTTAGTTTTTCAAAACCGATGGAGGGCTCAACTCACTCTTGCCAAACTCTACAATAGGAAAAGACGGGTAATACTTGAATGGGTACAATGGCAATTAATATTTCTGGCCAGAAGACTTGTTTTGGAGTTTTGTTGCTTAGCGCCTGTCAGCACTTTCATCCTGGTGAATTTAGGTTTCTGCTACAACAGCCTGATCTCCACTAAAAGTTTGCATATAAAGTATCAGAACTCAGAACTTTTTCTTTAATTAGTTTTCCACATGAGGTTAAGTCTTCAAATATGAAAAAATACTTGGGTGGTACTCAGCATAAAAAGAAGGAAATTATTAGCTTGGCATTTGTTTAATCTTGTTAAGTATTTATTTAAAAGGAAAGCAAGATTAATATTTAAAATATGATCTCAAAAATCACAAAAAATACACATTCATCCAGAAACTGGGCTACACTTTGACGTGTCTAGCACCTCTAGGCATTGTAATTACTGCCTTTCAGAATAACTTCCAAAACTAACCACGTATGTTCAACCGGTTTCCTTTCAGGAACGCTTCAGCTGCTGACAGATCTCAAAGGGAAGAACCGCATCCCAAGTCTTTGAAGATATGGGTAAGAAGGAAGAAATTGTTAATGATTTGCTGATCTGAACAAAAAGACAACTGACAACATAGTGAAATCCTGTACCGTGCCATAACCCCATAATTTTAAATTGAACCGGAAAAAATGTTGGAGGCTGAATGCGATTAGTTTTGTTACATGCTACAAAACAATATGTGTCTAGCAACGTTTCTCGCCGCCCCAAGAAATGAGAGGAAATGGTACAAAACTGTTTATGTATCTCAACGAATTTTTGTCACAATTAAACACCCCACTCGCGACATGACCTGCAGACAAGGCGGGAAGGCCCCACTAAGCAGAGGGGAATTGAGGCTGTCCCAACCCACCTGTCACGGCTGGCCAGGACCCCGCACCAGACAGCCGGGAAGAATCCGCGGCGCCTCTCGTCAACCCAGCCCGTTCAGCGCAGGCCAACTGAATGCGGACGGTCCCACCCTCCCGCGCGCAGACGGGGTCGCAGCCCGCTCTCGGGGCGAAGCTACCGCGGCCCCCGGCAGCTACCGAGCCCCGTCTGGCTCTGGGCCCCGACCCGACGGCCGCCGCGCTCACCCCCCGCAGACAACCATCGTCCGTCCGCGGGCGGCTTCCGAGCTCCCTGAGGCGGGAGGTCCACACCGGACACCGACCGCGAAGGCTCCCGGCCGTGACCCGGGAACTGCGGAGCAGCACCAGGAGCGGAGGCCCGGAGAGGGCCCGGACGCTGCCGAGACTCCTCAGCTCCGAACCGCGCGGGGGTGGAGGGCAGGGGCACACGGACCGCCGCAGCCCGCTCCCACCGAACCCCCCGCCACCAGGCGTCACGCGACCTTCGCGGGGCGGGCCGCCGCCTTCCCCCGCGGCCAATCGGCGCCCCGCTCGGCGCGGTTCTCACCTCCTCCGGCCAATGGAGCGCCAGCGTTTCCTTGGCGTGTGTCTGTGTGCGGAGAGGAGGGGGCGGGGCTGGGGTCGGGCCTGGTGAGCGGCCGTGGCGGCTCCGCGCGCCGCGGGGCCCCGCCCTGATGGGAGGAGCCCGGCGGGCCCTGCCCGGCCCAGCGCGG